>SL_8KL_010_SEDDRAFT_10003402_pt1 | contig 13132 bp, 8 predicted proteins | sample SodLakKL_010_SED_4_FD_11160 | JGI IMG/M metagenome (IMG submission 11160) | reverse complement strand
TAAATCTGCTACAACAGGATATTTTTTAGAATTTACTAACATGTCGTCACAAACTATACAAACTATCCTACCTTCTTCCATCACTCTATATATCTCTCTAGCACTGTCCTTCATCAGTTTTTTATATTGATCATAATCTTCATAAAAACCCTCATAATCAAAAGGTGCATTAAAATAAGGAGGAGACGTAACGACTAACTGAATACTTTCATCCTTAATTTCTTTCATATCTCTTGAATCTCCGAGGACAACTGTATGATCTTCCATTCAAATCACTTCAAATACCTAAATCTGATGTCCAATTTACATTTTACGAATCAAACTAGCTTAATTTTAAAATGATTTTATTAAGTTTTTTTACTCTTTAAATATTCGTTATATCTCTCCCATAATTTACCATAGGATGGCATTTCAAAGTCACTAGGAACTTTAATATGGGGATTTCTACCAGTAGATTTACCACGCCAAACTGATTCGTTCCACGATTCAATACCTCTATCTTTATATGTATTACGTAAAGCAGATAATATCGATGAAACTGACGCTCTTATACTTTCCTTCTTATATTTTTTTCTATATGTTTTATTAGAAATTATTTTGTCAGTAATATCATCTAGATTAGCTTCTTTATTTTCTTCTAAAGTTTTTTTAACATGATCATATACTATTTTTCTTAAGCTTGGAATTTCTTCACTTTGTGTTTTTTCATAGCGTATTTCATCACCTTCGTCTAGTCTTTTTATCAAGAAAGGGACTAAATTACTAAGTTCTTCTTCAGTGGTATCTACCTTATTTGAATAATCTATGATAAAGTGTAGCGTTGATATCAAATTATCTGGAATAGAAATATTATTAGGTAGACCTATTTCCATACCCTTTATAGATATCTTATCAAATTCATCATTTTTAAAGTCGAATCTGAACCAAATCTCTTCTTCCAAATTCATTAATGTTCACCTTTATTTTCTTTTAATAAAGTGTTAAATTGTTTTGAAAATCTTTCTAACATAGTTTCATGGAATTCGACTAAATTATCTAATTCTTCTATTGATATATATGATCCCTTAGCTGTTCGCCTAATACTTTCATCTCCAAGTTCGGAAATCGAATCCTTAGCCATTTCGATTATTTTTTCAAATTCATTCATCTTTGCTTTTGCTTCTTGTTTTTTCATATCTGGGGAAAGGCCATAAAAAGAAGCTACAAGAAGCCACCTAGCAGGTTGATTTTCATCTTTTAAATATTTTTTAAATGCAATATTATCTAATCTTTTATTAAGATAATCATATATTTGATAATCAGCCCTCTTTCTTTCATCTTTATCACCAGTTATTTTTTTTGAAAAAATTTTACCAGCATCGGTTAACTTATAAGTATTAGTTTTGACCCTTTCCATCAGTCCTTGAGTCATGATAGAATTCTTACTTCTTGTCATTATTTGAGTCATAACTCTTTTGTGATCCGGATATTTATCTCTATATCCAGGAAGCCCCCATCTTTGTTTATTTAATTTCCAAGTTTCTACTGTTAATTGCCATTCTGTGAATTGCTTATCACCTTTTTCTGTTAAATTTAGTGCGGCTAATATAACTTCCTCTTTTCCTGATAATTTACTCATTAAACCACTCATCCACAATCCTATAAGAAAAATCTATAAATGGGGCGCATTCAATTTCCGCAGTTGCTAAATATACGTACATATCATTTGGGGTGACTTTATTTTCACTCATTTCAGATATTTTTTGTTTTGCTTTTAACATCTTTAAAATTTCAAAACATTTTAAAGCTAAAAATTCAGTAAATGTTTTGGTACTAATTTTCCCCATAACACCCGTACCAGAAGTTCGTTCTCGAACTCTTCGTGATTCTGCTGACTCATGATTAATCCATATTATCCCTCTTTCGCTCCAAAAAGGGTCAAAATTAATTATTGTAGGATCTTCTGGATTTGGAGGATATGTCCTTTCAGATTTTGATAAATCTGTACACCCAGGAGCTTCATCACCACATAGAACAATATATGGAATACCGCCCCCGCTATATTTTTGATTTGTGCTTTCACTTTCTTCATCAAGTATGTCAATATAAACAGAAGAATGTTTATCATCACCATATATAGCTCTAATTTCAACTTCTCCTGGTGTATCACCAGCAGTAAAATAACCGAATCTACCAACTCTCCCATGCCCTTTTGGTAAAATTTCATATTTCAACGCAAGTCTTTTTGGTTCGACGCCTTCTATATCTACCGCTTTTGGGTTTAGTGATTTTTTTTCATGCTTTTTTAATGAATTAATATCTAAATCCATAATTACATCTTCAATATCATATACTCTTACTTCCAAAGGCTCAGATTTTATACCAGAATCAATATCTACTGCCCTTACTTTCCCCTTTCCTGTCATTTTACCAGTTACAAAACCTTCTGAATTTACATCAAATGTAGACACGGACCCTGATTCCCATTTGAAATGCACGTTTGGTACTATCCGATCATTAATATCTACAGCTTCATGTTTTAATGGTATTTCAACACCTATTGGTATTGAAATAAAACCCACTTCGTTTTCGATTTTGATTTTGTTTACTTCGCCAATTTCCCGTTTTTTCTTCTTTTTTTTACCAGTAGGAGATGGACTACTTCCTTCTTCTTCTCCATCAAATATGTCTTCATCGAAAGCATCTTCTGGTTCAAGAAAATCTTGCATAATTTCTCTCAATGTTTCTAATCGATTTCTAACTTCTAATTCTTCTTTAAATGAAGTACTTTGTGAAAATTCCTTGTTTACAGTTTTAGATATTTCATTACATACCTCTTTTATCCAATTTAAAATAGCCCTAGTCTTGGTATTTTCTACTAGTTCTTTCCTTGATTGGCCCCCATAATCGCTTTGATCTAAGCATGTACATCTTAATTCTCCATAAAGTCTACCATAAACATTAGTAGGGGCAAGTTGTTTCATTGAATAAACAGCTACTATATTTCTTTCAGATTTGACTTTGATAACATTTCTAGGTTGTAAGTGTTTTTGCAGATGGAGTGCCTTTTTACTTGTCTTTATTATTAATTTGCCTTTATTCTTACCAAATTTTACAACTTTTTCAGTTAATGGGTCAACCCATTCTTCAGGAAGGTCATAAATGAAAGGTTCGTCAAATTTATCCATTGGTTCTAATTCGCTTGTTTTGAGGGGTCCTTTAATAAGATCCCCATTGTGTACTAAATATAACGACGAAGTTTCAATTGTTAAGCAGCTCTGACCGTGAGTTTTCAAAGTTGTAATTGCATTTTCGATGTCATTTTCCTCCCATTTTTTATCTATTTCATTTAAACCAACCAATTCGACTAAAGTCCAATTGTTATTTTTTTTCCATATATCAGATATATTTTCTACTTGCTCATAACTTAAACTATATGGTTTTATAGCCATTTTTAGTGAGTTCTTTGGATTTTTATCTATCAAATTTCTTATTTTCTTTCTATTTTCAAAAAAATATCCGGGCGTATATCCATAGGAATTTCGAAAACCCATTTTAGTTCTCTTATTATTTGTAGAAGAATGCATACTAGCTTCTTGAGTTGATCCAGCAACCATAAATGATTTACCGCCATTTCCATAACCAGCTTCCACATCTTTATGTTGGTATCTTTGTTTTGGAGTTCGGCTACTCCATGTTTTCCAACCTTTATAATCCGTACCATCCTCACCTTCAAAATCTTCTATTGTAGCACCAGCAAAGTCTAATACACCTAGCCTTGCCTTTGAATCATCTTTTTTGTCCTCTAAAATAACAATAATGATTCTATCCTTTTTAATATTAATATTATTTCTAGCATATGCGTCTTTTGAGTTTTTCACCAATTCAGGCAAACCATTTCTAATTGATTGAAATGGACGGATAAGTTGTTCTATAGTATGATCAACATCAATAGGTATCTCTTTTAAAGGTTCAAAAGTTTTTGTCATGATATAATTTAGGCGTCTATAGTATATATAGTTGCCTATAACATTATAACGCAATATAACGTAATATGATAACTATTTAAAAAACTACAAAAAGTGATTGCTGAAAAATTCTTAAATGGTGTCTTAAAAGTTTTCTAAAATAAATTCAACTTAGGGAGGAAGATCAAATTCAATACCCTCAAAAAAGATGTCTTTCATATAACGAACATCTTCTTGCTATTCGAAGTGTATTACCTCCTGCAGGGAGCACACATTCACTCAACCATTCTCTTGGGATCTATGATACCTCTGTTCATCCTGATGGTGTTGAAAGGGAAAAGTATGGATGAGGAGTATCTAGAAGAGAACTAGTGAAAAAAGTCAAAATTAGAGAGTTATTGAGAAATGCTATATCATTAATTATACAGCAGATTCCTTGCTTTTTTCTATGTATCTTTTTAATCTTTTAATCTACCATCAAGTCCCTTTTAATTTTCCTCTTAACTCCATTCACCTTTAAATTCTATATTGTATCCAACCTTTTCTGCTAATAAACTCATATACTTCTTTTTTTGTTGTTTATTCAAAGCAGTAAAAAGGTATAAACCATTAGAAAGTTCATGGGCTCCTTTCATTTCTTCTCCATAAGGGTGTTGTGGTTCTTTATTAATTAAGCTATTCTTTGAGCCTGGGACATATGGTATATCTATATTCTCAAGTAATTCATGCTTTTCAATCAAATGATCTACATAATCCTTCATAACCTCACTTTGTTGTTGGCTGTCAAAAGTCTTCCCACAACTACATATTATTGAATAATCATTAATATATTTATCAAGATCAGTCTTATCACTTATTTTTCTTCCAACTTTCTTACCGAACAATTTATTAATTTTCTTATCCAACTCTTCCATAGGAACATTCAACTTATATTCAATAGGCCTTTTTGAGCCTGTCCATTTTATCAACCCCTCCAATTCTAATATCCCAAGAGCCATCCTGATTTTGTATTCTTCACTTCGCCCTTTAAAAGGTCTATCTTTTGTTAACTCATCGCATTCTAACGAATTAAATATTGTCTTGTTCATGATTACCTCCTGATCCTTGAATGCCTTTTTTATGTGGTCAAGAATTGTTTCAAAATGATTAATAGGACAATAATGATCGTATGGATCTTCTTTTCTAGCTTTTGCTAACACAGAATCTTTTTCTATGCTCCAATCGAAATATTTAGTTCCGTACTCATCCTTTTTTTTCTCCTCTATTAACTCCTCATCCATCTCTTCTTCTATTTCTGAAGAGGATATTTCTCTAGAATATAGATGCTTAGATATCTTTTCGAATATATTTGATATATCTTCAATATTCATAGTCAATATGTAACGTTCGTCTCCAATTTCCTTTATACAATTTATAAAAGGGAGCTTGAGGAGTTTTATTAGACCTTTAATATCTTGATAATCTATATCAGTATTACGAATTTTATCGCCTCTCGCTATTGATTCAAATATGAAATACCCTAAATCATCCTGACTAGAAATCATTTCTTCTAAAATAATTTTAAATTGTTTTAATGAATTTATCCTCTGATTATTCTGTGCTAATAAATCATTCACCTGGTTTTTCATTGATGTGCTTTCTCCACCAATTAAATCTTTTAATTCAACTAATGTAAATGGGAACTTCCTGTGTGTGTTTATTAATTCTACTAGTTCATCTACCCTAAGTAAGCCAATGTTGTTATCTTCTGCTCTTTTTTCTAAATTTCCTCCTGCAAATTCAGGTCCAACAATCATTGTGTAATCGGCATTGTTCTTTTTCTTATGATCGCTTAAAGACAACCAATCAATTTGTCTTTCAGATATCTTTCCTTTGCTACTAGTTTTTCCGTCTACAGTTACTTTAAACGATTCTTTTCCGATATTAGCTGAAAGGAGAACATCCGTATCTCCACTTCCCCCTAATAATTCAGTTTCAAAGCCAAGAAAATCAAACGCATCGCTAAGAGCTCTTTCGAACTCTTCATATGCCTTACTTTCATTTTGGGTTCTTTTAAGTGTCTCAATAACCTCCTCAATTTTGTATGAGTTGGTACTCATCTTTTCAACTAAATATTTCAATCTATGTAATAGTTTTTTTGTAGACTAAAATTTTCTAGCTAAATTTCTATCGGTTTTTTTCAACCCACTTTTTGGCTTTTTTTATGTGCCATATCAGTCTTTTTCTAGATCCTTTATCATATCCTACGGATAATATACCCGTGAAAAATGTAGGTACTTTATTTTCTTTTAAAGGAATAGTATGAAAACCTTCTAGTTGCCGATCATCTTCGGATATACCAAACTTATGTTGAATTAAATCACTAGCTGCTGCATTCTGTACGACAATAACTTGGGGAGTGAGTTTATTCAGTAAATCTTTAAAAATCTTAAACTGCTCCTCACCAAATCTAGAAAGATTATTCACTTTTGAATCTATTTCAAGTCTCTTTTTGAGTTCATTTTGGTCGCTTTCTATTATTCGAAATACATCTATATGTTCCCACAGATGTTTGTCACCCATCGCTTTCTCACTAATCTTGTTAAAAATACTAAAATACCTATAGGCATCATCTACATTTTCTTGTCTGCCTTTTGCTATTCTTCTTTCATCCTTTATTATTTTCCTTCTATGTTCCTGGAAGGGGCATCTCCACTCTTTGAATTGTTCTTTAGTATATTCTTCCCGATTGCATTTCTCAGACAGCCTGTTCCAATTTATCTTGTTTAGTCTCTTTTCAAGTTTGTTGTCGGGACAGGATGGGTTGATTCCTATGAACAGAAGTGTATTCGATTTTAACTCTGGGTAAAGAGAAGGTACATTGCTAACTTCATTTTCAAATTCTTTCCACAGTTCTATATACCTATCATTAATTTCTTTAACGTTTATTTCTTCGGTCATCTTTCTGTCTATCCCGACAGTATAAATAACTTGGTAATATAAAATATTTGAGAGGAAACATAACATTTTTTGGTTGTAAGTTTTCACGGTATCAACCCGATTCGTCTTATGTTAAGGTTGAACAGAGAATCTTTGTATTCGACCAATATTCAACTTAGATCAAGGTTATATCTCTTTCGTAAAGGTTTCTTATTATCGAACCAAATCTTAAATAGTTTTCAGGTAAAGGATATCCTGATGCCCCTCAAAAAAGACCTCCACCACCTCACAAGCATCTTCATCCTCCTAATCATCTTCCTCCTATTCGCAGTGTATTACCTTCTTCAAGGAGCGTACCTTCACTCCACCATTCTCTTGGTATCCATGATACCCCTTTTCATCTTGATAGTGCTGAAAGGGAAAAGTATGAAAAAAGAATACCCAGAAGAATACTAATTTAACAGAGATCCCCTATATTTCCAAAATCAATTTATCCACCTCTCCTCTTTCCTCTACAATGAATCTAACAAATCAAATCAAGAAACACAAGGCATATACAGCCCTCCTCTCCCTCTCCCTGATCTTCACCGCATTGGACCTCGCTACAACCTACATCCTCCACGGAAGAGGCTACACTGAATGGAACCCTTTCATGCGCCCCATCCTCACAGCATTCGGTCCAACCCAATTCCGCTTAATTAACTCCATCTTATCGATCCTGCTCATCGCTTTTCTCGCCTACGCATCAACCAAGAAGCTCGAAGGAAAATATCAATACCTTCCCTTGATAGTCTACTGTCTATTAAGAGGAGCTGCATCTCTTAACAACCTCCGAATCCTTACAAGTCTTCCCTAACCCTTCCAAACAAATTCCCTCCTTTTTCCCCAACAAGAAGGCAGGTCTAGCCAGTTTTTATTATAGCTTCCGATAAGTCGGTGAATATAGATGTTTAGTATAGGGTAAGAGCCTATATTTAATATTATATAGTGTGTTATATCTATTACTGGATAGGTGATTTTCTATAATCGAAAGATATCTCTAATTTTGTGATTTTTCATTTCTTTTTAATCTCAAGTTACCGGCTCTTAAAAGAGAATTGTAAAAACTATAATGTTGAATATTGTTAGATATACCTTTCTACCATGAAACTGTAAACTATCCCAATCAAAACTATAATCAGAGGATGATTAAATTTTGATTAGGTATGATCTATCTACTGTAACTACTCTTAGCTTTTCTTCTTCCCAGTATAAATCGTAGATGTTTTTCTTGAAACTAATATTTCCTACAATAGTCCCCCTCCAAGAAAATAGAGATATTTCATTTTTTTCAACAAACATAAATCCTCTGTGCCACCACATTAAATCTCCTTCATCCCAGGTATCTATATGAGTTAGATATCTATCATCCTTAATAATGTATAGATGATAATTCGTTTCTATATACAAATAATCTCCCTCTTCTCGTATTGAGCTTGGTGTTTCATGAACATCATAGAATTTTGACACCTGACCATTTTTAGATACACAGTAAATTTTACCAGAATAACCCCCTAAATAAATTCTATTGGCATTTTTGCTGACTTCTGTTGCATATATCCAGTCTTCAGCTTGGCCACTCATACCAAATTCTATACTAATGGTCTCGGAAGTTCCAGGTATCTCTACTTCTATTCTATCAATCATTTTATAGTATGTGCTTTCTTCCTTCATGCCTTTGAATGCTTGTTTAGCATCTTCTCCAGTGAGTTTCTCATAGGCTTCAATAATTTGTTTGGTTTTCTCTCTTGCATTAGGGTCTCCTTGATTTCTATCCGGATGGTGTTTGATAACCATAGACCGGAATGCTTTTTTGATTTGTTTATTTGTTGGATTGTTAGATAACCCCAATATTGAAAGATATTTCTTATATTCCGCCCTCATTTCATCGCTAGTATCTCTTTTTTTCCATCCTTCTTTTATCGGTGTTTTCCATAATCCGATAGTCCTCCTATTTGAATCGAATAGTTGTACTTTATCAACATAACTGAAAAGAAAATATTTTCCATTTGGAGAGATATCAACACATCTAACATGGTATTTATCTTTCGCAAGAGAACCTAATTTATATGTATGAATACATCCATTTTCTAAAGAATAGTAATAAAAAATCATGTCATCAGAACTGATTACAAATCTATCTGACTCCCTCGCAGCTTCAAACCTGTAAACACCGTGTCCTAGTTGTAATTCATCTTCAATATAACCTGCTTTATTTCTAAAAGTAATCATCGTTGAATCATATTTCGATAATTCTTTGTTGTAATTCCGATCAATGTAAACATAACCGTTGTTCATCTCTTTGATGAAATTTCGATTTTTCTTATTTCCCCTTTCTTCTCTTGTTATCTTCTTTTTTTCTAGTAATTCAATATCATCAACATCAGAAGAAACTATCTCATAACTCCTTTTTTCTTTAAGTTCCAATTTACTATAATCCAATTCTGGATGTTTCTCTGAAATTTTATCAATTAATTTGTTATACTTCTTCCTATCAGTATTTGTAACATTATCTTTACAATTTTGAAAATATTCTTGGTAGAGATTGTAAGCATCAATCAAGTTATTTTTTTCAATTTCCCTCTTCATAATTTTTCTATAAGTTCTCATTAGATAAGTATGACCAGTTGTTGGCAGGTCGTCGTATTTAAGGAGTTTGATTAGCTTCTCTTTTACTTTATCATACTTTTTCTTATTTTTATATAATGACAAAGCTTCGTTATAATCATTCCAATACCATTGAGGTTTTTTTTCTTTATTAGTATTAGGTTTTGGTAGATTTGGTATATTAATGACAAGAGCGTTAGATGGGTCTAATACATATTCTCCTTCATCTTTTTCTTTGTCATTTTTCGATTTAACGTTCCTGGGAGTAGAATTTTTACGGTACATTCTATCAAGTGGTTATAGATTAACCAAATCAAGCAACTGTATAAAATGCGTATTTCTTCATTTAATAAATCTTTTTCCTTATATCCGGAAACATCCCGAAAAGAAAGACCTCTTCCAGCTATCAATACCTACCTCTCATCGCTTACTGCGTGATAAGGGGTAGTGGGGTTCTCAATAACCTGCTGGTTCTAGCGAACATGGTGTAAACTACCAGGCTTGAGTATGTATCCAAAAGTATTAAATAAAAAACAGTAAATAACAATCGTAAAGGTGAGCAATTTGCCTAAATGCCCTGAGTGTGAAACTGAACTGCGTGAAGGTGCAAAATATTGTGATGAATGTGGTACGAAATTAACTCAAGAGAAAGTAAAAGGTGAGGATGAGAAGAATTTAGATGTGGTAGAAAAAGAAATGTATGAGTTTTACCGTGCATTTGAGATAGTGGGCGGTGTCGCTATGATGATCATGTTAATCGTAGTTGGTGTATTATCTATTTTCAATTTATACCTTTTCTACTCAACCAATATGGGTTCGTCCATTTTCTGGAAAAATATGTTTCCTATCATAGTAGGGGTAGGTTTTGCTTATATGTTCTTTATTTTGGCGATAAAATCTGGTCTAAAAAGGGGAAAAATAGAAGCGAATCTTCGTGTAAGAGGCGTGACCAAGGAAGAATTAAAGCCCAGGGTAAAGAAAAGAATCAAAGAAGAGATATTCCGGCTTTGATAGTGCTGGTCGTATTTTACGGCGCTTACAATATTCTCTTCGGCGTAAAACTATCCTTTTTAGAGCTTCGTTTGAAGAAGTTGGTGTTAGGATGAAATAGATGACTATGGAAGAAGAACACGGTGAAGAAGAAGTATTTGGAGAACAGCCTGAGGACTTAGAATCTTAGCAACAGTTAGTTTCCGCAACCAACATTCCTGAAGAGATTTACAAAAAAGCAGTGGATTATAACTAGCCAAGTAAAAAAACCACTTTCCCAACCTTTCTCTATTCTTCCTTCAGACAAAAAGCACAACTCCGACCAACAAATTCCCTCTTTTTTTCCCCAACAAGAAGGCAACTGATCCTTCATGTAAAAACACGTAGGAAAGAGCTGCCCAATTGGAACGCTCGTAAAAAGCAAAGACTAATATAGACGTAGGAATAGATGCGCGAACGGGTTGTTTCTTCCTTTGAAACACATCAGGTAACACTCTCAAGATAAAGAATCAATGCCAAGCAGGAGAAAATATAACATGATGATGTCAATCTTGATCAAATTTCTTGAAGCCTTAGAGAGGATAATTACAAGTAGAAGGCGTTATGACATATTTTTATTAGTTTTCGGCCTCGTATCTTTAGCCTTATCTGTCATAATCCACGAGCTGGGGCACATGATAGCCGCCCATCTACTAGGATATGAATATACGGTGATCCCTGCATTTGGTGAAGGAGTCATCAAAGTTACCATAATGGATTTGGACCACGGTTCTTTAGATCCTCTCATAATAGGCTCATCAGGAGGGTATCTCGTTACTGCAGTGTTTGCTCCCCTGGTATATCTTTTGTCAAAATGGAGTGGAACAAAGAATTTCTCTTCCGACGCAAGAATGCTTTTCACTGATACTTACGTTATACTCGCTTCATTTATGATCATCCATTTCGTCTACGGCACACTCGAAGGCGTGGCTAATCAAACCTATTTTTTAACCTTCAAAACCGCGGGGATCGTAGGGTCCATAGTGGCTTACATTTGCTTTGCGATCATGTTCATTCACGAGTACTGTGATACTGAAAGAATATTGCAGAAATTGGAGGATTTGAAGGATACTAAAATAATAAATAAAAAACCAGAAGAACAGTAAAAACTGTAGAATATTTAGGAATATAACGCCCATAAGATAAATTAACCATCGAAACAATAAACATCTGCTGGTCGATGAAGGGGTGATGGTGAATATTTTCATCTCAAGTCCCTCTTTAAGTACCCTCAAACCTCCGTTGCCTCCCATCGACCAGCACCTTGACTCACTATTGTGAAGATCGAATCCTTAAAATTCCCGCTTTCCGAAGATATTTATATCTACACATCAATATGCTTCGCAATTTAGAAGAGGGAAAGAATATGAAAACCAAAATGTTTGTCTTCGTCATCACCCTCTCCCTGCTGCTCAGCGGGATGATGGTAGCGACCGGAGATGAGGCGACGGATGGGAAGGAAAATGTTAGTGAAGAGATAGAGGAAACTGAATCTGAATCGATTGAAAACCAAGAAAGGTATAATTTAGATGAGATTGAAGATGATTTAAGCGAGGATAATGATTTAGTGGTAGAAAAATATCTAGAAGAAAAAAACCCTCAAATATCAGATCGAACAAAAAGAGTCAACGAAAGTGTAGAGTACGAACCTGAATTGTTGGAGTCGTTGGATTCATTCGTTTCTACATGGGATACGACTTTGACGAGCGAGGGTTCCAGTGATGACGACCAGATCAAATTGCCACTTGAAGAAGACGGAAACTACAACTTCACGGTGGAATGGGGCGACGGGACCAGCGACGATATAACGGAGTGGGATCAGCTAGAAGTGACACACACCTACGAGGACCCAGGTGAGTATACCATTGAGATCTCGGGAACCATCGAAGGCTGGCGTTTCAACAACAGCGGAGATGCGGAAAAGATAACTGAAATAGAGTCATGGGGGCCTTTACGGTTTGGTAATTCAGGAAGTTACTTCTATGGCTGTTCCAACTTGGCACGCATAGATACTGAATCACCACCAGATTTGACTGGAACAACCACCCTGCATAATACTTTTAGAGACTGCAAAGATCTCTGGTACGCCCCGAATATAAAAGATTGGGACGTCTCCAGCGTGACGGACATGAGTGGGATGTTCCGTGGTGCTGATTCATTCGATCAGGATATAGGAGGCTGGGACGTCTCCAGCGTGGAGGACATGCGTTGGATGTTCGGTAGTGCTAAGTCGTTCGATCAGGACATAGGAGGCTGGGACGTCTCCAGCGTGACTGACATGAGTAGTATGTTCGAAAGCGCATACTCGTTCGACCAGGACATAGGCGGTTGGGACGTCTCCAGCGTGACGAACATGAGTGGGATGTTCCGTGGTGCTAAGTCGTTCGACCAGGACATAGGCGGTTGGGACGTCTCCAGCGTGACGGACATGGCATATATGTTCGGCATTGATCCGTTGAGGGGTTATACTACATCGTTCGACCAGGATATAGGCGGCTGGGACGTCTCCAGCGTGACGAACATGAGTAGGATGTTCGCTGGTGCTGATTCATTCGACCAAGACATAGGCGGCTGGGACGTCTCCAGCGTGA
>SL_8KL_010_SEDDRAFT_10003401_pt1 | contig 13134 bp, 11 predicted proteins | sample SodLakKL_010_SED_4_FD_11160 | JGI IMG/M metagenome (IMG submission 11160) | reverse complement strand
GTTTGGCTGGTGTGGCTGATGTGGCTGATCTGGCCAGTCTGGCGGGTCTACCTGGTCTGGCTGGCCTGGCTGTACATGGATTCCGACGCATCATATGCATAAGTTTCTGCTGCTTCATGGGGGTATTTTCAGATGTTCAATGCCACCCTTGCCGTAATCAGTCTGCCCGGCGACATGTATTGGATGGTTTCCATGTGCCGGTTGTCAAATACATTCTGGATGTCAAGAGACAGGGTGTAGTGGCTCCTGATATTCCTTGAAAGCATCAGATCTACCGTTAAATAGTCGTCCAGCTCCTGTTCGTTGGCGTCATCTGCATATTGGGTGCCTTTGTAAAGCCCGCGCACCGACAGATTCACCCAGGGTGCTGTCCAGAACAGGGAAACATTGGCATTGTGTGCCGGTACATATTTCAGGTAATTGTCTTCCAGCTCCGGACGGGCTTCAAAGCCTGTGATGACAGAGTGATTATAGGTGTAACCACTGCTTATCATCAGGTTATTGCCGGGGTCATAGGTGATCTCCGTTTCCAGCCCCCTGACCCGGACATTGGTTACATTCTCCCGGCGAAAAATGGGGCGTCCGAAGATCTGGTCGCCTGTTTCCACATAATACAGAAAGTCTTTCCCCCGCATGATAAAGGCAGAGGAGGAAACCTTCAGGTGTTGTCCGGCAGAAAAATCAAATCCTGCCTCATAGCTGTCAATTGACTCCGGTTCCAACTCCGGATTGGCGTACTTGGGCCCCACCCACATCCAGCCGGTACGGGTCAGGTCATCCAGAATGGAAGCCCTGAACCCCCTGGAATAGGAAAGGTAGGTGCTCAGGTTGTCCCAAAAGTTGAAGCGGGCCCCGGCCCTTGGTGAAAGGGCGGTCCAGGTGTGATCCGTGAGCTCCGGTATGGTACTCCAGGGGTCGGTGCTGTAATAATCTCCGTCAGAAAAGGTGGCCCTGTCAAACCTCAGACCGGCAATCAGGTGTATCCTGTCATCCGAAAAACTGTATTCATTTTGCAGGTAACCGCCCAGCGTTGCCAGGCGACCTTCGTTGTAAACGGTGTCATAGGGAGCCGTCTGGAAATAATCCCCGCCTTCAATGCTGCCCAGCTTGTATTCAAACCCGCCCGTCAGCGTGTTTTGGTCTGAGAGCCGGTGGTTGAGGCTGAAAGTGATTCCCATATCTTTTCTGGCTGCATCCACATCAAAACGTTCATAATTGTCTCCCCGCATATTTTCGTTGATGTTGTAATAATTCTCAGTTTGGAAAAAAGCACTGAGGTTGTACATGGTGTTGTGGTTGCTTCCGCTGAGCCGGCCCCGGAACAGGTTGGTGTCAAAATTCCTGTAGGTGCCATCGGGAACATGAATCTGGTGCCCTTCTCCGCGCTTGTCACGATACACATCGTACTGCAGTTCCCAGTTAAACCACTGGCTGTTGTCGTACCCCACCCGGGCTGATACGCCGATGGCTTCCAGAAAACGTTCAATGTCAAAAGGAGTGCGGTCGGCTTCGGGCACATTGTTAAAACCGTCGCTCTGAATATAATACTGCGACAATACCCCGTAATGACCGTCATCATTCCGGATGCGCACATTGAGATCCTGCCTGATGGTCTGGTGGGTGCCGATGCTGACCCCGGTATTGATTTCCTGCGGGCTTACCGGGTTTTTGGTGATGAGATTGATTACTCCACCCATGGCATTATTCCCGTAAAGTGAAGACCCGGGTCCCCTGAAAACCTCCACCCGTTCTATGTCGTGGTGGTTGATTCGGTTCCAGTTCACGCCCCCGTCGTCGGAAGTATTGATGGGTACTCCGTTCATCAGCACCAGGGTTCTGGCCTGTTCATCTCCCGAGAGGCCGCGCAGGGTGACCATGGGTCGCTGGGAGTATATTCCGGTGCTCCGGTTCACATTGGCACCCGGAATGAACCGGAGAATGTCATCCATTTGCATGGTGGCCGACATGTTGATGATATCTCCGTGGATCATGGATATCCTTGAAGGAACCTCCAGGGGATTGCGCTGGGTTTTTGTGGCTGTGATCACGAATTCATCCAGGTCATATTGCTTCAAAGAATCGGGCAGGTTTTCGGTATCATGCGGGGTTGCATTTTTATGCAGGTTGTCGGTTTCATGCAGGTTTTCAGTTGCGTGCAGGTTTTCAGTTGCATGCAGAGCTGTCCCTTTCATGGCCAGCAAGATCAGCAAACCACAGAAAGCCAACTTAAATTTTGAGGTTATAGCCGGATGGGCAGGGCCTCTTTTTTGAAAGATTGATGGCCTGAGAGAAATAAACATGTTACGAAGTTTGTAAAACGTGTTACAATTAGGGCAAAAAAATTATTCGATATCTGTCATGACAAGCTTCCCGTGCTTGATCCCCTTGGTTCCGATGATCCTGTTGGCCAGTTCCTGCAGGGTTTTGGCTTTCCCTTTTACAGCGATGGTTTCCAGGCACAGATCATGTTCGAGGTGAAGGTGCTGGGTGGATAAAATGGCATCGTGGTACTCATGCTGCACATGCATCAGTTTGCTGTTCAGTTCCCTGTGATGATGGTCATACACGATGACAATGGCCCCTGCAACCATTTTATTCTCATCCACTTTTTCACTCACCAGGGTGCTTTTGATCAGATGGCGAATGGCCCGCGAACGGTTCGGAAAGCTGTGTTTTTTCACATACTTGTCCAGGGCATTGAGAATGCTTTCTTCCACGGATACGCCGAATCTGCGAATATTCATGCCACAAAAATAAAAAAAAGTGTTACACCCGGAATTATTTTTTAAGATTTTTCAGCCAGTTGTACCAATCTTGCATTCCTTCGCCGGTTCTGGCAGAGATCTCAAAAAACTTCAGGTGGGGGTTTACCTGGAGGGCGTATTCACGGGCTTTTGCCACATCAAAATCCACATAAGGCAATAGGTCGGTTTTGTTGATCAGGCAAATGTCGGATGAATGGAACATGCCGGGGTATTTCAGGGGCTTGTCCTCTCCCTCAGTAACACTGATAATGACCACGCGCTGCGACTCGCCCAGGTCGAACATGGCCGGGCAAACCAGGTTACCCACATTTTCGATCACCAAAAAAGAATTTTCGGCCACCTCAAGCTGCTTTACGGACTTGTTGATCATGTCGGCATCAAGGTGGCATCCGTTGCCTGTATTGACCTGGATGACCGCGGCGCCGGTTGCCTTGATCCGGTTGGCGTCATTGAGTGTTTGCTGATCGCCTTCCACAACGAAAAAGCTGTGGTCGCTCCGGAGCTCACTGATGGTCTTTTCAAGTACGGTGGTTTTTCCTGAGCCGGGTGAACTGACCATGTTCAGGGCAATGATGTTTTTGGCCTCAAAATAGCCGCGGTTCCGCTCTGCCAGCAGGTTATTCTGCGCAAGTACATCCTGTTCAAGCTGAATTTGCCTGGATCCGCCCGGGGTGTGGCCGTGGTCATGTTCGTGGGTGTGCCCGTGGCCGTGGTCATGTTCATGGGTGTGCCCGTGGCTGTGGTCATGTTCGTGGCCATGAGCGTGTCCGCCTCCATGGCCGTGTCGGTGGTCATGAGCATGGTCATGACCGTGTGAATGGGGATGTGTGTGTTCCTCTTTGCCATGTGAATGGGGGTGGGTGTGGGTATGGTCTCCCTCATGGGTATGGCCATGGGAGTGATCGTGTTTGTGTTCTTTTCCGGGAATGGTATAGGTTGTACTTTCAGGATGATCGCAGCCGCAGGTGTCGCACATGGTAGATTGGAATTTTGGGGTTATTTCACAAAATTAATACGGAAATTTCAGATTTAATACCCGGATTCCGGAGAACCGGGAACGCCTTTTTTCTCTTTGAAAAAACTTCTGCAAAGCAGATTTATTGTGTAAAGTTTCCATGTAATGAAATTAGTCCATTCTGAATGATCTGATTTTCAGTTCATGACCACTGATGATCTTTGTCCGTGTGGAGGTGCAGCGGGGACAGTTTGCGGAAAATTCTGTGGTGACAAAAACATGGTAGCAGTCCTGGCATTTGGCTTTTGGCTGAATCTTATGGATCACCACCCGGGCATTTTTCAGGATATTGCTGCGTGGTGCATTTTCAAGGGCGAAATCGAGGGCGTCAAATTCAACCCCGGCCAGTTCGCCGATATCCAGCTCAATTTCATGGACAATGCCGGCCTTGTGTTTGGCCGCATTTTCTTCCACAATATCAAAAATATTGGAGACTATCGATAGCTCATGCATGGTAACGGCCTTTTGTCATGGTTGAAATGCTTTTGTTTAACATATTCTGGGAAGTTGTTCGCCGGCCAGCATGTCAATGATCCGCTTGCCACCGATGGCGGTTTGCAGGGTGGCCTGTCCGGGGTGGTCAGGGGTGAGTTCCCCTATAACAGCTGCCTGCTTGCCCAGCGGGTGGTTTTTCATTGTGCGGATAACCTTGTCTGTGTCTTCCGGATGCACCACCATGACCAGCTTGCCTTCGTTGGCAACGTAAAACGGGTCAAATCCCAGTAATTCACACATCCCGCGTACATTGTCATCCACAGGAACATCTTCTTCATTGACCAGCACACCCAGTTCCCTGTGGGAGGCCATTTCGCACATGACCGTTGCCAGGCCGCCCCTTGTAGCGTCACGCATGAATTTTATCCTGGCCCCTGTGTTCAGTACATCCCGGACCAGGTGGTTGAGGCAGTTGCAGTCTGACTGAATGCTGGTGTTGAAGTTTCCGAAATTCCGGGCCGCCATGATTGCCATGCCATGCTGGGCAATGGGGCCGTTGAGGATGATTTTGTCTCCCGCCTCCATTGTTTCTCCTGAGGCAATGTGGGTGTGGGACGGATCCAGTTCGCCGATCCCGGCGGTATTGATAAAAAGTTTGTCGCACTGGCCCTTATTCACCACCTTGGTATCACCTGTAACGATCATGACATTTGCCTTTGCGGCCTCTTTTGCCATGGAGGATACAATGCGCTCCAGATCTTGCATGGGCAGCCCTTCCTCGATGATAAAGGCGGCAGTGATGTATCTTGGCATGGCCCCAGCCACTGCCAGGTCGTTGACTGTTCCGCACACGGCCAGCTTTCCGATATCTCCTCCCGGGAAAAAGACAGGATCGATGACATAGGAATCTGTGGTAAAGGCTGTTTTTCCCGGAGGCAGATCGAGAATGGCCGAGTCTCCCTGTTGTGTCAGCACGGCATTGTCAAAATGTTTGATAAACAGATCGCTGATCAGGGTATGCATCAGACGGCCACCGCTTCCGTGCCCCAGTAATATATTTTTTTCCATTATGCGTTGAATCTGAAGTAAGCATTACAGGCGCCTTCATGGGAAACCATGCAGGCACCGACGGGATTGGTGGTGTTGCACACTTTACCGAATAATTTGCAATCGTGCGGTTTTTTCACCCCTTTAAGGATCTCCCCGCAGATGCATCCCTTTTCATCAGCGGTTTCTTCCACCTCCACGGGGATCATCCGGTTGGCGTCAAACCGGGAGTACCTGTCGCGGATACCCAATCCGCTGGCAGGAAGTATTCCGAAACCCCGCCACCAGTCGTCCACCGGTTCAAACACCTCATCCATGATTTGAAGGGCCAGCTGGTTGCCTTCGGGTTTTACGGTACGGCGATACTGAATTTCTACTGTATAGACCTGTTTGTTGATTTGCTGCAGCAGCATATATACCGACTGCAGAATGTCCACGGGTTCAAAACCTGATATTACGCATGCTACACCGTATTTTTCCGGGATGTCGGCATATATTCCTGATCCGGTGATGGTGCTGACATGACCGGGTGCAATGTATCCGTCAATTTTCACCCCTTCGTCGATCAGGGCGCCCATGGCCGGGGGCATTACTTTGTGTGAGCTTAACACAAAAAAGTTGTCCGCTTCTTGTGCGGCGGCATTTTTTATGCCTGCTGCGGTACCCGGTGCAGTGGTCTCAAAACCGATCCCCAAAAAGATCACTTTTTTGTCCGGATGTTTTTTCGCAATGTCCAGTGCTTCGATCACAGAATATACCATCCGGACATCGGCCCCCTTGCTTTTTTCCAGGTCAAGTGAGGAGGATGATCCGGGCACCCGGACCAGGTCTCCGAAGGTGGCAATGATAACATCGTCAAGGCGGCTGTACGCCACTGCCTGATCAATGAACCGTTTGCTGGTAACGCAGACCGGGCAACCCGGGCCGGACAGCAGCCTGATGTTTTCGGGCAGCAGTGAAGGGATCCCGAACTTCTGGATGGCCCAGGTGTGTCCGCCGCAAACCTCCATCAGGGAGACTTCCCCCCGGACCACATCTTCAATTTTTTTCACCAGGTTTTTTACCAGCGCCTTGTTGCGGTACTCATCGATGTATTTCATTCCCCTTCTTCCTGCTTGTTGAACTCCTCCAGTTCGTTAAAAAGCCGGAGCGTTTCGGCCGCTTCCTCTTCGCTGATCTTCTGGATGGCAAAGCCTGTGTGGATCAGTACGTAATCGCCCACTGCCGCATCGTCGAGCAATTGCAGTGAGGTTTCTGATTCTGTACCTCCCACTGACACCACGGCTTTATCGCCGTCAATGGTTAAAATTTTACCGGGAATACTCAAACACATATCAATTTTTTATTACTGATGATTCATGTTGTTTCTTTTTGCAGCAGCGATCATGAGCTGACCCAGGGCGATTCCACCGTCGTTGGCAGGAACACTTTCATGGGAATAAACATTGAGCCCTGCCTGAAACAGGCGGTTCTCAAGCTTTTCGCAGATATATTTGTTCTGGAAGGTGCCTCCCGACAGGACAACATTGTTCAGGTTGTATGTATCGCTGATTTTTCTGACGGTCTGTTCGATCACATTCACAATGGTATTGTGAAAACGTGCCGAAATGACCGGGGCCGGCTGATTCTGACAAAGATCCCGTATGATCGCGTCAAGGGCGGGCCTGAATGAGATCGTTTTGCCGGCACGGAAGGGGTAGGCTTCAGTGACATTCTCGTCTGCCACAGATTCCAGACGCATGGGGGCTTCTGCATGAAACCGGCTGTGGGTACAAAGGTTGATCATGGCACTCACTCCGTCGAACAGCCGCCCGGCTCCCGAAGACAACGGAGCGTTAATGCCCGCATCCATGGCCTGGCAAAGCATATCTATCTGATGTTTGTCGATGTTTTTGAGGAAAGCCAGGTCGGGTCTGTGAAAATCCCAGCCGTAGGTATTGTACAGCAGGGAAACAGCCATGCGCCAGGGTTCATGGGTTACCATGTCGCCGCCCGGCATTTTCATATACTCAAAATGGGTGATTCTCCGGTATTCATTGAAGTCGCAAACCATGAATTCGCTGCCCCAGATGCGGCCATCATCCCCGTAACCTGTCCCGTCAAGGGCCACACCGATCACCTTTTCATCCAGTCCGTGTTCGGCCATGCAGGAGGCAATGTGGGCGTGGTGATGCTGGACAGGTACCAACGGAAGCCGATGGTTTTGCGCATACCGTGATGAGAGGTAATCGGGGTGCATATCGGCAGCTATCATTGAAGGCTCAAAGCGGAAAAGCTGCCTGTATTTTTCGATGGATTCTGTGAAAAAACCGTAGGTTTCCAGGTTTTTCAGATCCCCGATATGCTGGCTGAGCAATGCCTGATTCCCTTTCCCGATGCAGAAACAGTTGACAAGCTCGGCACCTGTGGCCAGGATGCCTTCCACCTGCCGGCTTACCTTTACAGGAATGGGGGCATATCCCCTGGAGCGCCTGAAAACCCGTTCTTTTTCATGAACGATACGTACTACCGAATCGTCGGTCCGGTTATGGATATCCCTGTTGCAGGTCAGTACGGCATCGCAGATCCTGCCGAGGATTCTGCCGGCCTCACGGTTTTCAATCATGATGGGTTCATCCGAGATGTTGCCACTGGTAAGCACCATTGCCGGAAGCCCCGAGTGTTCAAACAACAGGTGGTGCAAGGGCATGTAAGGAAGCAGGGCACCGATGGTATCAAATCCGTTGTTGACCGACGGGGCCAGCTTCCCTTTGTCTTTAAGCAACACAATGGGGCGTTTGAGTGACTGCAGGGCCTCTTCTTCCGGCTCATTGGTCAGGGCGTACTGCTGCAGTGTTTCCAGGTCACGAAACATTACGGCAAATGGCTTTCCCTCGCGGTTTTTCAGTTGCCTGAGCCGGGTAACGGTGTCTTCGCAGAATGGATCGCAGGCAATGAAAAAGCCACCCAGTCCCTTGATCGCCACAATGCCTTTGTTTTCCAGCAAACGGACGGTGTGCCGGATAACCTGTGCCGGGTCGCTGATGATGTCGCCTGCGGTATGCAGGAGGTAGGAGGGGCCGCAACGGGCACATGCCACAGGCTGGGCATGAAACCGGCGATCCAGAATATCTGTATATTCCTGATGACAGTCGGGGCACATCTCAAAGGGTGCCATGGTGGTTTTGGCCCGGTCGTATGGCAGGTCCTGTATGATGGTAAAGCGGGGTCCGCAGTTGGTGCAGTTGATAAAAGGATAATCAATACGGTTTGCCTGGGTTTTCATGTCTTCCAGGCAGTCAGGGCAAACGGCGATGTCGGGGCTGACTTCTGTAACCGTATCTGATACGGAGCTGCTTTGTACAATTTCAAAGCCTTCAAAGGAAATATTCTCCACCTGTTCGGCATGCACGGAGTCAATGAATGAGGCCGGCGGAGCAGTTGCGCGCAGGCGACCAACAAACTCCTCCAGCTCTCCGTTCCGGCAGTTCAGCAAAATGACCACCCCGTCGTTGCGGTTCTCAACCTGGCCGTTAAGCTTGTGTTCAGTGGCCAGGCGGTAAATAAACGGCCTGAACCCGACTCCCTGAACCCTTCCCTGAATCCGGATGCGGAAAGTTTTGCTGAATGTATGTACTTTTACAGTCATTTTTTGATTCTGCAAAGATACGGAAAAGCACACAGACATGAATACAGATGGGCAAAAGATGCATACATACAAGGCCACTGCCGTGATCCTGGCAGGGGGGAAGGGCTCCCGCATGGGAGGTGCAGACAAGGCCTTGCTCGATCGCGGAGGTGAGCCCATCATTGCCCATATCAAGCGTCAGCTTGAACCGCATTTTGATGAAATCATTGTCGGAGCCAATGACAGGGAGAAATATGATTTCCTTCAATGCCGGGTGGTTCCTGACATTGAACCCGGAAAGGGTCCCCTGATGGGAATTTACTCCTGTTTGATCGCTTCCGGTAACGATGTAAACTTTGTGACTGCCTGCGACATCCCTGAAATGAATCCGGAATTGATCCGGGAGATGATCAGTCTGTCTTCTGAGGCGGATATTGTGATGCCCGCAGGCAGCGGCGACAAATATGAACCATTGTACGCGGTTTACAGGAAGCCGGTTTCCGGCCAGATCGCTGACCTTCTGAAACAGGACAAACGCCGGATCATTGATTTGTTTTCTGTGTCACGGGTGAAGTTTGTGGATTTCAGCCACGGTCAATGGTATCACAACCTGAACAGGCGTTCGGCCTACCTTGACTACCTCAAAGGGATCCAAAAATAATTAAGGGAATTCCTGTAAATTGTATTAAACCAAAACTGTTTCAGGAAGTCAAACCATCAGTCCTGAAACAGCAGATCCCAATCTGCTCGTTAATATATTTTTTTTATCAACAGCAAACTGCATAAAGATGAGATCCTTTATTCCATTTCTTTACACTTTACTTCTGAGCGCAGCCATATTTTTTTCGATGACCGAAGCAGCCAGGGCCGATGGCGAAGATTCCGGCAGCACTGATGTCTCCAGGGGGGATAAGGGTGTGCTGACGGGCCGGGTGGTGGAATCGGTCAGCGATCAGCCGGTGGAATATGTGAACCTTGCCATATTCCCCGCCGGATCAGATGAGATGATTACCGGTGGGATCACTGATGTGGAAGGGAGTTTCAGGATTGAGGATATTCCTTTTGGCACCTATGACGTGCGCCTGTCTTTTATCGGGTTTCGTACCCGGCTTCTGGAGGGGATATCAATCAGTTCCGGTGAGCCGCTGAAGGATCTCGGGACGTTGCGCATTGAGCCAACCGAAGAGATGATGGAATCGGTAACGGTAACAGCCGACCGGGAAATGTTGCTGATGAACCTCGACAAAACAGTTTTTACCGTGGGTCGTGATATGACCGCCACGGGTGGGTCTGCCCTCGACATCATGGAGTCAATCCCTTCAGTAACGGTCGATTACGACGGCAATGTAAGCCTCCGCGGGAGCGGCAACGTGACCATTCTGATTGACGGGCGCCCATCATACCTGGAGAGCCTTGATCAGCTGCCGGCCTCCATGATCGATCAGATTGAGGTGATCACCAATCCTTCCGCCAGGCATGACCCCGACGGCACGGCCGGAATCATCAATGTGGTGATGAAGCGCGACCGGCAATACGGAACCAATGGCATGGTAAGTGCCAATATGGGAACCGGCAGCAAGTATGACGGATCGGTACATGTGAATCACCGTACCGGCCAATGGAATTTTTTCGGGAATTATGACTTTCGCATTCACGGGATGGAGGGCTACAATGTGACCCATCGCGACAGGATAACCGGCGAGGGGGATACCCTGCAGCAGCTTTATCAGTACGAAGATTTTTTCCGGAGGGGATATTTCAACAATTTCCGCCTCGGATCGGACTTCTTTATCAATGAACATCATACCCTGACTTTCAGTGGTACATTTAACCTCCGGGATACCCGTCCGCGCAATTATTCCGATGTTGATCTCTTCCTCCCTGTATCTCAAAGTCTGAATACCGAGATGGAGCGACGTTTTGAGGGGTTTGGCAGGGAGTATGTGTTGAGTTACACCCGGACTTTTGGCCAGGAAGGAAGGGAGTTGATGGCGGATGTGTTTTATGCTGCGACCAGCGGGGATACCAGCCGGGACGTTGTGGTGGATACAATTGGCGATATACCGGGGCGTCAGCTGCAACATTTGGAATCTTCCACCCCGGGCAAGGTCATTACCTTTCAGACGGACTATGTGCATCCCTGGAATGACCACAGCCGCTTTGAAGTTGGCTTAAAGGGGATTATACGGGATGTGGAGGATGATTTCCGCTTTTTTGACCTGGATGCAGATACCGGAGAAGAGGAACTGAATGAAGGCTATTCCAATTACTTTCTGTTTAACGAGGGTATTTTTTCAGCCTATGGTATTTATGCCCTCGGGCTCGGGCCTGTTCAATTTCAGGCCGGACTGAGGGCCGAGCAGCATGACATTGATGCCGAACAGCGCACCACCGGAGAGGAGTTTGACCGCTCCATGTTCAATGTTTTTCCGAGTGCGCATGTACGTTACATGATGGATGACAACAACGCTTTGTTCCTGAATTACAGCAAAAGGGTCAACCGGCCGGGGATTTCCCTGCTCAATCCTTTTGTGAATTACAGTGATCCGATGAATCTGTCATATGGGAACCCGGAGCTGAAGCCGGAATTCATTGATTCTTATGAATTTGGTTACCAATATTCTCAGAATCGTACCGCTTTCACGGCCACCCTGTTTTACCGTGAAACGGAGGATGTCATTTCGCGTGAGATGACGCTTCCCACCGGTGATGACATTCAAACGCGCACTACCTTTGAAAACCTTCAGTCATCCGTATCCTATGGCCTGGAAACCACGCTCAATTATCCATTGTTCCCGTGGTGGCGCCTTACGGGGAACTTCAGTTACTTTTTCAGGGAACTGAAGGATGAACGCCTGCCTGACTGGGATCACAGTGGTGATTCCTGGATGCTGCAGGCTTCCTCAGAGTGGAACATCACCGACCGGATCAGTGCCCAGACCCGTTTTCATTACCGCAGTGAGGAGGTTACCGTTGGCCGCACCAGTGGTGGCGGATGTCAGCAACATGGTGGCCAGGGTGTGCTGGATGCCATGTACTACCTGGATCTGGGGGTCCGGATGACTGTGCTCAATGGTGACGGAACCATATCGCTGCGTTTGAACGATGCTTTCAAATCACGTACCTTCGACATGTACACCTATGGAGAGTCTTTTACCGCTGATCTGGCCCGCCGCCGCGACAGCCGGACGCTTTTCATCGGGTTCACCTGGCGGTTCAATGAATACAGGCAGCGTTCCGACAGGGAGCGGGAGGGATCTCTGCTGGATGAGATCGATTAAAGGGAAGATGGTTACCAGGCTACCCGGGATTCAGAAGAAACGGCCATCAAATTTACTCACTGACTTTTTCGGGAAGTGAACGGAAGCCTTTGCCCAAAATTTCAGTTGCCTCAATGACGGTGACAAATGCATCCGGGTCGATCTGATGGATAAAATCCTGTAAAACAGCCACCTCACGACGGGTCACATTGACGAAAATGATCTTCTTTTCATCTTTTTTATACATCCCTCTGGCTTCGATCAGCGTGCCGCCGCGGTTGAGGTCTGACAGGATTTTATCGGCGATGGTTTCGTATTTGTCTGAGATGATAAACAGGGTTTTTTCGTAAGAGAAGCCCTCCAGCACCACATCAATCACCTTGCCGGTGATGAAAATGGCAATCAGGGAGTAAAGTGGGATGGTCCAGTCGCCAAACGAAAGCAGGCCAAAAAGCACAATCAGTGCATCAATGATCATAATGCTCTGCCCCAGCGGAATGTGGGTGTATTTGGTGATCACCATGGCGATGATGCTGCTTCCTCCGGAGCTGGCTTTGGCTTTGAAGACCAGCCCCAGACCCAGGCCAAGAAGCACACCTCCGAAGATACTAGACAGCAGTGCATCATTTTCTACCAGGGGGGCATCGCCGTAGATCATGGTGAGGCCGTCAATGAACCCTGAGGTGAGCACGAACCCCACCACCGTTTTGATGCCGAATCGTGGCCCCAGTAAGCGCAGGCCAATGATCATCAGGGGGATGTTCAGGATAAGACCTGTAAGGCCCACCGGAAACCCGACCAGGTGGTACATGATAATCCCGATCCCGTACACCCCTCCGGGAACGATCTTATAAGGGCTGATGAACAACACATATCCTGCTGCAAGGAAAAAGGCGCCAAGGGTGATCAGGCTGTAGGATATAAACCACTTGCGAGAGAAAATTTTTTCTGTGCCTGCAAAAGTCATTTCTGAAAATTTAGCGTAACTTCGTGGGGATTTTTAAG
>SL_8KL_010_SEDDRAFT_10003400_pt1 | contig 13136 bp, 15 predicted proteins | sample SodLakKL_010_SED_4_FD_11160 | JGI IMG/M metagenome (IMG submission 11160) | reverse complement strand
TCTTAAAGGGCCTGGCCGCTTACTTTGGCGTCGATCTGAAGGCCACCAGAAAAAAATACGGCCAGTTCCTGCATTGCGCTATCAGCGTACCCCTGCCGCTTTCCGGGGACGTGATCCTGGTGCCGGTGAAGATGCGTCTGCCCCGCTATGAGAATGACGGGGCCACCGGCTATATCAACCTGGAAGATGTAGAGAGGGTTGAAGAAAAAGAGGATGGCGGCGAAAGAGAAAAGTGCCGCCTCTATTTAAAAGGCGGGCACAGCCTGCCGGTTTATACTTCAGCCAAAATAATCAGACAGCGCCTGCATTACGGACGCATGGCCCAGGGCCACTACCGTAATTTGCGCCAAATAATTAATGACGACCAGGCTTTGCTAAAGGCGATGGAAAACCGTAGCAAAGGCCGCTGGAGCAGGCTCAATAATGAGCTAGTGCTCTTTTTTTTACGAGATGACGATGGCGATGACGAGGAATCAATGCACTAAACGCTGTAACCAGGCCGGTTGTTTTTGGGCCGGCAACTGAATTGTAAACCGGGGCCGGGCGCCGAACAGGCGCCGGGGTAAGGGAAGCGGGGTTAATATATCAACCCCGGGAGGGGGCAAAGCCGGGCAGTAAAGCGGCTTTGCCCCTTTTCCGGCTTAAAGCTGCTTGTGATAGATGTAGGCGTCGCTGAACCCCGCCGCCCGGGCTTCAGAAAGCCTCTGGCGGGCGTTTTCAATATAGGCGAAGGCGCCCACCTGGACGGTATAAAGGCTTTTGTGCTCAGCGGCCGGGGGAGTCTTTTTTTTGCTGCCGGTTTGTTCTACCGGCAGGCCCAGGGAGGAATAGATGCCCCGGGTAACGCCGTCTGCCAGGGTGTTAATAAACTGCTCTTTTTGCCAGAGAGCCGCCTCCCGTTCATTGTCGATAAACAGGGATTCGATCAGCACCGCCGGGTTGGGATTGTGCCTGAGCACGTAAAAAGCAGCCTGCTTCAGGCCCCGGTCGATGATTTGCCAGGGCGAAAGGGCGGCCATGACCCGGGGATGGAGTTTTTTCTGCATTTCAACGGACCTGGGGCCGGCGTTTCTGGCGATAAAGGATTCAAAACCGCGCCCGCCGCCGGCATTGGCATGCAGGGATAAAAACAGTTTCGCCCCGGCCCGGCGGCTTAGGGCGACCCGGTCGGCCAGGGAGACGAAGATGTCCCGGTCCCTGGTCAAAAGGACCTTTACCCCCTGCAGCCGGCCGGCCACGGCCAGGGCCAGCTGCAAATTGAGAGTTTTTTCTTCCAGGCCGTGGGCTACGGCCCCGGGGTCATAGCCGCCGTGGCCGGGATCAAGGACAACTACCGGTTTGCTCATCAATATAACCACCTTTAATTATATTATTCCTCCCCGCCGGGGGCGGGGAGGTTATTTTTCAGCGCCTGAGCAGCGCTTGAGAAAGGGAATGGATGCTTTCGGTCAGAGTTTCGAGCTTGCCTTCCAGGCGCACAAGCAGGTATATGCTCACCGCCACGGGGAAGCCGAAGTTGCCGATTAAGCCCATCATATCGTCCATAGCAAGGCATCGCCTCCTTTTTATATAGTAAATTGCCCTCCCCCGGAAAGGAGGAGGGCAGCTACTTTAGAATTCGCCGAGGGTGTCGACAGTCCTGGAGACTACCTGGGCCCTGACTTTGGCGGTGATTTCACCGCTGTTGGTGGCGAAGATGTTGCGGTTGATAATGGAATCCATTACCGGTTCAACATCGGCCAGGCCGATCTCGGGATCGGGGTCTGCCAGCGAGATGGTCGTGTTGCGGCCTTCTGCAGTCGAAAAAATCATCTGCAGGGTTTCACTCATATTTAAAGCCCTCCTTTCAAAAGATTTTTAGTCTTGCTGTGCTTAGGCTTCTTCCAGTTCCACTTCGTCTACCCGGCGCACGGCGTAAAGAGTGTGCACCTGCAGGGCGCCCAGCTCCTGGGCCAGGCCCATCAGGTCGCTGTTGTCGGCCTCGGATTTAACGTTGGAAAAGGAACGGGTGCGGTAGATGGGATTGAATTCTTCGTCCATGCCCACGTTTAGCTGTAACTGCAAACGGGTGGCGAGCGGGGTTACGGTAACGGCCATTTTAACACCTCCTTTCAGTTGAGTTTATTTCTTAACCGGTTAAGCCTGCTCATTATAGCCGGGATGGAAAGGGAGGCACAAAGGCCGGGTGGCGGGTAAAAAGGAGCCCACCTGCTGTAAGCGGGCCGCCCGGCGGCGGCCGGTGGCGCTGTTTTAGGCCCCACCGGTTCATTTCCGGGGGTCCGGTTGCAGCCGGTCGTAATCTTTTTTTTGAGGAGAGCTCGCCAGAGCAGTCAGCGTTGCCTTGATGCGGTATAATATTGTAGTAGTATAAGATAAAGGGGATTCCTGAGGCGGTAGCTTAAGATGCTTTAAGGCTTTAATGAGCCCGGGAGAGGTAGCAGGGAGGTAGATATTAAAGATGACAGGCAAACGCAGAATCCAGACCTTTGAGCAGAAAAGTCGCGGGAAAAATAAAGGGTTCCGCTACTTCCTTTTGATACTGGGCGCAGCCGGGCTGGTCCTTCTGAGCTACGGCGCTGTGCACTGGTACCTGGCGGCAGACGGCCGGGAAGAAGCCGGAGAGCGACCGGAGATAACGGCCGGGTTCAGGGACCTGTTCGAGGGTGAAAAGGCGGTCGAGGTTGAAGAGTTTTCAGCGATGCGCCTGGTCGTGCCCGCCGCCGATATCGACCTGGAAGTCAAGGGGGATGTTGACACCTACGACCCGGACCTGGTGGGCAACGAGCCCTGGGAGTTTTCCCGGGAAGATTATGACCGGTGGCTGGAAGGCCTCGACCCCCTGCTTGATGTGGGGCCGGTTTACTACCAGTTCAGCGACCTGCCCGGCACCAAAGAGGGCAACGTGGTCATCGCCGGGCACCGGGCCGGGCGCTGGAATTTTTTCCGCTACTTAGACGAACTTGCAGAAGGCGATCAGATCTACCTGGAGGTGGCCGGCTACCGCTTTACCTACCTGGTTGAAGACGTCTACCAGGTTGATGCCAGTGACTGGGAGATGATGAAAAGCACCGAAGAGCCGGCCATCACCCTGCAGACCTGCGCCCCCCTGGGGGTGCCCAACCCGCCTTACCGCCTAAATGCCCGGGGTTACCTGGAAAAAGTAGAACCCCTGGATCAGGTAGATGACGAAAACGGGGGATCATAATCACAGCTAAATTTTATAAAGACTCTGATCGGGCACTTTTTTGCTGATGACTTCACCGATCAAAGGTTCAAGTCAAACCTTACTATATGTGACAAGCTTTCTTCGAAAGGTATTAATTGGATGTGGTGAAAATATATAATGATTTTGTTTAGAAGGAGGAAACTATGTACTTAGTCACCGGCGGGGCCGGCTTTATCGGCAGCAACATTGTCAGGAAACTGTTGGAGCGGGGCGAAAAAGTTCGGGTGCTCGATGATTTTTCGACCGGCAAGAGAGAAAATGTTAAAGATTTAGGAGCGGCTGAAATAATCGAGGGGAGCCTGGTGGACCGGGACTGCGTTGAGCAGGCCGTTAACGGCGCTGAATATATCCTGCACCAGGGGGCGATCCCCTCCGTGCCCCGCTCGGTGGAAGAACCGGTGAAAAGCAACGAAGCCAATGTCACCGGGACCCTGCTGCTGCTGGAGGCGGCCAAAAATAGCGGGGTAAAAAAGTTTGTCTTTGCCGCCTCTTCTTCGGCCTACGGCGATACCGAAGTGCTGCCCAAGGTGGAAGATATGGCCGCCGATCCCCTTTCGCCGTATGCGGTCAATAAGTATACCGGGGAGCTTTATGTTAAAGTCTTTGCCGCCATTTACGGTCTGCCTGCGGTTTCCCTGCGCTATTTTAACATTTTCGGACCCTACCAGGACCCGGCCTCCGAATACGCGGCCGTGATCCCCCGCTTTATTATCAGCATGCTTAAGGGCGAAGCCCCGGTCATTTTCGGCGACGGCGAGCAGTCCCGCGATTTCACCTATATCGACAACGCCGTGCAGGCCAACCTTTTGGCCTGCCATGCGGACAGGGTGGGGCGAGGTGAGGTGATCAACGTGGCCTGCGGGGAGCGTTACAGCCTCAATGAGCTGGTTAGAGCGTTGAACGAAATCATGGGCACCGCGATTGAGCCCCTTCATGAGAAGCCGCGCCCGGGCGATGTCAAGCATTCCCTGGCCGACATCAGGCGGGCCCGGGAGCTATTGGGCTACGAAGTGCAGGCCGGTTTCAGGGAAGGTCTGAAGCGGACCGTGCAGTGGTTTGAAGGGAAGGCCTAAAGCAGCAGATTGTTTTAGCAAAGTTTGCCAGGATATTGTATAATAATAATTGGAAAAGATTGTTTTAAACGGATCCCGTGAGAAAGGTTTATATTTTTAAAATGAATATATTTATCGTTTCAGAGCATCTTGATTCTTTAGAGGAAGGCAAAGATCGCCTGTTCAGGCTGGGCCGGGAGCTGAGCTCCCGGGGCCATGCGGTGACAGTCCTAACCGGTAACCAATCCGTAGGCATGGACCTGGGCCGGAAAAATATCGGCCTCAGCCGTAAAAATGGCTTGAACGTTATCGCTTTCAATATTCCCTCGGGCGGGAAGCCCGGTTTATGGCAGCAAGCGCTTGCCGGTTTGAAATTTGCCCGGCTGGCCGGCAGGCAGGGTCAAAACCTGCCCGGGCCGGGCCTGATCCTGGCAAAATGCCCGCCTTTGACGGCGGCCCTGCCGGCTATGAAGCTAAGTGAGTATTACCGGGTACCCCTGGTGGCCGAATTCCGGGAACTGTGGCCCTGGGCCCTGGTTGAAAGGGGCGAGCTTAGTAACGGCCTGATCATTAAGGTTTTAAAAGGCCTGGAACAAAAAATATATGAAAAGGCCAGCCGTATTATCACCCCTAATGAAGCGGTGGCTGAAATGATTCAAGAAAACCTGACCGAACGGACCAAGGTCAGGGTGGTGGAAGATAAAGGCGATAGCCGCCTTTTGGGCAAAGAGTATGACCGGGCTTTAAGCGGTCTGGGTCTGGCGGCAGCCGAACCTGCTAAAGCCAGCAGCGAGCTATAAAAAAACCGATTGATTATACAGGGAGGAAACAAATATGGGCGCTTCGCGGAATATTTATTCAAGCGGTTCGCGCAGTGAAAAAAGAAAAAAGAAGAAGGCGGCCGGCATGACCATGTTTTACCGCATCCTGGCGGTGATCCTGATCGTGGCCGGCCTGGGCGTGCTCGGCTATACCGGCTATGAACGCCTGATGGTCAGCCAGCGGCAGCAAGAGCTGCGGGAAGAATATGAACGCACGGCCGGGTTCAGGAACCTGTTCGAGGAGCCGCCGGAGGTGATCGAGATTACCGAGTGGCAGCCGATGATGCTGATCATCCCGGCCATCGACCTGGAACTGGCCGCCGTGGGCGGCGGGGATGTCTTTGATGAGAGCCTGCTCGACCAGGGGCCGACTCATTTTAACGATTTAACCGACCGGGGCATTCCCAGCGCAGGCGATCTGCCCAATACGAGGGAAGGAAATGTCTCCTTTGCCGGCCACCGGGCCGGGCGCTGGAATTTCTTCCTCGACATCAATAAGCTGGAAGAGGGCGATGAGATCTACCTGGACGCGATGGAAGACGGCTACCGCTTTATCTATGAAGTGGAATGGGTGGAAGTGTTTGACAAATATGACTGGGATCCGATCAGGAGCACCGATTATCCGGCCATTACCCTGCAGACCTGTGAGCCGCCCCATGTTTCCAACCCGGATTACCGGTTGATGGCCCGGGGCAAGCTGGTCGATGTGATTACAATACCGGTCGAAGCGCCGGAAGTAAACTGATCCCCCGGCAGGAAAGAGGGGCTGGAGTTGAAGCCAGAGGGAAACAGGGATGAATTCCAAGATACCGTCCAGGTGGTAGAGCGGCGCTGCCGATTTTGCCGGACGCCGCTCTGGCAGAGCTTTGTTGACCTGGGAGTTTCGCCCCTGTCCAATTCCTACCTGAAGCGGCAGGATCTGGCCCACATGGAGCCCTTCTACCCGCTCCATGTTTATGTTTGCGCGGAATGTTTTTTGGTTCAGCTTGAAGAAATCGGCCGCCCGGAGGAAATATTCAGCGATTACGCTTACTTTTCCTCATTCTCCGCCAGCTGGCTGGAACATGCAAGCCTCTACGCTGAAATGGCGGCCGGGCGGTTTAACCTGGGTGAAAGCAGCAGAGTGGTCGAGATCGGCAGCAACGACGGCTACCTGCTGCGTTTTTTTAAGGATCTGGGCATCCCGGTTTTGGGGATCGAGCCTGCTGCCAACGTGGCCGAAGCGGCCCGGGAGCGGGGCATCGAAACCCTGGACCGGTTTTTTAACCGGGAGCTGGCCCGGGAGCTGGTCGCCTCCGGAAAACAGGCCGACCTGGTGGTGGGCAACAATGTCCTGGCCCATATTCCTGATACCAACGACCTGATGCAGGGCCTTCAGACTTTGCTTAAGCCCGGCGGCGTGGTCAGCATGGAGTTTCCCCATCTGCTCAGCCTGATCGAAAAAAACCAGTTTGATACCATCTACCACGAACATTACTCCTACTTTTCGCTGACTACGGCGGAGCGGATTTTCGGAGCGCACGGCATGCGGCTTTTTGATGCCGAGCTTTTAGAAACCCATGGCGGTTCCCTGCGCATCTATGCCTGCCGCAGTGATAATCAGGCNTGCCGGCGAACCGAACGGGTGGCAGAACTGCTGGCCGGCGAAAAGGAAAAAGGGCTTACCCGTTTAGAGACTTACCGGCACTTTGAAAAGCGGGTCCAGGAAACCAAGTTCTCGATCTTGAAGTTTATGATCCGGGCCCGGGAAGAGGGAAAACGGATCTGCTGTTACGGAGCGCCGGCCAAGGGCAATACCCTGCTTAATTACTGCGGGATCGGGCCTGAATTTATAGATTATACCGTTGATTTAAGCCCGCACAAGCAGGGCCGCTACCTGCCCGGCAGCCGGATTCCGATCCTGGCCCCGGAGCGTATTTTTGAAACCAGGCCCGATTACCTGGTGATTCTGCCCTGGAATTTAAAAGAGGAGATCGGGGAACAGATGGCAGGGATCAGGAGCTGGGGCGGTAAATTTGTCACCCTGATTCCCGGGGTGACGGTTTTTTAGCGCGAAAAGCAGGTTTAAAGGGGGAGAAGCTGGTGGTAAAAAGAAGCGTCCTGGTAGCGTTCCTGCTGGCCGGGCTGGTCCTGTTCAGCCTGGCTGCCGGGGGGTGCGAGCCCGAGGAGGAAGAACCGGAAGTTGATCAAGAGGCCCTGGTGGCCATTAATAATTACGTGGAAGAGATCAGCGCTCTGCTGCCCGAGGTCAAGATCGACCTGCAGGGCTGGAGCAGAGATCCCCACTCTGAAGATGACATGCCCTTTGAGTACGACCAGGAGCGCCGGGAGTGGCTGCTGGAGCACAAGGAAGAGCTGGAAGCGGTGCGGGAAGAACACCTCGATGCCGAGTTTCCGGAAGAAGAAGAGATAGCCGCCTGGGATGTGATCATCGTCAGGGGAGACCGGGAATGGCAGCTGGACGGCGAAGAATGGCTGGCCGCCCTGGAGCGGCTTGAGGATCTGGTCGATGAAGTAATGGATGTGATCAGCATGATCCTGGCCGAAGAAGGCGAGCTGGACCGGGAGCAGTCAGAGCGGGTCCTGGAATTGATCGAGGTCATTGAACCGGAGATTGAGGCCGTGCGCGCGGTTATCTTTAGATCTTAAGGCCGGCCCGGGAGGAGGCGGAAGGGAAATGAAATTTACGGAAACCGCCCTGGCGGGCGCCTATATCATTGACCTGGAGAGGAAAGAAGACGAACGGGGCTTTTTGGCCCGCACTTTTTGCCGCCATGAATTTGCCCCTCTTGGCCTGCGCACGGAGATTGCCCAGGCCAATATTTCGTACAACGCCCGCAGGGGCACCCTGCGGGGGATGCACTTCCAGGATCCTCCCTTTGGCGAGGCCAAGCTAATCCAGTGTTTGCAGGGTTCCCTTTATGACGTCATCATCGATTTGCGCCGGGATTCTGCGACCCACCGCCGGTGGCTTGGCGTGGAGCTGAGCGCGAATAACGGGCGCCTGCTCTACGTGCCGGAGGGTTTTGGGCACGGCTTCCAGACTTTAGAAGACCAGACTTTGATCTATTACCTGATGTTTGAGTTTTTTGCGCCAGATTATGCCCGGGGAGTGAGGTGGAACGATCCGGCTTTCGGCATTAAATGGCCGGTTCCCGATCCGGTGATTTCGGAAAGGGACCGCGGATGGCCGGATTACGAAAAATGAAAAGAGTACTGCTTACCGGGGCCAGCGGTTTTATCGGCCGGCACTGCTTAGAGCCCCTGGTTAAAAGAGGATTTGAGGTCCATGCTGTCAGTTCCCGGGAAATGCGTAATTTTACCCGGGAACGGGTAGAGTGGCACCATGCCGATCTGCATAACGCTGAGCAGGTGTTGCGGTTGATGGCCGAGGTGCGGCCCGGCTACCTTTTGCACCTGGCCTGGGATGTGACCCCCGGTTTTTACTGGAGCTCACTGGAAAACCTGCGCTGGGTCAGGACCAGCCTGGGCCTGCTGCAGGCCTTTCTCGATACCGGCGGCAGCAGGGTGGTTATGGCCGGCAGCTGCGCCGAATATGACTGGGACTACGGCTACTGCAAGGAAACCCTGACGCCCCTTAACCCGGGGACTCTCTACGGGATTGCAAAAGACGCCCTTCATAAACTGGTCAGGGGCGCCGCCGAGGGGACCCAGATCAGCTCGGCCTGGGGGCGGCTGTTCTTTTTATACGGCCCGGGCGAGCATCCCGACCGCCTGATACCTTCAGTAATCACCTCGCTGCTCGGCCGCGAGACGGTACTCTGCACCCACGGGGAGCAGGTCCGCGACTACATCTACGTCAAAGATGCGGCCGAGGCTTTCTGCGCCCTTTTGGACAGCGAAGTCCGCGGCCCGGTCAATATCGCCTCAGGCCGGCCGGTGATCCTGAAAGATTTAATCGGCCAGGCGGCCGATCTGGCCGGGCGGCCGGAGCTGATCAGGCTGGGCGCCCTGGCGGCGGCAGCAGATGATCCGCCCCTTTTGCTGGCTGAAACCCGCCGCCTGAACGACGTGGTCGGCTGGTCCCCGGGCTGGAGCCTGGAAGAAGGCCTGGCCGAGACTTTTCAGTGGTGGAAGGAAAGAATGGGCCGCTAAACAGCCAAGAAGACGCCGGTTAGCTTATGATGCGAGATTGGACGCTGAGAGAGGCGGAAAAGGCGCCAAATAGGGGTTATAACAAAGAGGGATTTATAAAGAGGGATTATTATTGAAAGAGCGATTAAAAACCGGAGCTTCCGGCCGGGTTGCAAGCGAAACGTTTTCTCCTCCCGGTCCGGAAGAGCCTCATATTTCTAAAGTTGTCTTTGTCATTACCCGGGCCGACGACCTGGGCGGGGCCCAGGTCCATGTCCTGGAGCTGGCCTCGGCTTTACAGGACCGCGGTTACGAGGTGCAGGTCCTGGCCGGGGGCGGTGGAGTCTTTGCCGAGGCCCTGGCGCAGCGGGGTTTAAACTGCCGGGAATTAAAAAAAATGGTCCACCCGATCAAACCGCTCCGGGACCTGGGGGCCTTAAAAGAACTGCGCAGGGCGCTGCAGGAGCTCAAACCCGATTTGGTCACCACCCATTCCAACAAGGCTGGTTTCCTGGGACGCCTGGCGGCCCGGTCCCTTAACCTGCCGGTGGTCCATACCTCGCACGGTTTTTTGTTTAACCAGAATAAATTTTCGGCAGCGGGGTCTTTTTATCGCTTCATGGAAAAAAGCGCCGCCCGGGTGGGCGATAAGGTGATCGCCGTTTCCCGGAGCGAGTATGAAGCGGCCCGGGCCTTAAAGGTAGTGCCGGCAGAGAAGATGGCCGTGGTCCATAACGGCCTGCCCGACCTGGGCGGGCAGTTCAGGGCCGACCCTTTAGGGGAGCCGCCGCGGCTGGTCACGGTGGCCCGTTTTGCCGCCCCCAAGGACCATGTTACCCTTTTACAGGCCCTGGGCGGTTTAAAAGACAGGGCCTTTAGCCTGGATTTGGTCGGCGAGGGCCCGGACCTGGAAAAAGCCCGTAACCTGGTCCGTTCCCTGGGCCTGGCAGAGCGGGTTTCTTTTTCAGGCTCCCGCGGCGACGTGCCCCAGATCCTTTCCGGGGCGCAGCTTTTTGTGCTCAGTTCCAGGCGGGAGGGCTTTCCCTTGAGCATCCTGGAGGCGATGCGGGCGGGGCTGCCGGTGGTGGCCTCAGACGTGGGCGGCGTTGCCGAGGCGGTGCGGGACGGCGAGAGCGGGCTGCTTTTTCCGCCGGGCCGTTCGAGAGAGTTAAAGGACCGCCTGGCCATGCTTATAGACGATCCGGGCCGGCGGAAAGCCATGGGCGATGCGGGGCGGCGGTTGTTTGCAGCCCATTTTACCCTGGAGCAAATGGTCGATAAAACGATCAAGGTTTATGAAAGCCTGGCTGGCAATTAAATAAAGGAATTTGCCCCCGGACCGTGAATTATAGGGGGGAAGGCGAAAGAACAGGGAGTAAAAGATTGGGGAGGCAGTGTGATGAAAGTGGTGATCCTGGCCGGGGGTATGGGCACCCGCCTGGCCGAAGAGACCGTCACCCGTCCCAAGCCGCTGGTGGAAGTGGGCGGGCGGCCGATTATCTGGCATATCATGAAGCATTATGCCCACTACGGCTTTAAGGAATTCATCGTCGCCCTGGGCTATAAGGGCGAAATGATCAAGCGCTATTTCCAGGACTACTTTTCCATGAACGGCAGCATCTCCATTTCCCTGGCCGACGGCAGGACCAGCGTCCACGACGAGGTCAAGGAAGACTGGCTGGTCCACCTGGTCGAAACCGGCCTTTACACCAATACGGGCGGCCGGATCAAGAAGCTGGAAAACTGGATTGAAGATGACACCTTCATGCTTACTTACGGCGACGGGGTGTGCAACGTCGATATAAACGAGCTGGTCCAATTTCATCAAAATAACGGCAAGCTGGTCACGGTCACGGCGGTGCGCCCGCCGGCCCGTTTCGGCAGCCTCAATTTTACCGACGGCGGCCTGATCACCGAATTTGTCGAAAAGCCGCTCTCAGGCGGGGGCTGGATTAACGGCGGGTTTTTCGTCATTGCCAGAGAGGCCCTGCGCTATATTGAGGCAGACGTGCCCTGGGAAAGCGAACCGCTGCGCAATATTGCCGCCGACGGCCAGCTGGTGGCCTACCGGCACGGCGATTTCTGGCAGTGCATGGATACCTACCGGGAGCTAAAAATCCTGGAAACTTACTGGAAGAGCGGGGAAGCGCCCTGGAAGGTATGGTAACAGGACAGTTCTCTCCCCTTTGAGATGGGAGCTTCCTTCTTCAGGGCAGGAGGGGAGCTTCCGCTCAAAGGTTTAAGGATCAGGGGATTGAAAGGGGAGGTGGAGGATTGGCCGGCCCAAATTCATTCTGGCTCGACCGCCCGGTCCTGGTGACCGGGGCCACCGGTTTCCTGGGCGGCTGGTTAATAAAAAGGCTGCTTTCAGCCGGCGCCGCGCCGGTCTGTCCGGTCCGCGACTGGGTCCCCGCCTCGCAGCTGCTGGGAAGCGATATGAGGGAGCGGGTCAATATCGCCCGCGGCGATATCACGGACCAGCTCTTTTTAGAAAGGTGCCTCGGCGAATACGAAGTTAAAACCGTTTTCCACCTGGCCGCCCAGAGCATCGTGCCCATCGCCAACCGCAACCCCCTTTCCACCTTTGAGAGCAATATCAGGGGCACCTGGTCCCTTTTGGAAGCCTGCCGCCGCAGCCCCGAAGTGGAGCAGGTGGTGGTGGCTTCTTCCGACAAGGCCTACGGGGAGCAGGAAACGCTGCCCTACCATGAAGAGCTGCCGCTTGCCGGCCAGTTCCCCTATGATGTCAGCAAATCCTGCGCCGACCTGCTGGCGCGCAGTTATTACCGCACCTACGGCCTGCCGGTGGTAATTACCCGCTGCGGCAATTTTTTCGGGGGCGGGGACCTGAACTGGAACCGGATCATCCCGGGCACGATCCGTTCCGTTTTGCGGGGCAACCGCCCGCTGATCCGTTCCGACGGCAGTTATATCCGCGACTACTTTTACATTGAAGACGGAGCCGCGGCCTACATGCTCCTGGCCGAGAAGCTGGCCGGGAAGCCGGAGCTGGCCGGGGAGGCCTTTAACTTTTCCAACCAGGTCCAGCTGACGGTGCTGGGCCTGGTCCAAAAAATCCTGGAGGTAATGCAGTCCGACCTGGTCCCCGACGTGCGCGGCGAGGCGGATCATGAAATTATTCATCAATATTTAAGCGCCGCCAAAGCCCGGCGGCTCCTGGGCTGGGCCCCGCTGTTCAGCCTGGAGGAAGCGCTGGGCCGGACGGTAGACTGGTACAGAGAGTATTTAAACAGATGAAGATCAATATTTTAATTGCCACCATCGATCAGGGCCTGGAAAAGATCGCCGCCATTTTGCTGGAGCAGCGCAGCGATGTCAGCTATATCGTGTCACACCAGGTTACAGACGAAAAGCACCGCCCCGTTCCGCCGGCCCTGAAGCGGCCGGATGTGCTGGTAGACCAGATCGCCGGCCGGGGCATTTCCCGCAACCGCAACAACGCCCTGGACCTGGCCGGCGGCGACGTGGCTTTGCTGGCCGATGACGATGTGCGCTTTACAGGTGATAACTTTGAGGTGATCAAAGAAGCCTTTAGCGCCGACAGCAGCCTTGATGTGGCCTGTTTCAAAATTGCCACCCCCGCCGGCGAGGCCGAATACAAAGATTACACCCCGCACCAGTTTGTGCTGAACGATATTAACGGCCACTACATCTCTTCCCTGGAAATCGCCTTTCGTCTGGCGCCGGTCAGGCAGCGCAAGATCCGCTTCGACGAGCGCTTCGGGCTGGGCAGCGGCATGATCCAGTACGGAGAAGAAGCGGTCTTTATCCATGACTGTATTAAAGCCGGGCTGGTGGTCAAGTATATTCCCCGCTACGTGGTGGAACATCCCTTCATGAGCATGACCAAGGCCATGGCCGAGTATGCCCCGGCCAAGAATATTTTTAAAGGCGGTTATGACGCCCGCCGTTACGGCTGGG
>SL_8KL_010_SEDDRAFT_10003396_pt1 | contig 13139 bp, 15 predicted proteins | sample SodLakKL_010_SED_4_FD_11160 | JGI IMG/M metagenome (IMG submission 11160) | reverse complement strand
GTTTTTGAGATTATTTCACCTATTTTTTCCACGTTCACTGGTTCCTGTCCTCTCGCCCCTGTGAACATCTCGTAGGTCTCTATTTCTTTGATCATTCTGATTGCTTCTTCTTGATCTATTGGTGCTACTCTTATTGATGTATCTTCAAGTATCTCAACGAACACTCCTCCCTGTCCGAATAGTACTACTGGTCCGAACTGCGGGTCTCTTTTTCCTCCAACTATCACTTCTCTTCCTGTAAGTTGTTTTTGTATAACTACTCCTTGGAAACCTATCTCTTCCTTCTCAGCATTTTCCTTCATTTCTTCAAAAACTTCTTCTATTTCTTCAACCGAGTCTACGCCTGTTTTTACGTATCCTTTATCGGATTTATGTATTGGCTGTGAAGCATCTATCTTCATGACCAGTGGGAACCCTACTTCTGCTGATTTTTGAGCTGACTGTGTTTTTTTAGTCATGTAGCAGGATTTTACCACGGGCACTCCGTGTGATCTTAATAGTTCTTCGGCTTCCGGGTAGCTCATCTCCCTCATTTTTCAGTCATCTCCGGTAATCTATAATGGTCCTGGTTTACTTAGAAAGAACTCGAAATATATAAAGATGGAGTGGAGGGAAATTTAGGGTTGAGATAGGGAAAGTATATTTTATTTAACAGGTGAATGTGACTGCTGGTAAGTTTCCTATTACCTGGTATTCAACTCCTGAATCAAGTTCTTCTCCTTCGTCCAGGTTGATTGGGATGTATCTTACTTCATCATGTTTTAATCTATGGATTTCGAATTGGATTTCACCTCTATTATCTCCTCGTATAGAAGTATAACCAAACAACCCTATATTTCTCATAAAATCCAAATCCACATTCAAATTTGAGATAGTATGATTGTTTCCATCGAATTCTTCTTCTAGATAAGGTATATAAAAGTTCGGTTCGTTGCTTAGATCGAGGTCAGTTGTTAGTTTGAAATCTTCCCTAGCTTGAGCAAATATTAGTAATTCTTTGAAATCTTCGAGATCTTGGATTAGATAGTACCCATCAGCATCCTTATCCAACCTCTCTTCTATATCTAAATATCTATCATTATTAAGCCATTCATCGAAATCCTCTTCATAGATAGCTCCAACCGATATTATATTCTTTCCGTTTACTAAAACTTCATCGTAATTATAATAAGAATTAGAAACTTTACCTCCTAATCTATTAATCCCTAGTAATCCTCCAGCTTCCCTATCCGAGGCTTTAATTTCTCCTTTTGGAACATAGCTATCGTGAACATAATGCCAATTATATCCTGTTAAACCACCAACTCGTTCATCTCCGGTTACATTTACATATTCTAACCCTATATTCTCAACGATGCCTTCAGGTGATCTAAATGTATTCCCAAATAATCCTACGTTGTCTTCTTCCGGCCTATTGATATATAAATCGCTGATGATATAATTCTGCCCATCAAAAGTTCCATTAAACTCATTATCACTATCACCTATCGGTTTCCAGCCCTCTCCTGTATTATAGTCATCATAACCATCTGTATCTTCATCTAGATTATTTCCAAGCTCATAATAAGCGCTGAGATCATCTCTAACTTCATTTAACTCATGCCAATCAGTTATCACATAGGGATCCTCTTCCGTGCCCGATCCGCTTCCAGAGAAAGCTGTCACTACCGCGGGCAACAGGATAAAAGATAATATTGATGAAACCACGAAATACTTCAAAAACCTGTTCATCTTAAGTTCACTCAGTTAACATGTAACAAAGAAAAATATATAAAGTTTATTATTAAAGAGTAATCACTAAGAGAACCGAGATAACAAAGACTCGGAGAAAGAATTATATATCTCTCCACGCAAAAATACAAAGAGAGACACTGGAAAAAGCAAAAAACACATAAAACCAGAGAAAAGAAACTGATAACATGAAGATAGATTTTCTAGGCGCGACAAAAGAAGTAGGAAGATCAGCAATACTCGTGGACCAGGAGAAAAAAAGAACACTCCTGGACTACGGTATAAGAGTGGATAAAAACCCGGGACTACCACTACCAGTACAAGGGTTCGTGGACGACGTGATAATAACCCACGCACACCTGGATCACTCAGGAGCAGTGCCACTGCTCTACAAAGTAACCGAGCCCAAGACCTACATGACACCACCAACACTACCGTTCATAGATCTACTAGTCAAAGACTCGATCAAGATAAGAGAGATGGAAGGACTGGAAAAAATATTCACAAAACAGCACCTGAAAAGAATGCTCAGGAGCACTGAAAAGATCAATTACTCACAAGAAAAGGAGATAGGAAGAGACACAACCATCAAGCTAGAGGACGCGGGGCACATACTCGGAGCCTCCACAGTCAGAATGAACACACCGGACGGAAACATACTATATACAGGTGACTACAAGCTAAACGACACGGCATTACATGAATCAGCCTACGACTACAAAGGAGAAAGAGACGAAATAGATATATTGATAACCGAAGCAACCTACGGAGACGAAGAACACCCGCCAAGAGAACAGATAGAAAAAAATTTCTGCCAAACAGTACAAGAAACAGTTGAAAACGGAGGAACCGCTGTGATACCGGCATTTGCAGTGGGAAGAGCACAGGAGGTAATAACCGTGCTACAAAAACACGGGTTCAAAGGAAAGATATGGCTCGATGGGATGTCAACGGACGCGGCGGACATAATGCTCAACTACCCTGAATACATAAACCATTTCGATGAATTCTACGAAGGCATGAAAAGATCAAACTGGATAAAGGACCACGGGGAGAGATTCGAAGCAATAGAGGAACCGGGAGCGATAGTAACAACCGCGGGGATGCTCGGAGGAGGCCCAGTAGTACATTACCTAACCGAACTGAAGAAGAAAAAAGATAGAAAGGGGCACGGAATCTACCTAACCGGGTACCAACCCGAGGACACACCGGGAAGAAGACTGCTGGAAACCGGAAGATTCAGACACGACAAATACGATCTGGATCTATCAGAATTCGACATAGAGTTCTACGACTTCAGCGCACACAGCGACAAACACAAACTAAGAGAGTTCGTGGAGAAGATAGACCCTGAGCTAACATTCGTGGTGCACGGGGACGAAGAGAACTCGGAAGCCCTGTCAAAATGGATAAGGGAAAACGTGGACACCGAAGTAGTGGTGCCCGAGCTGAACGAAACCCACGACACCGAAGACTACCTGTAAAAAGAGGATGAAGATGCCTGAAAAATTCTGTCCAAAATGCGGTGAAGAAGACACCAACTTCTACAAAGGAATCTGCCTGGAATGCTACAGAGAAGAACACGAATTCACTGAAGCACCTGAAGAAGTGGAAGTAACGGAGTGCAGGGAATGCGGGTACTGGAAACACCACGACAAATGGAAAGAACCTGATAAGAAGATAATCAAAGACCTGGCAATAAAAAAAATGGATATAGAGCTGAAGGGACCTGACATCCACACAGAACTGGATGACAACACAATAAAGATAAAGGTGGAGGGAGAAGCGGACCCACAGGGAATGATACCGATAGAGGATGAACACGAAGTAGATGTGGATTTCAAAAAACAGCTATGCCCAGTGTGCCTGAGAAGACAGAACAAGGACTACAGAGTAAAGATACAGCTGAGAAAGAAACAAGAAGAACCCAGCCGAGGAGAAACAGAAGAAACACACGATCCAAAGAAATTCAAAGATATAAAAGAACACATAGAGAAAACAACATCAAAAGAGATGGACAGGGATCACAAAGCACTTGCATCCTGGAGAAAAAAGGAAGAAAACGGATGGGATTACTACTACGGATACACAGATATAGGTAAAAGAGTGCTGGATGAAGTTACAGAGGAATTCGGAGTAACCTCGACCAAGAGCACTACGAACGCGGGACAAGATCAAAGTGGGAAAAACAAAATCAGGAAAGTGCACTGCATAAGAGTCTGAAGAACACTCAAGTAATTCCCAATCTTTTTATAACAGATTTCCCCTCAAGCAGAAATTGATTTATATTCCAAAATACAAATGTAAACGAGGTGGTAAAATGAGAATAGCTGCTCAGTTCCCACACTTCTGGGAAGACAAAGAAGGTAAAAGCCATAGGAACATGCTTCAACTGGAAGTTGAAGAGCCCGAAATGGAGGGTAACTACCCTGGAGACGGCTCCATAATGATAAGGCTTCAAGGAGAAGATGATCAAAAGGCATTCAAGCTAACTCCAAAGGAAGCGCTCACAGTTGGAGAAGAACTAAGAGAAATATCTAAAGAAGTACTGAAGAAGAAAAGAGATCTCTGGAAAAAGAAGAACAAGGGTTAATCCAGTAACTTATTCCTTATTTCATTATACCTTTCCAGAACTTCCTCTGGATCCTTATCGTACTTCAAGGAAAGTTCGGTTAATTTAACTGAGGTAGGGTTGAGGGCCTTGTAGACCAATTCAACTAGTTCCTGGTCAACTTCATGCTTTAGTTTAACGTCGAAGTCACCTGAACCAATAATTTTAAAGACCTCCATCGATCTTGATAGATATTCTTTCAGTGAAATCTTTCTGTGGAGTGACCGCGCTTACCTCTATTGCATAGGTACTTCCTCTGGTAACGTTCTTCAGGTTAACTGGGAACCTGAACTGTCTTATTTGTCCAGCTCCTACTCTTGATTCTATTTTTTCGTTTTCTCCGATTATTTCTATTTTTTCTTTTGCAATAGGTTCAACTTCTATCCTAACTTCTTCCACATCTTCTCTGAGAGTGTTTCTGTATTCCACTATTAGGTTAACTTCTTGATTGGGTTCTACCGGTTGTTCTTCCTCCAGGTATAGTGTTAGTGCTCCTGGTCCGGTTAGGGTAGGTAGGAAGAAGTAAAGTGTTATCGCGATTACGGCTATGATCGCTACTATGGCTCCGATTAGTTTTGGTCTTTTGAGTTTTTCGAATTTACTTTTTTTGCTTGGTTCTCCGCCCAGATCCATTTTTATCAGTTTTTGTTTTTATCTTCTTCAGGGTTTAATAAGTAGTTTGGTGTTTTTATGTGTTTTGATAGCACCCCTGCGTCGAGTATTCCGTGAGCGTATGAGACCGCTTCCAGCGCGGTTTCTCTATCTCCTTTTGATTTGTAGTGTTCAGCGTCTTTGTAGTAGTCTTCTACGAATTTTAATAGTTTTTCTCCCTTTTCATCGATTGGTTTGGATTTTTTCAGGGCTTTTTCAGTTATTTCCATGCATTTTTCAAGCTTGTCCTGGTTTTCAGTTATCTTGATCACCTTTGTTGACCTTGAATTGCTGTAGATATTCTTCTTCCAGCGGGTGTAGTTCTCCTGGGACTATCAGGCTGGCTGGTGGCTTTATCTCGGTTTCTTTTCCTATTTCTTTTGCTTTCCCGTATTTTATCTCTCTTTCCGGTGATCCCAACTTGGAAGCTATGACCACTTCTGTTTCCTCTGTGAATACCTCTTTTTGTTCCTGTTTCTCTATTTCCAGTAGTGTTCTTATCGCTTCTTGGGGTGATAGGTACTTGTCCTTGGTCTTCTCCAGATCCAGGAGTAGTAGTGTGTGCAGTCCTCTTTCCTTGTTTTGTTTTAGTGTTTTGTAGAAGCTCTTTGGCTCGTAGTTTGGTTTCCAGAATGTGACTGTTGCTGTCTTTCCGAATTTGTAGATCTGTAGACCGGTTTCTGTTACTGCGTTGTAGATGCTGGTGTTGTGTATTACCTCTGTTTTTATGTCCTGTTTCTTTGCTCTAAGAAGTATGTCGGTGTGTGTTGTGGCTATCAGCGGGTCCCCCGGCACTAGCAGTGCCACGTGGTTTGACTTCGCGTTCAGTAGTATTTTTCCGCCTTCTATGAATTTTCTGTTAGCTAGCTGTATTTTTTTACCTGTTTCTTGTTCTAGTTTTTGTTTTGTGGTGCCTGGTAGCTTGCTGGTGTAGTTCTCCAGGTAAACCACGTCTGCTTTTTCTATTTCTTCCAGCGCTCTCTTTGTTAAGTCTTTTTCGTTCCATAGTCCTAGTCCTATGAGGCTTAGTTTTTTCATTTTGATCTTCTCTGTTTTTTGAGTTCCTTTTTGAGTTCTTTTTTGAGGTTTTTTATGAATTTTTGGTAGTGTTGTTTGCTTATTGCCGCTCCTGCTGCGTGTGGGTGACCTCCTCCTTCTGCTTCTATTCCTTCACAGGCTCTTGGAATTATCTTGCTAAGGTCGGCTTGACTGCTTCTTAGGCTTAAAAGGTATTTTTCCTTGTCCTTCATCTTTACCGCTATGACGTGATCCGGGTATTTCAGTCTTAGCTGGTCAGCTACTTTGCTTTTTATTCTTAGTTCGGATTCTATTGGCACTGTGACTAGTTTAGCTTCTTCATGTACTTCTAAATCCTTGTTTTGCTTTGTTTCTTTAATTTTTTGTTTTTCCGCCTTTTCTCTGATTTTGTAGAGTTTGCGTGTTCTACCGTATTTTTCCTCTTGGATGAGTACTGGGTTCTCCTTCTCTATGCTCTCTTTAACGTATTTGTGTACTTCCGGTGCTAGTTCTTTCTTGAGGTAGGCTGTTAGTAGGACTGAGGATATGTCTTGTAGTGATCTGTTCATTCTTCCGTTTGGGATGTAGAGTTCTTTTTCTTCGTTTGTTAAGTCTAGTAGTGGTATGCTTTGTTTTATTCTGGTGTCTGAGTGTGCTCCTGTTACTGCCCAGGGTTTTGTGTTTTTTTCTCCGTTCATCTGTTTGTAGAGCAGGTGACATAGTACTGATGCTGCTGGTGGAGTGCCTTGTTTTTGGGGGTTAACGTAGACTTGTTCTTTGGTATTTTTTCCTGTTTTTGGTGGTTTTCTACCTGGGTGGTGGTCCATGGTGAGAGTTTCGGTGCCTTGTTGATTTATTTTTTCGTAGGTCTGTTTTCTGTTGGGTGTGTAGTCAAGGAATATCACGGTATCTGCTCTGTGTTTACGTATCTGTTTTAGTATTTTTTCTTCGGCTTCCTTTCCTCTTGATTGTATGAATTGGTGGTTTGTTCTTTCTTTGTTTTTTTCTTGTAGTAGTTGGGTGGTTATTGCGGAGCTTATTACCCCATCGCCGTCCGAGTGGGCTATGATAAGTAGGTTGGAATCTTCTTCTATGTTGTTTATGAATTTTTGTGCTCTTTGGAGTTCTTCTTTTATGTATTGTTTTTTCTCTGTCATTTTTTCTCCTTTTTCCATTCTTTGTCTATTATTGGTGTTTCTTCGAGTTTTTTTATTTCTTCCTCTACTCTCCCTATTCTTCCTTCAAGTGTTTCTTCCTGTTCCATGAGGGTGTCTATTCTTTTTTTGAGTTTTTCTTTCGATTCTTTGGGGAGTTTTAATCTTTCTTCGTATAGTTGATGGATGAATTCGTCCCGAGCTTTCCGATCGTATTTCTTAGCTTCTTTTTTTCTTCTTTCCTTTATTGGTTCTTTTTGACGTTTTAGTCCTCTTGCAACGGATCTCAGAGCTTTTATTATCTCCTGTCTCTCTTGTTCTGGTGTCATTTCTTTCTTTTCTCTTGCTCTTTTCACGATTTGTTTGCTGAATTTTCTGAAGTCCATCTCTTTTTTCTTTTTGCTTTTCATTTTAATCATTGTTAGGTTGGCTGTGTGTTTCTATCCTTTTTCGAATTGTTTTTTTAATTCTTCTTCTTTTTTCTTTCTCTCTACTTCTTTCAGGTCTTCTTTTACTTCTTCTTTCTTAATTTCTCCTAGTTTTTTTTCTAGTTTTTCTTTTTCTTCTTCCAGTTCTTTTTTTAACTGTTTTTTTGGTTTTTTCTTGCTTTCGTGGAACATCTTATCCAGGTTCTTTGTGATTTTTTCAAGTGTTTCCTTTCTTCTCTCCAGCTCTTTCCTTAGTTCTTTTGTGTTCTCGGTTTCTTCTCTTAATTTGTTTATGTAGTTGTCTATTTTCTTTAATTCGAAGCCTTCAGGAGATAGTTTCTTGGAATACTCTCTGTGTTTTTCGTATTTCTTTCTTTTTCTTTCTCTCTCTTCTTTTCTCAGTTCGTCTATCCTTTTCCTTATCTTACTGTCCTTTTTAAGATTGTAAAAATCCATTTTAAACACCTTTTATCTTTAAGGAGTTATTCTTTTGATCTTGTAGTAGGTTATGTCCTGTTCTTTGTCCACGATTGCGTACATCATTGTTTTTTTCACGTTTTGTGCTAGTCTTACGGATCTGCTTAGCTCTGGAAAGCTGCATTCGTATTCTTCCGGTACTGCGTGAACCAGCCACTTCGCGTGTCCGTCTCCGGGTTTTTCTCCTCTTTTGTACACTCTGAAGTGTGATCCAAATTTGAATCCTGTCTTCACGCAGAATCCTCTGTCTCTGAGGTCTCTGTATACAGCGTATTTTCTTGGAAATTCGTCGTTTCTAGTGGTGAACTGTTTTTTCAGTTCTTTTTTCGTTAGTTCTTTTCCTTCTGGGTCCTTTACTTTGAAGTCCTTTCTTTTTTCTTTTAGGTACAGTGTTTCTTCCGGAGATAGTACTAGGTCCGAGATTTCTTCTTCGTGTGTTTTTTCTCCGTATCCTTTTTCCTGTAGTTCTTTTTTTAGTTCTTGGTCCGTGACAGTGATTTTTTCTTCTGTTAGTAGTGGCATTTTGATTCCTCCGTATTGGTTTTTCTTCGAGTGTTTTGCAGGTTTTCAATGTGTTTTTAAGGTATTGGGTGTTTAAAGGGTTTTTCAAGTAAGGGTTCTAGAGTTGGGTCTTAGGTAGGGAGAAATAGAAAGATGAGTTTCGGATTTTATTTACTCAGGTTCTCCATTAGTCTTTGTTTCATATCTTCTCTTTTGTAGTAACCTAGTCCCAGTATTATCAGCACTGTTAGTGCTGTTAGGCCTGCTGCTGGGCTTGCCAGTGCTCCTGTTACCATTCCTGCTAGTGTGGTTGGTTCCGTGGGTGTTGGTTCCGGTTCTTCTACATCTATATCTCTTATATCTATCTGTATTTCTTCCACGTGTCCTACTGGTATGTATCCTTCTTTCTGTATTCGTATCTCAGTTAATTCTCTTGATGAGAGTGATGTATCCCATGTTACTATGTTTTTTAGTTCTTCTTTGTCCGGGCTTGGTCTTATTCTTAGGTCGTCTATTGTGTCAGTTACTTTTGTTGGAATCTCTATCTTGATTCTGATATTTCTGTCCTGTTCCAGCTGGTTTCTGAAGCTGTATTTCACAGTGGTTTTGTTTTCCTCTGGATCATATTCGTGGATAGGTGAAACTGTTACATCGTTTCTTCTGACTGTGTCAAGAGATTCTCTTGTCAGTTCCCTTGGCACTAGGATCATTTCTTCCATTACTCTTATTTCAGCGGTATCGTGGTTTGTTTTGTTGTTTGCATCGATTGCTTTCAGTTTTGGCCTGTATATGCCTGGATCCGTGTAGGTTGTTTGAGCTATCCCTGTTTCCGTGGATTCGTAGTCCCATTCTCCATCTCCTGTGAAGTCCCATTTGTATTTGACTATCCTGCTTCTGTGGCTTGATGCTGTCCCTCTGAGTGTTATTGGTTCTCCTACCTTTGCCTCTCTGTCCGCTCCTGCGCTGACTGATACTCCTGCTGGTACTGGTCCTTCTGGGTGTTTCCTGGTTGTGAAGTTCCATATTCCTTCCAGTGTTGTTGCTTCTCCGGATTCCAGTCTAACATACCATCTGTAGTCAGTTTCCAAATCTAGATCTTCCCATTTGTATGGTACTGTGGTTCCGTTTTCAATGTCTTCGAATCTTTTCAGGGTCTCTTGTGCTTTGAAGTCTCTGAAGGTCACATTGGTTAATTTGTCCTCTGGGTGTGTGATGTGTACTCTTAGAACCGGGTTTGTGGAAACGTTTTTTGCTCCGTGTTCCGGGTTTATTAGCTCTGCTCTTGGGGGTATTATTGTTACTTCTACGTTCACTGTATCTTCGTCATCTTTGCTCTGTACTTTTAGTTCGTGTTCTCCTTTTTCCGCGGTCCAGTTGAAGTAGTATTTTTGTATTTCTCCTGTATCGAGCTCTACTTGTCCGAGCCTTTCTAGTTTGTCGTTGACTTTGAATCTTATTTGCTGGTTACCTGGTTCTGTTCCAATGTTCTCTATGGTGTATTTTACAAGGATTTCGTCTCCTTCTTCGAATTCTTCTTCGTCTTCCGGTTCGAATATATCGATTGAGAAGTAGGGTCCTTCTATTTGTTCGAAGTGTGCTGTTTGTGTTATGTTTTTTGCTGGCATGTTGAATGTGATTGTTTCATCATCGGTTTCTTCGTACCCTGTCCATTCCTTGAATTCCCATGCTTTGCTTGGTTCTGCTTCCAGTTCTACCTCTTCATCGTATTCGAATACGTGTGTTCCTTCACCGTATTCCAGTTCTTCTCCTTCACCCTCAATCTCTATGGTTAGTTCATATTCTCCCTTCGTGAAGTGTGCTGTTACTTCTTTATCTTCATCCATTGTGACTGTGATCTGTTCATCTTCACTTTCTTTATCACCAGTCCACTCTTCGAAGTACCAGCCTTCATCCGGTGTTGCTTCTATTTTTACTTCTTCTTCGTGCTCGTAGGTGTAGTTTCCTGGCTCCGGATCAGTGGTTCCTCCTTCTTCCGCATCTATTATTAATTCGTGTTTTAGTTTCAGAGGATTGGTTTCCGTGCTGATATTTTGAGGCTTTTGAGTCACTGTGATGGCTTTGTTATGGTGGCTTCCGTTTAGTACCGTGCCGTGAGGAGGTTCTGCTATGTAGTTTTGGTCCCAGGTGCTATCTCCGAAGTTAACTATTTCAGTGGTTCCGTCAGTGTACTTCTCTTCGATCTCCATATTTGAGAGATTTAGTGAATCTCCGAGTCCGTATTCTAGTTGTGGTTGTGTAATTACTTCTATGTCATCGAGTTTTATTTCTTCGAAGTTAGCGGTTATTTCATAATCGTCCTCCATTTTTATAGTGGTTTCAGAGGATTCTGGATCATCTATGTTTTCCACATCCCCTGTCCATTCATCGAATCTATAATATACAGATCTGTGCGGGTCATGCATGCCCCAGTATACCTCTACTTCTACTTTACCGTCATGGGCATCAGCTCCCATTTCCATGGTTACATCCACTTCGTCTTTTTCGGAAATATTGACTGTTGTACCGTTTATACCTTTCCAAATCCCCTCTTCACCTGTTCTAACGTGGTTAAATACTTCATTACCATCCACATACATGGATACCCATGCCTTATCATCTATGCTATCTTTTTCTCGGGGATAAAGCAAATATTCAGCGGTTAGGTTTAATTCCTGCGCTCCTGATACATCTACTGGGCCATCGTAGTCCGTTTTGTTGTAGTAATCCTTTACCCAGGGATCATCCCATGAGTAAATATCACCACTAGCCTTTGTTTCATTTTTAATGAACTTTCTTTGGTAAGCTTGAGCTTTGAGATCAACGGTTTCTCCTTCATTGTAACTAAATGTGCCTTCGCCCGGTTCCACTACTTCTCCACCCATAGTAGAATTTATGGTGAGGTCCGCGCCTACACAGGTGATTTCTTCTTGACTAATACCTATTGATAACTGTAGGAGTAGTAAGGTTGCTGTGATCAGGATTATTTTCGTTGTTATTTTGTTGTTTATCCTCATTTTCTCTCCTCCTTTTTCAAGGTCTTGGGGGCACGGACATTAATGAACCTGTTGTCATTTGTGGGTAGTAACATTTATAAATGTTATGTTTTTGCAAAGTATTATCTGTCCTAAGTCCGGAGGATAATGATTTTAAAGCCGGTTCTATTCCTTTAAATCATTTTTATTTCAGTTTCTAGATCCTTTAGAGCCTTTTTCACATTATTTGCTTCTTTGCTTTTCTTCATGTAAATCTGATCCACGTCTTTTATCTTGGTTATTGCTCTTATTTTGTCTATTGGATCTCCCCATTCCATATTTTCTTCTACTTCTATTTCTGAAGGTGTTTGTTTCTTTATTTTTTCCATTATTTCTTCTCCTTTTTTTATTCTTGATCCTGCGTATCCTGCAGGCACATCTTCCACTTCTTCTTTTTTCACTATGTTCAATAAGATTAGTTGTTCGAGTGTTTCTCCTTCCATTGCTTTTTCTATGAATTCCTCTTCCTCTTCCTTCCCGGTTAATATTGGGATGAGCCTTTTCATTTTTTCCCCTCCGTTTTTATCAAGTTTTTCCTTTTGATACCGGTCTTCCACCTTTAAGGGTTCTAGGTGGTTTGGTACACGTTCTTTCCCTTTTCAACCACTTTTCCTTCTTCTCTCAGTAACACCAGAGCTGTTTTGCATTGTTTCTCGTTTAGGCCTAGCTCTTCGGCTATTTCCGAGAGCGGTTTTTCTTCTTCAAGTAGTTTTCTCTCCTCTATTTCTTCTTCGATCTCATCTAGTTTGTCCTTTTTCATGATGTAGAATTTCTTGTCGAATCCTCTTACTCCTTTTACTTCTTCTCCCTTGTCCTGTTTTCTGAGTTTTTGCTGGAGGTCCTCCGCTTTCCCCTTGTCTTTGATAACTATGTATTTCTGTTTTTCCAGTTTATCCATTGGTTTTTTTGGTTCAGGTTTTTTCCTTCCCTTGGTTTTCTTCTTTTTCTTATTATCTTTGTTTTTGTCCTTTTGTCCGTTTTTCTCCCCTTTTTTTGGCTCTTTGTCTGTTGCGAGTGCGAAATAGTCTCTGTCTATGCCTATTCTCTTTTCTCCTTTCTTCGTGTATTCGAACAGTATGTCCTGATCCAGCATCTCTTTGTATTTCTCTATCTCTTTTTCATTTAGTTTTTGTTCTATGTTTTCAGGTGTTCTTTCCCAGTGCTTCATTTCACCGATCTTTTGCAGGGCTTCCAGTTCCTGTGGTCCGAGTTCTTTAGTGTCCTCTTCCTCCTCTCCTTTTTCTTCCTTTTCCTTTTTGCGTGTTTTCTTTTTCTCTTGTTCTTTTTTTTGTTTTTCCAGTTCTTCGGTTGTGAGTATTACTAGTTTTCCCTGCGGGTTTTTGAATTTTATTTCTTCTCCTGGCTCTATGCCTAGTTTATCGGTGATTTCTTCGGGTATCTCGGTGTAGGTTCTTCCCTTGTATTCGTGTGTCTTCCCGGTTTCTTCGGTCATTTTTTCCCTGTGTAAATTGTCATTATCATTTTATTTAATAGTGGATTGAGTTGGTCACGAGGTTTTAGAAATAGTTGGATTTTC
>SL_8KL_010_SEDDRAFT_10003395_pt1 | contig 13144 bp, 10 predicted proteins | sample SodLakKL_010_SED_4_FD_11160 | JGI IMG/M metagenome (IMG submission 11160) | reverse complement strand
TACGATCTTTTAAATGATCTGAAGGAAAAAGCTAAGGAAGTTCGGTGGAAAAAAGGAGAGAGAAAAGAAAAATACGTTCTGTTCTCAAGATCAGGTTTTACCGACGAACTTATATCAAATGCAGGAGATGAACTAGACCTGTTATCTTTAGAGGAGATGGAGGAAGAATTAATATAAACTTTCACTGGTGAAACTGGATCTTATGCTTAGTGACTTGACCACTTCCTAATGAGATGTTCCGGAATTTTAGTCTTTTTTTGAACATAGCTTTAAATATAGATATACTCTACTTTTAGATAGAGAGGAGGGTAATCATGAAAACCAAAAATGTTAACGAGTCGATGACTCAAGATTCTATTTATAGAAAAGGTGATGATCAAATAGGCTATAAAGAATATACTGAGAAGATATTTTGTAAATGGATGTTTCTGATTTTAGCAACAGTAACTGCTGTATTCTCCTTTTTGGGAGTTTACGAGATAATGATAGGATGGCAGTGGACAGAACCTTTACCCGTATGGTTTTGGCCCGTGATGGCTTTATTCCTTCTGGTCATAACTATCAACTTCCTTAGATTGACGATCAAGATCGATTCTGAAAACTTGACAGTCGGGTTCGGTATTCTCAAAAAGAAGATCCCCTGGGATAAGGTAAAAGATTATTACCTAGACGAGACTTCGAGTCTTTGGTACGGATTACGGTTAAGAAGAGCAGACGGTAAATGGAGGACGGTGTATAATCTGATCGTTATAGGCGGTCCAAGAGTCGTGGTTTCATTGAAAGAAGGAAGGATTAGAGAAGTTGCATTCTCCACTAAAAATCCAGAAGAGGTTATGGAAAAGATAGAACATCACATTAATTCTAAAATAAGTTAAAAATGATTCATAATATCTCTATTCTAAAACTTCTTAGAGGATCAAAATGAAAAACAAAAAATCTGAACAGATCATCTTGAAAGATGTGGATCTTATCGATGGTGAGAAGAACCGTATTCAGAAGGATATGATGATCGGCATCAAAGATGGTGTTATAGAAAACGTTGAAAGATCTGGTGAGCTAGAGATTCCGAAAGAAACTGAAGTCATTTCTCTCTCTGGAAGGATAGTAATATCTGGTATGATCGACTCTCATGTCCATCTTTTCCAATCCGGTGTGGATGATTTCATGAAACCTTACGCTGAAAGATTGAAAACTAAATTCAAGAGAAACTGTTCTATAACTATCGAGTCGGGAGTTACCACCGTCAGGAACATGCCTGGGTATGATATTTCAAAGTATAGAAAAAAAGTAAAACAGGGAGAGATACCGGGACCTAGGATAATAGATTCAGGACCTGCTATCTCAGTCCCCTACAGTTATTTCAGTAAGTTATCTTACATGCCGTTCAATGCGGTCCTTCGTTTTTTCATGGAACGGATATATCGAATCAAAGATCTATCGATCGATGTAAAGAATGAAAAAGAGGCAAGAGAGGCAGTAAAAAAGATAGAGAAGAAAGGTGCCGATTTTATAAAAACTATAACACCAGGTTCCAATTATCCCTATGCAGAAGAAGAAAGTTACAAACAGAATCTACTGGAGATGGGATTGAAAGAAGAACAGATTGAAGCTAGTATGGATCCTGAGATATTGAAGGCTATAACTGAACAGGCAAGAAAAGAGGACATGAAGGTCGCCTGTCATAATATATACGGGCCTGAGGGTTTTTCCCTAGCGGTGGAAGCTGGAGCTGACAGTATAGAACATTCACCGATAGGACTGATAGATGAAGAGACTTTGGAACTCATGGTAAAAAATGAAGTCTTTTGGGTGCCAACGATATATGCATTCTACAATTGGAAAAATCTCATCGACAATCCTGATAAATACGATTCTAAAGAAATAAAAGAATTGATACCGGAACCGCTCCACTCATTTGGAAAAAAATCGTTAGAAAAGATAAGAGAGGATATAGAGCAAGGAGGATTATGGAGTAAGTTTTACGATGAGATAGATTCCATGAAGGAAGAGTACTTCCCAAAGAATCTAGAACGAGCGATGGAAAAGGGAGTCAAAATAGCTGCTGGAGTCGATTGCGGGGCGGGAGGCGCTGGGTATGTACCTCACGGGCAGTTATACAAAGAGTTGGAAGTCTATGTGGATAATGGTATGGACGAATTCAGTGCTATTCAAACCGCCACGAAAAATGCGGCAGAACTGTTGGGGCTAGATGAAAAAGTGGGTACTATAGAAAAGGGAAAGATCGGAGATTTGGTGGTTTTAGGAAGCGATCCTTTAGATGATATCTCGAATATGAAAGATGTTGAACTGGTTATCAAAGAGGGAAAGATATTGTATAGTGAAATAGATGTTGGCGGATAAATATTCTCAAACTTTCTCTTCTACCCACTCGGTGCATCTCTCATCGGCATTAGAAGGGTATCCGTACCCGAGTTCATCTGATACTTCTTTGGTGATCCACCTGAACAGTTCCATCGTCTTTTTGAGTGCTCGTTTGATATCTTCCTCTTCGTAGTGGCTGAAACACTTTTCTAGATCATCTATCACTCTGTGATCAGCCCAGCTCTCTAAGAATCTGCCTTCCTCTCTAATATCTTCCTCCCCCTTTACAATAGCATGCCATTCTATCATCCTCAGCAGCTTGGACTTTAGATAACCGTCCACACCTGATTTCGCTATCCAGATCTCACCGCGGAACAGTTTCTTTGCACTCCATAATGTATGATACCAGAAATCTTTGACCAGATTATCGAACTCACTTTGGGAAGGCAACTTATCTTCTTCAGAGCGTGAAGTCTCATCCTGAGTGAACTCGATATCGTCGAACAGACCATCTTTATCTATGAGAACTTTGTACCCCTTGCTTAATGTTGATCGTATCTCATGGTTTTCTTTCACCTTATCGAAATCACCTGATGAAAGTACAGCAAAATCTACATCTAAGGCACCTTCGAACAGGACACGTCTTTCTTTGGTATCACCTATCGGAGTATCTTCTAGGAAGGTCAACCAGTATTCACCAAGATTCTCCAACCATCCTTCGTTGGAGAGGAAGAGATCTACATCTTCCGCAAATATCACTATGTCCAGATCGGACCATTCATCGGCTTCAATATCTTCTCTCCCTCTTGAACCTATCACTACAGCACTCCTAACGTGATCGCTCTCTTCCCCAAATTTGATGAATCTATCTGTGATACTATCATATTTTTCCGTTTTATCTTTTATCATCATCGATAGAGATTGACTTAGAAGATATATACGTTTTTTGTAGAAAGGGTTCAGTAGAAAACCTCTCTTATAAGAAGATAAAGCGAAAATTGTCTAATATTGATTGGCCTATATATGGACTGAAACGAAAGATAATATCGCTCTCATCCTTAAGATTTTTTTATTAGTCCTCATTATAGAGGTGTATGAACATAAAAATAAGATCTGAAGGCGTAGAACTTTTACTAGAAAAATTAGAGTCTTTTCAGGATGATGAAGTTTTAGACGAATCAGAAATAAGAGAGATAATTGGTCATCCGGATATAGAAAAATGGTTAAAAGCTTATGATTGGATCGGGAACTCTCGCTCAAAATTTGAAAACATGCTCTATTCTCTGTACAAAGAGCCACAGGAAGACCTAGAACTGAACCTGTGGGGCAAAAAGATCCAATGGGGGCTCAAAAAAGCGATAGAAGAACCTTCTCAGATGAGGGAAGATTTACAAGAGATAAAGAACTATGGACGGGGTTCCACCTTAAAAAAGGTGATGAGGTATCTACCAGAAGGTACCATATTTGAACCCACTTTTATAGTGACGATAGATGGCTTCAACGGAGGTATGTTCAGAGAAGATACGGTTTACCTATCTCTGGTTTATTTTGATAGATCTCATATGGGAGAGGATCTCTTTGCCCATGAATTCCATCATATGGGTGTCGATCAGTGGTTGGAAAAAGACCCTATCATACAAAAATATAGGGATGCAGAGGACGAATGCAAAAAGTACTTTGTGGAACTCTTCACATATCTAGTTGGGGAAGGACTTGCCAATGCTTACTGCTCACCACAAGCGATAAGAAAGATTTCAGAGAGAGGAGAGGAGGCAAAACGACACAATGAGATGGTGGAAAGATATGAAGAGAAAAAGGAAGAACTCTTCAATAGATTAGAAGGATTAGTGGAAAGCATCGTGAATGAAAAAGAAGAGGATTTAGCGGAGGAATACTCCGAATTCACCATGGACAAACAAGGTAGAGGTTTACCTCCTGGCCATTTTTTATCCGGGAGGATGGTTCAAACTATGGCTGAATCCTCAGAGATACCCCAGGAAAAGATAGTCGGATTGGTCAGGGATCCGTTTGACTTCCTATCTCTTTACAATAAAGCTGCTAAAGATCTAGATGCCCGGTCAATGTCGGAAGAACTAGTTGAAAAGACTGAACGTTACTTAAAGGATTTAGAATAAGAAGAGGAGAGGCCCTTTTGACCGAACAAAATCGATCGCTGCATAGATCAGTTTGAACTTTAGACTTTTAAAGCTTTCTCGTAAAAGATGACCTTTCCTACTTCTTCGAAACCCATCTTCCGATAGAGATGAACAGCACCGCTTGGGTTCTCAGAATCAACACCCAATACTGCTTCTTCCATACCGGCCTCTTTCAATTTTTTTAAAACATCTACTAACAAAGCTTTAGCTATACCTTTACCTCTCCAATCCTTCTTCGTTGAGATGAACTCAGTATGACCTCTTTCTACCACGTTCGCTCGGTTCTCATTCTTGTCGATAAATCCAATACAGGTGCCCACCACTTCATCATCTTTCCAACAAATACTCCACAGAGAAGGATCGAAGCTGCCGTCTTTCTTCCACTGTTCCCAATCCTCCTTCGAAATCGGCACCTGTGACCGCAGATCTCTACAAACGCTGTTCCACGCTTTGCGTATCTTTTCCAAGTGTTCCTCTTCTACAGCCCTTATCTCGATCCCATCTGGTAAAGAACAGTTAGGGACGTTCTCTAAATCAGGTCTCTTCATCTTCAACCCATAACGATACAATCGATAGTTTTCAGATTCTAGAACTCTCCGCAGATCTTCTTCCTTCTGATCTATAACGATATAGAATTTTTTCTCTTTATCTACAGGGTTTTCTTTTGCTATCTCTTTTCCCCTTTCTTCCACCCATCGTACAACTGAAGTGGTCAAACCGGTTCCTCTGAACTCCGGTACTATTTTCGCGTAGTACCTGAACAGTCTTTTCCCTTCGGAATCGTCCTCCCACCAGAGCATAGAGCATCCTATGAGTTCGTTATCTTTCTCTACCAACAATATGTCCTTTTTTAGATTACAACTGGTTAGATGTTCGAACTCCCTTTCGAGTTCTTCTATAGTCAAAGGCGATTCCGAACCATCGACTTCTCTACAACCGTTCCAAACTCTAACTATATTTTTAAGGTCGGATCTGCCCTCATAATTTCTCAGCTTCAGATTTTGGATACCTGGTAACTTCACACCCTCTTTCATTAGGTTACTACCCTCTATATCATATTTAACCCTTCTGTAGGGGCGAGCTGTTCCTTCTACTTTTTGTGACTTCAGAAGATGCTGATCTGAGAGAACTTGAGAGAATAGATCATGTTGATTTCAGCGTTGAATTATTGAATTGTCCTATCTTTCAACTCGATTTAGAACATCAGTTTATATAGATAGTCCTCACTCAAATAATCCAGGGGCGTCAATTATGTATTACGAAAACGTGAATGGAAAAGTGTATTATGAAGTCTATGGCGAAGATAATGAAAAAACGATTGTTTTTTCTCATGGTGTTAGTCTGGATCATGAAACCTTTAAAAGCCAGATTGATGCCCTAGAAGACGAATATAAGGTAATAGTTTGGGACATGCCCTATCATGGAAATTCATCATTCATTAATAATAAATTACAGTTTACTAAAGTTTCAGCTGAGTTCATACTTGGAATTTTAGATGATTTGGAATTAGACGAAGCAGTAATAGTGGGTCAATCATTAGGCAGCCTTGTTGCACAACAATTTGCATATTCATATCCAGAAAGATGTAAAGCTACAGTTCATCTAGGAGGAGTGTCTCTTTATCCAAAATCCAATTCACTATTAAAACTTTTAAATCCATTTATATCTTTAACAATCTCTTTGTGGCCGAAGAAATCACTATACAAAACATTTGCAAAACATAAGGCTATAAAAGAAGAAACAAGACGTTATATGGAAAGGTGTTCTTCAGAAACAGGTAAAAGAGTGATCTCACATTTGACTAAAGAGATGGTGAGAGATATGGCAAGGGGACTTCCTGAAAAAACAAATGAACCAAAGCTTATATCTTACGGTGATCATGACCTTTCTTTTATTAAGAAATCATCTAAGAAATGGTGTGATCAGAGTGATAACCATCAACTTGCAATTATTAATAATGCCCATCACATTGCTAATCAAGATAATCCAAAGGAATTTAATGATGCTTTGCAGTCTTTTTTAGAGAGTTTATAATGAGTAAATAGTTTATGGCCAAGTTATACTTATAATGAGAGGAATCCTCTTGAAAGGCTTGAGATGTACCTGCTACTATAATTTTGAAGTCTGTGAAGAAAAAATCAATAAGTTTAAAACTATCAGAAAAGTTCAATCTTGCTCATTTTCGTATGTAAAAACACATGTTAGCTCTATTACTTTCTTCTCCTACAACAGACACTCACCATAATATCACAATGATTTTCTTATTGAATTGTCCCTTCTTTGAACTTGATTTAGAACATCAGTTTATATACTTATTTTTCCTTATCATCTTCAAGGGTGAAACCTAATAATATAGTGGAAGACATGCAGGATTAACATCCTTTTGTCATCCACAACTAGACAAAGACATCCGCAGGGCTTCGCCTGAGGATGCGAGGAATAAATTCCTCTATTCCGCTCGGCTAGTAAGCCTCGGGACTGCAAGGACAAAGTCCTGCACACTGAAAAATTCACTAAAAGTTGTGTCTTTAACTATAAAAAGGAGATGAGACAGATGACAGAGTCTATCATAGATATTAAGAACCTAACAAAAAATTACAATGGTACTAAAGCTATCAGAGGGATCTCTTTTAATGTTAAGAAAGGAGAAGTTTTTTCCATGGTCGGTCCTAACGGCGCAGGAAAAACCACTACTGTTGAGATCTGCGAAGGTATAAGGAAGCCGACGTCCGGATCAGTACATATCTTCGGTGAAGAATTCTCTAAAAAGTCTAAAAAGACTCGCCAAAAGATAGGTGTTTTACCTCAAGAGTACCGTTCTTTTGAAAGATTGACCGTTAAAGAGACCTTGAAATATTATTCCTCGTTCTATGAAACCAAAAGAAGTATCGACGATATAATAGCTCTTTTAGACCTAGAGGATAAAAAAGATGAGTTGTATATGAATCTCTCAGGAGGGTTGAAACAAAGGGTCGGAGTAGGTATGGCTCTGGTTAACGATCCCGAGTTGATATACCTTGATGAGCCAACTACAGGTTTAGATCCACGTTCAAGACGCGGAGTTTGGGACGCGATAGAGATCTTGAAAAAAGAAGGAAAGACAATATTTCTTACTACGCATTACATGGAGGAGGCTGAGTTTCTAGCCGATCGTATAGCTATCATGCATCAAGGAAAAATTGCTGCCAAGGGTTGCCTCGATGACCTTATACATGGGCATGGGGGACATTATACAGTTTTGTTACATGGATTCGACCCTAAGAATGTAAATCTATTGGGAAAAGAGCCCAAAATCGATACGAATGGTACTGTTTCAGTTAAAGTAAAGAATCCAACTGAGATATCAAAAATATTACAGAAAGTTATAAAAAATGATCTGAAGTTTGCGAATTTAGAAGTAAAGAGAACCAATCTTGAAGAAGTCTTCATGAATGTTACAGGCACGACTATCGAAGAAGGTGATGCAGCATGAAACCTATTGCGATATTCAACGACTTCCTAGCCAATTTGAAGATGTGGTATCGTTCCAAAGGTACTGTTTTCTGGGCGATACTTTTTCCTATCCTATTGATGTTGATCTTCGGGGCCATATATCAAGGGCAAGGAGACGTTACCGTTTCGCTACACGTACAAGACTTGGACGAGACTGAAATATCCGAAGAATTCATCTCAAATCTAGGAGAAAGATTGAAGATAGAAACGATTCCCTCCGATGTCGATGGTGACAATTATATAAGTGATAACAATATAAGATCAGCACTGATCATCCCAGAGGGCTTTGAAAGTTCTATACAAAGTGCTTATCTCGGTTCAAATGAATCTATACCCCTCAGTCTTTCATTAGATCCAACTAGGGAATCAGTCAATGGTATAATAAGAGGAGTGTTAGGAGGTACCGTGCAAGGCTGGAATAATGATATATCAGGTGCAAGAGAAGTACTATCTTACCAAGAAACGAGTGTTACTGCTGAAGAGTTCAAGTTTATCGATTTCTTCATGCCCGGTGTCATAGGTATAACAGTCATGACCTCCACGATATATGGTACGATATTTAGAAATACGAAGTACAGAAAATGGGGCATACTCAGTAAGCTTTCAACTACACCTTTTTCACGCTGGGAGTATTTAGTTTCAAAGATGCTGTTCATGACTTTCATCTCATTCTTCTCAACCTTTTTGATAATAATCGTGGGTGTGTTCGTCTGGGACATCAGCGTCACCATAGATGTATATCTGTTCATCATAGTCATCTCTACAGCCTTTGCATTCTCTGGTATGGGTATGCTGATATCTAGATTCGTTAAAGAGGAAGAGACCGCGGACTCAGCAGCAGGAGCAGTTACATTCCCTCAGATGTTTCTGGCCGGTACTTTTTTCCCATTGGAAGTCATGCCTTCATACCTGAGCAGTTTTGCAAGGGTGCTTCCACTCTATTATGTCAATGAGGGTCTGAGGGATTCGATGATTTACGAGGACGGTTCAGGTGCACTCTTCAACACAGCGATAATCTTTTCAATTGCGGCAGTATTATTCGTTGTCGGCGCCCTAGCTACCAAATGGACAGAGTGAGGTGATGAGATGATGAAAAAAGAAGAAGTTAAAACATCGATAGAAAATGCATTTAGAAAGAAAGTAAAAAAGGACTCTAAGATCAATAATGCATATCTTTTAGTCCACTCCGATAAGTTAGACGTGCATCTAAACATAGCTGAAGGTAAAACAGGCGATATACGAGCAAGTCCACACCAGCCAAATTACATGGCCAGCGTCGGCAAACTCTTCACCTCGACACTTATCAGCATGCTGTACGAAGAAGGTAAATTATCATTCGAGGACAGGATCAGTGAGTATCTAGACGATGATATACTTGATGGTTTACACGTCTACAATGGGAAAGATTATACGGATGAGATCAGAATCAAACACCTGTTAAACCATACTTCTGGTTTACCGGACAGTTTCTGGCATCTGCTCAAAAAACTCTTGAAAAATCCTAAGATCAAGATGAGTCCGAGAAAGGCGGTGGAATGGGGTAAAAAGAATAGGAAAACACATTTTCCTCCCGGCAAGAAGTTCTACTATACGGATACGAATTATTATCTTCTCGGCTTCATAGTTGAAGAGATCATTGGAATGCCTTTCCATGAAGTGCTCAAAGAACGTATATTCGAACCTCTAGAGATGAAACATTCGTACATGCTTCATTCTTCAGAACCGATTGAAGATCCGGGAGTCCCTATCGCAGATTTTTATCTCAAAGGAGAAAAGATGACAGATCTCAAAGTATTCAGTGAGACAGGGAGTTATGTCGGCATAGATTATGCAGGCGGAGGTGTAGTAGCTCCGATGGAAGACCTGTTGAAATTCATGAGATCTCTTGTAAACCATGAGATAATAGAAAAAGAAACTTTAGATATCATGATGAGCGACAAAGCTAAGTTCGGAATAGGTATCGATTATGGATATGGGATATGGATGTTGAAAAAGATCCCACTTTTGATGCCTGGAAAATTCAAGTCGTGGGGTGTGGTCGGCTCGACAGGTGCTTTTATGTTCTACCATCCAAAAACTGATTCGTACGTCATCGGTAATTTCAATGACACTCATTTTGAAAGAAAGGGAGTGAGGTATATGCTCAAGGTTCTCAATAAACTGATAAAATTTCATTGATATTATGGATGTTTTCTCTGAGCCATTAGTGGTATTGATTATTCAAAAACCAAAATGTTTTTATTCACATTTTTATATTGGGGTGGTGTAAGAGGTTGACCGAGTGAGAAATGATGGATAAAAAACTCCTTGCCATCGCTGTGATAATACTGCTTCTGGTCAGTGTTGGAGTTTACATGTTTTTCTTTCCTAGGGAAAGAGGTACAGAAGACCATCCTTACATGATCGAAGATGTTCAAGACCTGCAGGATATGAATGAAGATCTAGACGCGCATTATGCTCTAGCGAACGATATAGATGCCAGCGAGACAGAGGAATGGAACGATGGGAAAGGATTCGAACCGATAGGTCCTGAAAGGTTTGAGAATTCTTTCACTGGAACTCTTGACGGACGAGGACATGAAATCAATGGTCTTTATATCAACCGCACAGAAGATTATATTGGTTTATTCGGCTGTATTAGAAGAGGAGAGGTGAGAGATCTAATTTTAGAGGATATTTATGTAAGGGGAGATTTGGGAGTAGGTGGTATCGCTGGATATCTTAGAAGGGAGTTAATTAATATCCGCGTTACTGGAGAAGTAAAAGGAAATCAGTCTGTAGGCGGGCTAGTGGGTCAAGGAGATTATGGCAGAGTATATGATTCTCAAACCTCTGTAGAGGTTGAGGGCGAAAAAAGAGTGGGTGGATTGATGGGATACAGTTGGGAAAGCAGAGTAGTGAATTCCCACTCTACCGAAGACGTGATGGGAGACATAGTTGTTGGAGGTTTAGTAGGGTATCATTGGGGTGGAACGATCGATGATTCTTACTCTAAAGGAGATGTGATGGGAAATCAATTATTAGGGGGATTGGTGGGTGAAAACGAATACCGTTGGAGGATCGATAATTCGTATTACAACTATGAGGAAGTTCTTATCAATGGAGAGCACAATAAAACTGTTGCTGGTATACCGGATGAAAAATTCACTAGATGGATCGAGAGCGATTTGTGGAGGGATGTTGAATTTGAAGGAGGTAGCGGTACAGAGGAAGATCCCTACCTTATAGCTGATGTTTACCAATTACAATCGATTAGAGGCGATGTAGACGCTCATTATGAACTGATTGATGATGTAAACGCGAGTAGAGTAGCAGATTGGAACGTGGGTTTAGGATTCAGACCGATAGATTCTTTTTCCGGGACTTTCGACGGAAGCGGTCACACTGTAAATGAGTTGTACATCGATCGAACCCGTGAAAGACCTATAGGTTTTTTTGGAAGTTTAGAAGAAGATGGTGTGATAAGAAACGTCGGACTCGAAGATGCGAGCGTTAGAGGATCTAATTCCGTCGGTGCTCTAGTCGGGTCGAATGATGGTGGAACAGTTCATGGATCCTGGGCAGAAGGTAGTATCGAAGCTACAAGCGACTTTCTGCCGACTGCAGGAGGTCTAATCGGTGATAATGAAGGTGTCATCTCGAACTCTTATTTTTCTGACGGTGAAGTAGTTGCACACAGAATAGGAGGGTTTGTAGGAGGAGGTCAATATTCAGGAACGGTTGAAAATTCCTTTTTTAACATTGATTCCGTAAGGATCAATGGTAGACATCGAGTAGACTTTTTGGGTCTGTATGAAGAGCAGTTTCAGGATTGGATCTCTAATGATCTAACTCTCGATGTATCTGATTATTATGATAGCTTGGATCCTGAACAAGATCACTATGAGATAGACGGTCTACAGGGTTTAAAGGATTTATTAGGATTTGCAGGCGATGAAGAATATAGTTTCAAACTTACTAGAGACATTGATCTTTCTGCCGCGGGAAGTTTTCGCATACCTTATCTTGAGGCGGAGTTCAACGGTGATAACCATACAATTGAAGGTTTATCTCTGAATGTCGATGATTATAAACACATAGGTCTTTTTGATTACATCGGTCAAGAAGGAAGAGTTGCCAATACGAATGTGGTTGACGCGGATGTGAGGGGAAATAACCACGTAGGTATCTTAGCTGGTGAGAATAGAGGGATGATCGTCAACTCTAGTACAGAGGGGACAGTGAATGGTGATGATACTTTAGGCGGACTTGTTGGAGCTAATGATGGAAAGGTGATGAATTCCCACGCTTCAGTAGAGCGGACTTTAAATGGTAATAATGCTTTAGGTGGACTTATTGGATCTAATGAAGAAAAGGTGATGAACTCCCACGCTTCAGTAGATCTGAGTGGTAATAGGCTAGTCGGTGGGCTGATCGGATGGAACTCCGGAGGTCAAGTTCTCAGTTCTTATGCTACTGGAGACGCAAGTGGGGAAAGTAATGTTGGAGGGCTTTTAGGATACAATCGTCGTGCCCAAGTATACAATTCGTTTGCAACCGGTGATATAAGCGGAACTCAATACGTAGGTGGTCTAGTAGGTTTTCAGTACACTGGGACTATAGCAAATTCTTATTCCACAGGAGAAGTCAGAGGAAGTGAAGCTATTGGAGGATTAGTTGGTTATAATAGAGACACTGAAAATACTGAGGTAGAAGATTCATTCTGGAATGAAGATACTTCAGGTCAGCCTACGAGCGATGGTGGGACAGGAAAAACTGCGGAGGAGATGATGGACCAAAAGCTTTTCAGTGAAGCAGGATGGGATATCACAGTAGTGGAAGATGAAGATGAGTTAGATACAGAGTACAAATGGAACATAGTTGAAGGCGAGACTTATCCATTTTTAAGTGAGAAAGAAGCTGAACCTGTGGAAGAAGAAGATCTTGATCCGATTGATGGTGGAATATGTGCCGTAGTTGGTTTGATCATAATGGGCTTAGTAGTGGTGTATCTGGTGACGAAAGATGATAGGGAAAACGAAGGTGACGATGCTCTTCAATCGGAGAAGGGCGATGAGACATTTGAAGGGGAAGATATAGATTAGTAGCAGCGTTCCTTATTTAGGGATCTTAGGTTAGAAAAAAGTAACATTCCGATTATTTCTCTTACAATTTTCTCGTTCTGTATTTGAATT
>SL_8KL_010_SEDDRAFT_10003394_pt1 | contig 13154 bp, 9 predicted proteins | sample SodLakKL_010_SED_4_FD_11160 | JGI IMG/M metagenome (IMG submission 11160) | reverse complement strand
ATATGGATATCCCAAACTTTCCTTATGAGTCACCTTTCATTCACCAACAGGAATTTTTTGAACATAGGGATAAAGATGTGATCATGAGATCACCTACATGCAGCGGTAAAACCGATGCATTTTTGGTTTCTTTTGTTAACAGATTTAAAGAGAGTGAAAAAAGACCTAAATGTCTGTACATGGCTCCGACAAAATTGCTGATGGAGTCTCAATTTGAGAATATCACAGATTATCTCTCAGAGCAGGGGATAAAGCACGAAATTTTAAGAGCTGGATATTCTTTCAAAACCCTCTTTTCCAAGCTCTCCGAAAATGATTTTATCATCTCTTCACCGGATATAATTTTTTATATTTTGCTTCGAAGAGGTCAACACATCGGTTCCCTATATGAAAAGATCGTTAATAGCCTAGATTCCGTGGTTTTTGACGAACTACACCTTTTTGACACGTATATACTTGTCAACATCAAGAATCTGATAAAGATCCTCAAAAAGATCAAACCGGATGTAAGCGTGTATTTGCTCTCGGCGACCATGGATCTAAAGGATATTATAGACCCTTCAGATTTCAAAGTGATAGATGGTGTATCAAAGACTGATAGAGTGTTTGTGAAGGGCAAAGAAATCGATTATAGAGACGTCGATAATGCTATCCAATACTTAGAGGATAATGATTTTTTGAAGAACACCGTTTACGTTGCGAACAGTGTTGAAAGAGCTATGAGATTACATGAAAATTTTGGTGATGATAGTTCACTTTTGGTAGGGAAGATGTGGTATCCCGCAGATAATGAAGAAGAGCGGATGTCGATGATAAAGGACAATCTCGAAAAAACAAAGGAGGGAGCTTTAACATTCGCAACGTCGGTCTTCAGACAAGGGGTGGACATAGGAGTAAACAACTTGATCACCGAGGAACCATGGGATTACCAAGATGCGGTTCAAACCTTCGGTAGGTGCGGTAGGAGAGACGAAAGTACTTTTGTCATGCTGACTAGAAAAAGTCCTCTGTTAAATGATTTGAACTCTGAAAAGAGGATAACTAGAAAGGATTTCGAGGATCTTCTTGAGGACCACTTCCGACCAAAAGAGTATGAAGAACGAAAAAGGATGATGACAGCCATGTGGTACAAATTGTACGAGAAAACCAAATTGAAAAAGCAAGTAAAATTTTTGATAACGGAAGAGATGAAAGAAGCTCACGAAGAGTTCAAAGATTTTTTACCAGATGTCAGTTTCAGGGAACCCTCGCCTTCTGTCAAATACAAGGATCTAGGCGTCAATCTTTTCGACTTATTGAAGTTCAAAGGTATCTGGAGAAATTTTTACCCCGCGGATGATGATTTTCATGTTGCAGAGCTCAAAGATGGTGATAGATTGATAAACAGAGCGTATCCCCGGGCAAAGAAGAAAGATCTACCGCAGTTTACATTAGTCAAAAAGAAGAGATATGAAAGGACTGATTACTATAATCTGACGTTGGAGTTCGATGGGATACAGTTTACGGTGAATGCAAAAGTCGGAGGTATGAACGAATATCGGTACAAGTTTGTAAATGAAATAAATCTGAAGACGAAGTCCTTCGAGCCAGTGACGTTCTTCGAGGGGGTTGGGGAATGAGTGAAACGATTCAAATTAAGACCCTGACACCTTTATGGACAGGGGATGTGGAAGGTAAAAGTACCAAAATTAAAGAGACAGGAATTTTAGGATCATTGAGATGGTGGTACGAAGCTTTGGTTAGAGGTATGGGTGGGAATCCATGTGACCCTACTGATTCTGAATGTCAATTCAATTATAAAGCATATAAAGAAACTGGAGATATAAAGGATGGTTTTATATGGGAAAAAAACCCTGAAAAGAATATTTGCCACGTTTGTAAAGTATTTGGCTGTAACGGCTGGGAAAAACGATTTTCATTTAGGGTTCCAATTCAACCAAGTGTGAAACGTATTAATTTCCTTAAAAAAATTCATGGTGTAAAGGGGATTGATAATAGATCAACATTAAATATGGAATGGTGGTATAAGCGAACCTATAAATCAAAAGAAGCTATTTTTTCTTCTAGTTTTTTCCCTTTAGAATTATTTAGCAATTCTAAAAACTATACGGATGAGAATATTAGGGATATTTTTGGATATTTATTAGTATTCATATCTGAGACTGGTGCATTAGGGGCAAAAGCTCAGAATGGATTTGGTGTGATTGATGTAAAAAAAGAAGGTTTGGACCTAGAAGAAGGATATGATTTAATTAAAAAATCAATTGATGAGGAAAAGGAAATTAGTTTTCCCCATTATTTTAAGGTAGAGATTACGTTTCCTTTAGATTTCCCTCAAGAGTCAAACCATTGTTTTATGTACAAGTTAGATGATTGTGATACTTTAGAAACAGGCCAAATGATGAAATATTTGACAAGATTATCATTAAAAAACTCGGTTTCTAAAGTCAAAAATATTTGTGAGAATTATGAAGAAATAAAAAATAGTTTAATCAACAGAAGAGATTCCCAAGAAAATACTGTAGAAAAAATCGTAGCTAGACATCTCCTTGGATCGGATTTGAAGGGTGATGAAATGAAAAGGGCAAGCTTGTTAAACTTTTCTAATATGTGGAGGGAAGAAGATGTATACAGTATGCGTATATGGGGTTTTGTTCCCGAGGAAATAACGTTTAATAATCGCACTACTAAAATTGACAAAAAAGGTCTAATAAAGAGTTTACAAGAGATTTTTATGGATAATTTTGATATTGAGCATTTTAGTGATCCCATAACTTGTGGGGATATATCGGAGGAGGTTTTTAAATGAGTTATGATTTTTATGCTGAATTTATAAAGGAAAAACGTGGAGATTTAGAAAACAAATTAAAAGAAATAAAAAGTAATAACAAAAAATCACAATGGCAAGAAAAGGCAAAGGAAATCTTACCTAACTACTTCTTAGATAACTTTTCTCCTAATTGGTATTCAAAATTAAAGGAAATGTCTTTATTTATTGAGTTCTATGGTAGCAGTAGTACAGACAATAAAAAACTCATGCAAGCAGGATACAGTGGATATATTCTAAATCGTTTGAAAGAAGATGATGTTTACAGAATGGCTGAGGATTGGGTTCTGAAGAAGGGAGATACCTATAAATCAAATCTTTTTGAGACTATCGAGAAAACAAAGCATAATTCACGGCTCCCTAACTCCATACTTTTCCGTATCGAGTTTATTCTCAAGAAACCGTTTATCATCCAAGATGATGAAGACATCTATACTGATAATCCAATCTGTAAAGAAAAAATATTCAAAGTACCCTATGTTAGGCCATCGTCCTTTAAAGGTGCTTTGAGATATGCTTCAATGAGGATATGTTTCGAAAATATTGGTGAACTAAGTGATGAAGAAAAAACTCAAAAAAGATTGATACTCTACAGGTTATTTGGCAATGAGAAAGAGAATATCAAAATATATTTAGATAATCTCTTTGGGAAAGATTTACAAGAAGATTTTCAAAGGATGCTCAAAGAAGATCATGATATCTTAAATGTTAAAGGTCGATTGAATTTTTATCCTACATTTTTTAGTCAAATGCATTTAGATGTAATAGCTCCCCACGATAGGGAAACAAAGACGCCAGTAGAAGAAAGAAGCCCCATTCCATTCGAAATAGTTCCAGAATGTACAAGAGGGGAATTTATTTTGCTTTACTTTCCATTCGACTTAATCGGGGATGATAAAAGGCTGAAGGAAGAAGTTCCTTGTGATTTAGAAATCCTGAAAGAAGCAATTCCCGCAATGCTTACAAAATATGGTTTTGGTGCTAAGACAACTGCTAGCTATGGAGTAGCAGATATAACTAAAATAGTTATTAATGGAAAGGACTGTGGAACCGATTGGGATAAAGTACTGGAAGAGGTGAAACATGTACGTTAATAACAAGAGCGTTCCAAAAGAGTTAAGAAATTTGCAAGAGAATAGACCTCTGATTTTATTGGTTGAATTAATGGGCTTCCTACATGATGTTGGAAAATTTTCAGATAAGTTGTATGAAGAACATTATAAGAGATATGAAGACGATGTGAAGAATGATATTGTCCCTCATGATTTAAGAAAAATTTTCGATACTGAATTTGAAATTTTACTTGGAGATATTATCAAAGAAAATCAGCAAAAAAATTTGGAAAATTTAAAGATTAAAGATTTCCAGAGACACCATAAAGAAAAAAATAATTTTAAACCACAAAATTGGATAGAAGAGATTGCAAATTTGGCAGATGATAAAGATAGTTCAGAGGATAGGGGCAAAGCAATAGCTGAGCAAAGTGAGTATAGAGCCTCTGTATTTGGACGAGAAGAAATGCTAAGTAAAGAAGAATTTGATGAGAAACGTAAGGAGCTTTATGGAAATTTGTGTACTGTTTTCTCAAAAATTTTGGATATAAACTCGCAGGATAAATCTATAGTTATTAAGAGGGATGTAGATTGGGAGAAATTTCATGAAGAAATAGTAAAAGCAATTGAGATTTTCAAAGAAGGAGTTGCTAGTACCTACCGTTCGAGCAATGATGTAACACTTTTCGATCACTCGTATATGACAGGGAGCATTGTTAAAGCGCTGACTGGTAAATCATTGGTTAATGATACTATACGAATGAACTTTGCTAAATCTGTAGAAAAAAGAAACAATACCTCTCAAAAAGAGATTCAATATAGTGGAATTGAACACTTTGACGATGAATGCGATTTAGATTTGCTTATGGTGTCTTTTAACGGGTTAGATTTTATTACTGAAGGATTGAATCTGTTAGATGTTCGTGGTAGGAGAGTAGTATTGGAGGAAATAAAAAATTCTATCAAAACGTTTTTAGAAGTAGAAATCCCTGCGGGTAATTGTATTTACGAAGATGAAAATAATCTCTGTTTCCTGATTACTCCATTAAGAAATGAGAGTTTTGACTACATAACCAACTGTATATACGAGGGGTTCAACGAGAAAACCTATGGCATCTTAATCCCCAATATTAAGAGGAAGCAACATCTAAAATACTATGGTAATAGTTTAGTAGAACTAAAAGAGGAGTGTGAAAACTCTGTAAAAGAAGGTTTTCTAGGAAGTTTTATACCGGAATGGATCGAAAGTTGGAAAAATATTGAAGAAGTTGATAAGTGTGTTCTATGTGGCAAAATGCCACAATGGGATGGAAAAGATAAGGAACATCTATGTGAATTTTGTTGGAATCTTAGATATGAAAGCGAGTACATTGTCAAAAAGGAAACTGAAAGAGGCGATTCTTCTTGGATCGACGAGATAGCAGATAAAAATGGGAAAATAGCTCTTATAGTAGGAACGTTTCATCCTATAGATAAGTGGTTGAGTGGTAACTTTTTAAAGCACCAGAAATTAAGAACAAGAAAAGATTTGGAAAATCATCATTATGCCAAAAAATACTTTGCTAATATTTCTGAAAGTGAATATGAAAAAATAAAAGAAGATTCTATTTCAAAATTGGAAAATTTGTTATCAGATATTGAACCGTGCTCAGAATTAATTTATAATCAGGTAAAAAATCTTACTAATGAATTTGATAGGAAGGAAAGTACATTTATTAGCGGTAAAAGCAAGATAGGTGAACTTTACTATAGGCTTGAACCTGAAATATACAAAAATAATATTTTAGAGATGATAGAAACAAAACCACCTTCCCCATCAAGGCTCCATAGAATTTGGCGAGAAATAGAAGAGTTTGCAGAAGAAATTATAGATGATATAAGAAAAGAAGTGCCTAAGGGTAAAAGATTAAGATTTATTTTAGAGGATTTCAAAGGAGATAGAGGCTTTTTCGAGACCAAGATCGAAAGCATTGGGGAAATAGCTATTTTTCATGAAGGCAACGGAGAATTTATTACAGTGGAGAGAATTGATAAGCAAAAACCTTCTGATTCTCTAGACGGCTTCATCCTAAAGGAACACGAAAAGATTGTTAAAAGGGTAAAAAGGAAATTTAAAATGGGCGATAAAATATCGATTTTTAAAGAAAATGAAAGAATCGGCGATTACGAAATAAAAAAAGATATTGAGAATGAAGAATATAGACAATTTAGACTCACGTTATGTTCTCCCAATCAGTTTATATGTTTCTTGCCAGCATCAAATGCACTCGATGTTGTTAAGAACATAAATGAAAAATTTGCGGATAAATTCTCGAAAGCTCTTGGAAAACTCAGTCTTAACATCGGTATTGCTTATTCATACAGAAAAATACCGATATATGTTGTTCTAGATGCCGCAAAAAGATTTAGTGAGGAATTCGATCTCGGACCTCAAACTGGTAGTTTATCGATAGAGGGAAAAAATCATTCCAGTGGTCGAAGAGTAAAAGAAAACCACAATTCAACATTATTGATAAAGGTTGCTAATAAAGAGTTTAGGTGGAAAATAGACACCACTCTTGGTGATAAAAAAACTGACGACAAGTATTATCCTTTCTTTGTATCCCCTGAAGGCGAAAGCATTCACATTAACGATATTACATCCGAAGATAGAATTAAACTATACTTAAATCATTACGATTTTGAAAATATAGACACTACAACGAAAAGGTTTGACATTCACAAAAAACGAGAGCATCCCATCATTTGCCAAAATAGTCCTAGACTATATATATTAGAAGATATGGATAAATTCCAGAGGTTAAAAGAACTGTTCCTAGAGATAGGTTCATGGACTCCAATTCGAGATATAGAATCGCTAGCAGCATCGAAAAGAGAAGATTGGAGTGAAGATGGGAAACTAATGAATCAAGAGACGTATGAGAAATTCATATCAACCCTTTTAGAAGATAAATTATCAAGATTTTTTAAGAAGGACAAAGATATTTGGAAGAATAACATAAAACCCTTCCTAAAGGAAAGTATTGTAGAGGGATCGTTTTTCGATGCGATAGAATTATTCAAATCGATTATGAAAATGAATATGAGAGGTAAAAAAAATGAATGAGAGATATTTTGCGATGGCTTTAGATCCCATACATGTGGGAACAGGTGGCTACAGATTGGACAGAGTAGATAACAGTATAGTTAGAGAACCTGGTACAAACTTACCAAAAATACCTGGTTCAACGATAGGAGGATGTGCAAGGACCTACTCTTCGTACGAAATCGCGAATGGAGAGGAAGATTGGAAAAATTGTGCAGGAAAAACTAATGAAGAAGACAGAACTCAATGTGGTACCTGTCCTATATGTATCACATATGGATATTCCACGAAAGAAAAGTCTATGCACGGTTTAGCTAAATTTTCGGATGCAAGGATCTTGCTATTTCCTGTTCACTCGTTGATTGGCCCGGTTTGGGTTACTAGCCCCGGCATATTGGAAGAATTTTGCATCGATGCGACCGTCTCGAGTGATAAGATTAAGACAGATTTAGATGTGCCCAATGAAAAACTGAATTTGGGGTGGCTATACTTAAACAAAGAAGGCAGCTTCTCACTACCTGACGACGAGTTCAATGAAATTCCGGACGAGATCAAGGATAAAATTGTTTTGGTTTCAGACAAACTTTTCAGCGAGATAGTGAATTCAAATCTGGAAGCTAGAACATCAGTTTCTATAAATCCAGAAACTGGAGCTGCTGAAGAAGGAGCATTATTCACCTTCGAAGCAATACCCAGGACAACTGTCTTCTGGTTGGATGTTACTTTTAACGATCCGGAACACTTTGGTGTGAACGATAGCTTTGATTCTTCCACTCTTAAAGATACCGTAGAATCAGGATTTGAATTGTTCGAGAATCTTGGTGTGGGAGGAATGCAAACGAGAGGTTTTGGACGATTAAAGGTCATGACTTTGGGGAGTGAAAATGATGGAGAATAATCTTGATCATTTATGTGCACAATATGGCTTAGACATCGCTCAAACTAGCGATGATGAAAAGTTGATTCAAAAAGCTTTAGGCGTTCTGCAGGAAGACGGTGTTTTTGCATACGCTATCTATTTAGAATCCGAAAATGAAGAAACTTTCGAGCATATTTCAGACAAAACTATAGAACTTATTGATACAGTAGGTATAGTTGAGGAAGCAAACGATAGCGATTTTAAAACATTTATCTATAAAATAACACAAAATTTAGATGATTTGTTGTTAACTAAAGACTTGATCGAAAGAATGTTGATTTACTCAAGGTATCACGCAAAATCTCTTGGTGACTAGAATGTGGAAATGTTATAAGTTGACATACAAAGCAAGATCACCTATACACATTGGTTATGGAAGGAGATTGGGAAATGTAAGCCGAACGAGGTATTATATCCCCGGGAAAACAATGTGGGGTGCTGTAACTGCAACTCTCAGCAGAGCAATGATGGACGACTATTCACCACAGATCTATCAGGATGTTGGCAAGTTTGTAAGGGAGAACCTCATCTTTAGTTATTTTTACTTGAAGGATGATGGAGATGTGTTATTCCCAAATTACACCTGGGAAGGGATTAAATTTGGAACTGTGAATGGATTTTCTAAAGTGAATTTTGAACGTAAATTCATCACATCATATGTGTCAACTGCTTTGGATAAAAAATCTAGCACCGCTGAAGATGAATCTTTACATGAGGTTGAATTAATTTCTCATAAAGAGAAAGAGAATGGAGTGCCGGTAGATTTAGAAGGTTATCTTTTTGTAAATGAAAATGAAAAAGAACGAAAGAAGAATATGCATATAATTGAGGAAGGTAGTAACAATAATTTAACGCTAGTGGTTGAGGGGAAGAACATGAAATTATTTGAAAACATAAAAAAACTGACCGTGGGTGGTGAAAGAAATTACGGATTTGGAAAATTGGAATTAAAAAATACTCCTAAGATGACAGAAAACATGTTTGGAAAAGAATTTGATTTAGAAAATCAAAAACCAATTATTGAAGATAAGGATATGGCTCTTTCACATGTTAGAGTTAAACATGGTGGAGATAATGATATCAATAAGTTTAAGGAGATTAGAGGTGATCTAGAGCCAGTTGTAGGAAGGGAATGGAAAAATGAAGACAATGAAGATGAGGGTCCCGGCCGGAAAGTGACAAAATCGATGATTTGTTTGGTTCCAGGAACGAAGTTCGAAATCGATGAGGATGTAGATATTGAAATCAATAATTATGGTATGTGGACCCTCAAAGAATCAGAGGAGAGTTAGCAATGATCTTCAAAAAAGTAAAATCGAACGGGATCCACGATGAAACTTTCATCGAACACGCCATACGCACTTACAAAGTAGGTGAATTTCTTTGGAGGAATATTGCGATCGAAGAAGATGGAATAGATAAAGACGAGTATCTTTACTCCTGTTTTTTCCATGATGTAGGAAAACTGGTCAGTGACGAACTCGGTAAGCCTCATACTCCTTTGAGTGAAGAAGCCCTTTCTCAACTCAAAGATACAGATTATTACAATGCTCTATTGGGGAATTTCGAACTATCCGATCTCTCAGAAAACGATGACGTCATCGAGGCTATCACCAGTCATCATGATTCTGAAACTTCTCTGGGTCTCTATACTGCTCTTGCAGATCATATCGCCTCATCCACTAGTAATAAGGATCTAAAGGATAGGCTTGCATCAACAGTTCTGACTGTATTCAACGAATTAGAGTCGTTAAAAGAATGGAATTTTTATTATGTTTCTATACCCTCATTCTCCAAAAATGAGCTGAATGCTGTAGGTAAACTGTTGATGTTGAAGTTGCTGTACGAAGCCATCGATGAATTGGAAGACATCACCCTTCTTTATGAGACACTTGAGGGTTGCAGGATAGTGACCAAATTGGACAAAGAAGAGACTTTAGAGAAAATTTCTAGCAACTTAAACGCTTCTTTTGTAGATTTTGTCAAAGCTCAAGATATCAAAGATTTTCTTGGAGGTGCTCCTGATGCTTACAAACAATATGCCACCTTTCCTAAAGAAGCGAAGGGAAAGATGATTCAATTGATAGCTGAAAGATATATGGATAAAATAGTGGATGCTATCAAAGATGACGAAATCGAATCGATAAAAGATCTCGGCATTGAGGAAGATGAATTTGTTGATTTCGCTAAATTAGAAGATCTTGAGGAGTTCAGTCCTGGGATCGCTGCTACAAAATATAGGATGTTATCCGGCGAAGAAGGCTTTTATCGCTCATCAGATGTAGAGCTTTTTGGTTTGTCTGAGAACAAAACAGATGGAAAGATAGATGACCGCACTACTCCTAGTATAGAAGAACTTTTGGAGACGGTCGGAGCTGATCCAGAAAGGATCACACACAAAAAAACTGTTTACAACAATATATGTTCGATGACATCAGCCATATGCTCTCTTAAAAAATCCGATGTAGATTTTTCATTCGATATATCTGATTTTATAGCTCTAGACGGTGATGTAGATCTAGAAAATCTAGCGGATGAAAACGTTTGTGCCAATTGTGGAACGTTTGAAGGTATTATACCCCTGCCTCCTTTTACACTCGGCATCAGACAACATTTCAGGGAAAGCTTGTTCAGAGCAAAAAATTCTCAAATACGCAAAGGAGAGATACTTCTATGTGAGTTGTGCCATGCGGAAACTCTTCTTAATAGTCTTCTAAGTGGTACTCGATTTGAATCTAGACAGAACAGAATAAATCCGCACACACATCTGATCTTATACGGTCTTGACATGGACAGGGATATTTTAGAAGAGATAGCTGACGAAGACTTTATAACAACTCTGAAAGACCAGTATCGGATAAAGCAGGAATCTATCTATGTAAAGGAAGGAAAGGATTTACAGATCGCCTTTTACTCCCTAGCGGAATACAATGTTGGGATCAAAAACGAAAGATATAAAGAGATACTATTTTCAACGTTGTGTTCCAAGATCAAAGAGGTAGCGCCTCTTGTCGTATCTTTTAGTGTTAACAAATTACCGACTAGATTCGAGGACGATCTGATACAGATGAAAAATAAAGAGGTTCCTTTTTATCCACAGGTGATCCATGATTATTTTTCATATGTTTTCATAAATGTTTGGGGAAACTACGAAGATAAACGAGATTACATTTTAAGATACTACGATAAACCATTCATCGGATTATGTCAGATCTTCAAAAGGAAACATTCGAAATATTCTGAAAAAACGCACCGGATGGTGAATAAATTGACCGAAAATGACAAAATGTATGAGATAACGGACCAGATATGGGAAATGGCAAAATTGGGCGGAGCACTAGAAACGAAAAAGAACGTAGGGTCCTTCTTGGGTGTCTTCAAAGGACGACCAGAGGACTTGGATAAGATTGCTAATAGGATACAGAAGAACGAAAAAATACCCAAAGAAAAAAGAGGGAATATCATCGAGATATGGGAAGAAGTGAGAGAAAAAATCAAAGAACTCTCTGACGAAGAAAGAAGGGAGTTAAAAGATTATGTTCAAAAAACGAAATATCTTTTCAACTCAAAAAAGTTCTATGAATTAAAACAACCAAAGGAGGAATGAATATGAGTGATATGTTAGAAAAAATACCGGAATTTGTCGATTTTGGGAAAGCAACAAAAACAGCCGACGATGAAGAACTAGAACGTGTGTATCTCAGAGAAAACAATTATCTGGCAGTGATAGGCTACAAGACACTAGAAGACTTTGCGAGATTCACAAGCAGTGAAGATTTAAGTATAGATACCATCGAATACGCAGGGAAGGATAGAGTTTACTTCACTGGCCTGAAGAGAAGAGCCGTGTATAGACGAGCAAGTGAAGCGATCTTGAGGGAGTATACCTCGGATTACTCTTGTGCAACACCGGACCATCAATGTATGAACTGCTATAACTGCTATACCTATGGAGGAACAAACCTTGTCAAAGGGGAAACAAAATCCATACGTTCAAGGATGAAGATGACCACTTCTTATTCCATACAATCTTCCATAGACGCAGTAGTGGACGAAGATGAGTTCCACATCATGGTTCATCGAGACCTCGAGATGTCTCAAGAAGAAGGGGAACAGGAAAAAGGGAGCATCCACACGATCACTCTGATAAAACCAAATACAGTATTTCCATTCATAGACATAATCTTCAATCCGACCAAGTTCGATCTAGCTATGTACTTGGAAACTATTGAGAGAGGAGATGCTGAGGGGTATGGTTCAAAGGGATCCTTGTTAGGTACTATGTCTACGGAGATATTGGGAGTCGTAGATAATTTGGATGTGACTCACAGGGATCTTTTAGATGCGATCAAAGTGAAGGATGATGGAAAAGTTGATGCTTCAGAAGCGGAAAAACTCATCGATGAATCTATTTCAAAAGAAGAAGTAGAAAACTTAAAAGATGAATTGCCTGAACTGATCGAGAAGTACAAAGAAAAGATATATCCTGATTTAGAATAAAAGAGAGGATTGCATGGAAGAACTTTACGCCGTGGAATTTGAACTAGCAGATTTCGGACAAAATGTCTCGCATCTAGTTAGGAAGACCTACTATACCCACGATTTTTTCACGGATAGACAAGTTTACGTAGGGATGACTCAGGACTTCTCTCATGTGAATATGGATGATGAATGGGTGTTCAAAAGAGTTCCGTGCACCATGGCGATCCCGATCGATGTAGCGAAAACCAGGCGATGGTATTCCGTCAAAAATACTGATTTAAAAAAAGAAACTGATACAAATGTACTCACCTACATCACAGAAGGTTATCAAGAATACTTGAGACCAGGGTCTAAATTTCTCGCCTTCACTTTTTTAGAACCGAAGGATGTTCTCTTCATCGGTAAAAAAGGTGCTCTTGCTAACGTCAAAAAAGTAAAAAAAGTTGAAGGTCGGATCTCAGAAAACAAGTGGACTTCGATGGATTTAGTGTATACTAAGGATTACGAGGAGTACAAAGAAGATGAGATATCAGAGATACGATTAAAAGATGCTTCTCAACGATATCTTGTAGGCAATTTCAAAACTAGCAAAGTTTTGAAAATCGATTACGATGGAGAGGAATATTCCTTTTACTCTCTTTATAGGTATCTTGAAGAGAAAGGAGATAACGATTTTTAGGAGATGAAGATGCTCCCGACATCTAAACTAGAACTGAAGCTTCGATTCACAACCCCTGCGAAGCTGCCTTACTGGATGGGTTCCGCATTTAGAGGCATGTTCGGTAACGA
>SL_8KL_010_SEDDRAFT_10003393_pt1 | contig 13158 bp, 13 predicted proteins | sample SodLakKL_010_SED_4_FD_11160 | JGI IMG/M metagenome (IMG submission 11160) | reverse complement strand
TTTTCGGTTTGGGTGTAATTCTCTCGTTTCTGCTGCTTGCAGGTTTGCTGTTGGCTTTACGTGCCACCGGCCAGGAACTGGGCTGGGGATTTCAATTGCAGACTCCGCATTTATTGCATTTATGACATTCCTGATGTTCGGGCTTGGATTAAGCCTTATGGGAGTATTTGAAATTGGAAGTTCTCTGATTAATGTTGCCGGAAAAGCGGGAACCGGAGACGGTTTGCGAGGGTCGTTTTTCAGCGGCATCCTGGCCACGGTACTTGCCACCCCCTGTACAGCCCCTTTTATGGGAACGGCTCTCGGCGTTGCGATTACGCTTCCTGCATCCACTGCCCTGATGATATTTGCCATGCTAGGCATAGGTATGGCCGCACCATACATGCTTCTCTCCTCTTTTCCCGCCTTAATGAAATATCTGCCAAAACCCGGCGCATGGATGGAGACCTTTAAACAGATTATGGCTTTCCCCCTGTTTGCCACCGCGATCTGGCTGATATGGGTATTTGGTCAGCAATCCGGCGTGGATGGACTGACCCGCCTGCTGGTAGGCCTTTTGCTGCTATCTATTGGCATCTGGATAATCCATCGCTGGCAAGCTTTTCAAATTTCAAAAACAACCAGAGTTATTAGCAGAAGTTTCGCAACACTTTTTATTATCGGCGGATTTTTATTTTCTGCCTCGTCAAATGCCCTTGTTACCGATGGAGAGTCTGCCTCCGTTGACAGCTACGGAATTGAATGGGAAACATTCTCCAGCGAGATGGTTCAACAGCATGTGGATGCTGGAAATAATGTTTATATAGACTTTACTGCCGACTGGTGCATAACCTGTCATGCAAATAAACGAATGGTATTCAGTTCAACCCTTGTCAAAGACCGTTTTGAAGAGCTCGATTTTGTGATGGTAAAAGCCGACTGGACAAACAGAAATGATGAAATCACCCGCGCACTTGCGTCATTTGGCAGGAACGGTGTTCCTCTCAATGTGATTTACAGCAAGAACCTGGAAGATCCAATGGTTCTCCCGGCAGTTCTTACTTCCGGGATTGTACTGGATATATTAGACATGATTTCTCAGGATGAATCATTGAGTATGTATGACTAAAATAAAAATGAAGCAGAGATTGACAGTACTCCGGCATAAACTGCAGCTGCCAACAAATTTATTCGATCCAACTAAACCAACATCAATCAATCAATCAACACCATGAAAAAACTACTCTTTTTAAGTTCCCTTTTGATTGCCTCCCTGGCATTTCTAAACCTGACATCAGAAACCGAGCGATCGGGTGCTACTGTTGGAGAACCTGCCCCTGATTTCTCTGTTGTAGATGCTTATGGTAATGTACACAGTCTCGCCGATTTTCAAGGAAAGTATGTTATTCTTGAGTGGCTGAACCACGGGTGTCCTTTTGTGGTAAAGCACTATAATGGAAATAACATGCAGGAAATGCAGAAAAAATATACGGAAAAGGGCGTTATCTGGTTATCTGTTGTCTCTTCCGCACCCGGCACACAAGGCCATATGAGTCCTGAAGAAACTAGAGCTGCAGTTAAAGAAAAAGGTGCTTCACCCACTGCAGTGCTGATAGATGAAGATGGAACCATGGGCCGCGCTTACGATGCTCGTGTAACTCCACATATGTATATCATCAACCCGGAAGGTATTGTTGAGTATAACGGAGCCATTGACGATAAACCAACCGCCCGTGCCCGCGACCTTGAAGGCGCGCATAACTACGTTATTGCGGCTATGACCAGCCTGATGAATGGCGAGCCGGTTGAAGTAACAACCAATACCCCCTATGGCTGCACCGTTAAATATGAGTAGTAATTTTTTAAATCCGGTGTAAAAGCACCCCTTTTTCTTCCGGGGTGCTGCCGGTTTTTATTTTTACTCCGGTTCGGGAATTTAAATCTGCTAAATATATAAATATTCATTTCGATTCAACGCTCCTGTGCGTATATTTGCACCCCTCCAATACAGTAATAAGCCTGGGTGGCGGAATTGGTAGACGCGCCGGACTCAAAATCCGGTGTTAGCGATAACGTGCGGGTTCGAGTCCCGCCCCAGGTACAACTCAAATTTGAGATGTGAATCATATGATTTGAAACCGGAGGATCCCACCTTAATAAGTGCACAAACTGATCTCATTTCAAATTTCTGAGTAGTATACCGTTACATCACTCCGCTTTCTTCTCATATATTTTCTTCATGACCAATCCTCCCGCAACGGTCATGGCCAACAGAATGAGATAAACTGTCAAGAGTATACCGAATGAATAGGCCTCCAAAGGGTTGATCATTGCCAGGATGAATACGCTGAGCCAGGAAGTCATCGACACGGCTCCGGCCACAAAAGCACCGCGAATAAGTCCGGTATTCTCTTCCATCTCTCCTTTTTGAAATGAAATCTGCTCCATTTTAGGCACTACAAACAGATTCAGAAGAACGCCGTTTATCGTCACTACACCAACTGCCGTCATCTTCATAAGAAATCGCGGGTTTTCAAGGTAGGCTTCCGGGTTGATTAAGGTCAGTGCAAAACCACTCACAATTAAGAGTGCGAGTCCAAGAATGATCATCTGGGAGATCAGATGCATGATCACCGCCTCACGTGATGAGATGGTAAGATTGTTGAGAAAATGAAAAATCATCACATCGAGAATCAATGCTCCGCCCAGTCCAAGAACCAGGCCCAGAAGGTGCACTGTTATCGTATAAGTCTCAGCCCGAAGCAGAAGTTCAGGCTCAAGAATCCCGGGACGCTGCCAGATGAGCCAGGAAACAATTGCCGTTATAGCCAGCAACACAAGTACCCTCCAGCGGAAAGTGTCAGCAATTCCGGCAACTAATATTTGTGTGAAGATCAGTACCAGTAGCATGATGCCTGAAAGCATCCAGAGTCCCAGTTCGAGCTCGGGGATTGAAGCACCGGTTGTCCATAAAATTAGATATCCCAAAAGCACCACTACAAAATAACCCATTACAATACGTTCCAGCGGGACTTCAAGGAAAAGCACACTCTTGATGTGCGCAATGGGATGGTGCTGTTCCGGTTCTTCTGTAAGTGGCCCCCCTTCAAGTATTCTAACCCGGGTTTTGTAGAGTGTAAATGCTATGCCAATCAGAGCGAATAAAAGTATCATTAGAATCATAGTCCTGACCCCCGTTTTTGAGATGAAGGGAATAAAATCCGGCTCAATTATTTATTCCGCTGACTAATCAATTTAATGTAAAGTAATTAATTATGAGCTTCGGATGTGAAACTCACGATATTTGATGAATCATTCGCATAATTATACAATTAAAACAAATCCCGATATTTATACAATTACCGGTTCACGGTTTACTACGTCGGGACTCCATGCATTCTGTGTGTTTTCCAAAGCTTTGCGGCCTATCTCTTCGGCACGATCGGCATCTTCAATCAGCTCTGCGGCAACCGTAAGAGGAACTGCTTTACTTATCTCCGTAATCATTCCGGTACAGTCGATCAAATGGTTCTGAGTTAGATCTGCCAAAACATTATCTTCTACAGCGAGCGCATGCGTGTGCAACATCGTGTAGCCGATCGTAATCATGGAAAGCGCCGTATAGTCATCGCGCAGCATTTTGGATACACTATCTGTTCGCGCGCGGTCAATCAGGCCGGCTACGGATCCTGTAAAAGAGGCAAGTTTGCTTTTAATCTCTGATGTGACCGATCCGCCAAGACGATCCACCTGAGTTTCGAGCGACTCTACGTGTGCGGAAATCATTTTATCCAGCTCATGAAATAGTTCGATCACTGTCTTATCCTTTACAACCTCAGACGCCTTCTGCCTGCGCACAGCTTTCATGAAATGACTCTCCAGTGCAAGCAGATCAGATGTGTAACTTCTCAGTTTCTTCGGTTCATTCTTTCTCTCTGCGGAACTCATAATACGTTGAATTAAATTATTGTTAGTTCGTTAATATAACGTGATGTCAGGTGAGTGCGTTCGGTGGTTAACTGAGTTCTATTTTCAGGTTTAGAAACAGGCCAAAAAGAATCACTCCGGGAAACAGAGAGATTTTCTAAAGTCCTCTTTTTCACTCATTACGTTTAAATTCAGCGAAGGCGAAATGCCTGCCAGCTAACAAGCTGATATCTACCATCCTTATGAATTTGAGCAGTCCCAATCAGGCTATCCCCTTCTACTCTTCCATTGAAAACTTGCTTTAGGTTTTCCCTCTCATTTTTCAGAACAAAGGTTATTCTATCACCGTTAATTTCGGATTCACTGATCTGCGGTTTATTCCCGCTTTCTGAAACTTCAATACCGGCCTTTTGGATCACCTGAAATTCTTGATCCAGGGAGAGCTTGTAGGTTAATCCATCCATTTCCCACTCCCACTCACCACCTGCATCGGCCGGTATAACCCAATAATAGATGTTATGACGATCCACGGAAGACTGCCCGTCCGGCTTCCAGTCGTCCATGTGAAAGATGTGGGATACAACTCGTGTTCCGGGTCTCAATTTTTCAAATAAGAGTGGCCGCAATCTCAGATTGATGGCATTCGACATGTAGAGTGTTATAACCGTTGCCATACTAAAATCTGTCTCAAAAATATCCTCCTCAAGAAAGAGAACCCGATCGGAAACTCCGGCTTCTACAGCGTTCTTAAATGATGTTTCCACAAGCCGTGAGTCCAGTTCAACCCCGTGCCCAACCGCACCCCTTCTTGCCGCTTCAATTACAATGCGGCCATCACCCGAGCCCAGGTCAATCAGATAATCTCCTGAACCCGCATTTGCAATGTCGAGCATTTTGTTTACAACCTCATCGGGAGTGGCCACGTAGGGCACTTCCAAATCCTGAGAGATCAACTGCTGAGGAGATACCCAGATTACCACACTCAAAATGATCAGGCTATACAATGAGATACCCCCGCCTCTTCTATAATTTCTAACTGATTGATTTACCGGTTTATCACGCATCATATCCACATTAACGTTACTGCTCAAATTTTGATTTCATATTTCTGCTATAAAGTAAGAAGAGCCCGGTTCAAAAAAATAGATCCGCTCATAATCATATCGCGATGATTAAAACCAGTACCAGAATATAACTTACCGTCTTCATTACAAGCTTATGATATGACTTTGACCCAATTACTTCGGTTACCTTTATTCTGCGACAGTTTTTTATTTTTATGGTATCTTCCGCCATATAACTAATTCAAAATAAGAGACTGCATTTAATGAAAATCGTATCATCTATTGAAGCCTTAAGCCACGTAAAATCGAAAGACAGGGTTTTTATCCATACTGCAGCTGCAGCTCCTGTACAACTCATTGAGGCTCTTACAAGCCGGCATGACGAACTGAGAGGGGTTCGCATCTATCAATTGCACACCGAAGGCCCCGCCCCGTATGCTGATGCAGAATACAGTAAATCATTCAGCGTCTATGCCTTCTTTGTAGGTGGAAATGTGAGGAAATCACTTCATGAAGGATATGCCGATTATGTACCCATTTTTTTAAGTGAAGTCCCCCATCTGTTCAGCAGAAATATCATTAAACTTGATGTTGCGCTGATTCATGTAAGCCCACCCGACAAGCATGGATTCTGCTCCATGGGTGTTTCAGTTGATGCATCCCGGGCCGCCGTGAACAATGCCAAAATGGTAATTGCGCAGGTTAATCCGAATATGCCCAGAACACACGGGGACGGGATTATCCACCAAAGCGAGATTGATTTCGGCGTAGAAGTGAATGATATGCTGCCGGTACATGCACCTGCAGAGCTTTCAGATATAGAAATAAGAATCGGTCGTAACTGTGCCGAATTGATTGAAGATGGGGCTACCCTTCAGATGGGCATTGGAAGTATTCCCGATGCGGTACTTGCCTCTTTATCGAACCATAAAAACCTGGGGGTGCACACAGAAATGTTTTCCGACGGGATGATCGAACTGGTTGAAAAGGGAATCATAAATAACAGCGAGAAGCGAATTCACCCCAACCGAATTGTCTCTTCGTTTGCATTGGGCACACGTAAACTTTACGATTTTATGGACGATAATCCGAACCTGGCCATGCTCGACTGCGCCTACGTGAACGACACGGCCGTCATTCGGAGAAACCCTAAGGTAACGGCCGTAAACAGCGCTATCGAAGTAGATCTGACCGGCCAGGTATGTGCCGACTCCATCGGAACCTATCAATATTCAGGTGTGGGCGGCCAAATGGATTTCATCAGGGGAGCATCCCTTTCGGTGGGTGGCAAACCTATTATCGCCCTTCCATCCGCTACCCGAAAAGGTGAAAGCAGACTTGTACCCTATCTCAAAAAAGGTGCCGGGGTTGTAACAACCCGTGCTCACGTGCACTACGTAGTTACTGAGTACGGTTCTGCAAATCTATATGGCAAAGGGCTGCGTAAACGGGCAAAAGAGTTGATTAAAATAGCCCATCCTGATCATCGAGAAGAGTTGGAAAGAGTCGCTTTTGAACGATTTAAGAGTCTCTAAATAACTATCTTACGTTAAATTTTTGAACACTTAAAATTATCATGGCAGCTATCAAACAAATTCAAAGAATATCATATCGGGATAAAGAAGTTATAGATATTCTAAATACGATTATTGAAATAAAAAGCAGTTCAAAAGGTTACCTGCTTGTTCTTGCAGGAAAGTATAAAAAAGGGAAAGACGATTTTATTTCCGATCTCTCAAATAGAATAGGTGAGATAAACTCTGTTGATATGAGAACCATTATATCAACAAATGAAAATGAATCATTTGAAAATATAGAGAAGCTATTCAATTCGCTTTCAGAGAAAGACCGGGTGCTATACCTGGAAAATTATGATGTTCTAAGCGGTGAATATACTGCTTTTACCTACTCAAGCGTAAGGTATGCAACACCTCAGGAAAAGTATCTGCTCAAAAAAATAAANGATTCAAATCGGATAGTGATAGTCGAGCTTGTAGACAANGCCAACATTCACAGTATGCTGAACCGCTTTACGCAAGCTGTAATTGAGTTTGATGAGCCTTCATCAGGCATTGGCAAGCTATTCTGGAAACTGAAACAAATTCGTATTCAGGGACATACCTTTGAGAATAAGCGGCCGCTGGATGTGAGGTGAATGACTCCGATTCGGACTCACCCCTCCCATTGGGATCCCTACGGGGCTGTCCCCCTCTCTTCTGCGACTNTCTTGCCCGCTCAACGCGGTCTGACAGTCTTGAATAGAGGGGGAACTTCGGAATAAGAATTCTTTTCAGAATTTAACCAGGGAGTTCCCCCTCTTTGCAAGTAGTTTCGGCAGCCGTTAAGGCTGGTTGAAACTACGCGCAGAGAGGGGGACAGGGGGTGAGTTGTGAGTTAAACACTCACCTTATTCTCCTGCCTTGGATCTAAATCATAAAGAGATGAGACTGTTGCCTGGATTGTTTTATACCACTCATTTCCGAACTTATCGTTGATTTCGTAGTAATCAGAAAAATCCGGTTTTCGAATCTGCATCTTCCACTCCTGGTTTTTGGCTTTAAACACAGGGTCGATATGAAGCAGCTGATGATATAGAAGCATTTTTTTGGTATCCCCGTCAAGCATATCCCAAAGATCTCCTGAGATCTCTATCAGGTAATCATTTCCTGAGTAGTGTTTCACTTCCCTTGAAGCTTTCATGCATTTAGCCGCCCGTTGTTTGGATATATTTGGATAGACAAGCAGATATCCGATCTGGGCCGGGCCCAGTTCAATCTTGTGTAATTCAATCACCTCTTTGGCAATTTTCTCAATCTCCTCCGACTCCATCAATTGTTTGTCGGTATGTGTAACTTCTGAGGGTTCTAAAAAATCGTTTTCAGGCATAAACAGTGCTAAATTTATTAATTCGTGGGGTTTTGAAATGTGGTGCTGAAGATATTAAATTTTTAGCCCATCTAAGTGGTAAATGACCCTTTTTTAATCAGTTAAGATTAGAATCGGATACTCATGGTGCCAATAATTTTATTATTATACCTGTACACAGAACAGTTAGCCTTATTTTTAATAAAATCATATGAAGAAATCGATTTTAGGGAGCTTGGTTGGAATTGCTATTGTAGTCGCTCTTGACTCATTTGCGAGAGTCGCCATTTCTCTCTACACGCAGCAGGACATATTAATGTTTGCCTACTCTTCATTCCCGGGTCCCATCTGGCCTATACTGCTGACGCTGATTGCAGGAGTTACAAGCTTTCTTGGCGGGATTTTTAGTTTAACCTACAGCAAATCACATCAGGCTGCAGCTGCTGCTCTGTTTGTTTTCTTTATTATTTTGCTAAGGTATGGTCAACTCCATTTACTGATTGACAGAGAGACACTCTTTTTCCCAATTACGGCATTAATACTTTCGCTGGGAGGTGTTTTTCTTGCCTGGCAGCTGGCTCACAGAGAGAAAGGATCATCGGAAGAGTCTACCTATCATTATCCGTCTGATGAGCAAGAGTAGCGTCTACTTCAGCCATGGCAACTCCTCTCCATTCAGCTATTTGATCCGTAATGAGTGAGCGTACATGATTCATGAGTTCAATGCCGCTGGCTTCATTGAGCGCTGATGTATCGATGGGATTCAAAATTTTCATCCTCACATGAACATTTGGCTTAAAGACCCATGTTTTTTTGGGTAAACATTCCTGGGTTCCGTCAATCACAATGGGAAGGACCGGTATATTTTCACGAATAGCCAGTTCAAAGGCCCCGGGTGCAAACTTGTTTACTTTACCCGTACGCGAGCGGGTGCCTTCCGGAAAAAACATCACCGATACTTTTCTGTCGAGATAGTATTTGCACCTCTGAAAAACTCCGGCTCTCTTATTTGATGAAGCTCTGTCTACCGGGATATCGCCGGCCATTTTCATCATCCAGCCTGCAACAGGCAGATTAAAAAGTTCTTTTTTGGCAACCCATTTCATCTCCCAGGGCAGGTTTGAAATAACAGGGATGTCTGCATTAGAAAGGTGATTGCTTACAACCACATAGGGATTGCGGTCGTCAAGTGCTTTTGCGCCTTCAATCTCAATTTTCCAGTTGGGATTTACTTTTGACATAAAATAGCCAAGTTTACGAAATAGCCTGCCTGTTTTATATCGAACGGGATCAAAATCAAATAAGCGTCTCACTGCAATAAGCGGAAGCCAAACTATGATCAGCGCTATTATGGCAGACCAAATCAGTACAGACTTAATTTGCGGCATACGGCATCTACTTTGTCAACTTTGGAATATAGCTCTTAATTATTCCCCAAACCCCTTTAGAAGGTTTTCTTGACCGTTTATTACGTTCAACTGCTTTTTCTATAACCGGCGGAATGGCTACTTTTTTGATTTTTTCTGATTCCTGTTTTTGCTCAACAGCCGGATCTTTTTTAGGTTCATTAGCTTTTGAATCTTTCACCTGCTGCTTCTGCTCCTGTTTTCCAGTAGTTTTTGGCCCTCTGGAATCCTTCCCTCTTCTTTGGTCCTGTTCGGAAGATTTCTTTTTCTTTGGTGATGGCTTCTTACTCTCGGTTTTTACGCTCTTTTCTTCCTTCTGAACCTGCTTTGTGTCTGATTCTTTCTTTTGAGTGCTCTCTTGCTCACGTTTTGGCTCCTTCGCTTCAGGCTGCCCTGAGCGATGCTGCCTTCCATCACTTTTTTGATGAGCTTGTGGCTTCGACTGCTGCTTAGAACTACCACTCTTGCCTGCACCTGATAAATCATCTTCCCACGAAAACTCAGAACGTTCGCCAAAGTTTTCAGGCAGATCAATCTTTTTAATCTTATTTCCCTTTATATCCTCGATGGTCTGGAAAGTACGGCTGTCGCGGCGTGTTACAAACGTAATTGCAATACCTGACTTGTCATAGCGTCCCGTTCTGCCAATTCGATGTATATAATCGTCTGTATTATTGGGAACATCATAGTTAATTATGATTGATACCCCTTTGATATCAATACCCCGGGCAAGTACATCTGTTGCTACAATAACCGGAACCTGACCATTTTTAAATGCAGACAGGGCTCTGTTGCGCTCATCCTGTGTTCGGTCGCCATGAATACTTTCAGATTTAATCCCCTCTTTTTTCAGAAGGCGATGTAACTCATCCGTTCCCTTTTTTGTAGAGGTGAATATAATGCATGAATCCCATGTAAGACTCTTAAATATTTTTTTAACTAACGGAACTTTCTGATTGCTGCGCAATGTATAAGCTCTCTGCTCTACAGATTGAGATGGCTTGGATCGTTCAATTGCCACGCTCTCAGGATCCTTCATGATAGAAGAAGCCAGCTTCTTAATTTCATTCGGCATGGTTGCAGAGAAGAGAAGTGTTTGACGCTTCTCAGGCAGCCATGAGATGATCTTTTTGATATCGGGCATGAAACCCATATCCAGCATTCTGTCGGCTTCGTCGAGTACAAGATACTCGAGATTCGAAAAATCTATACCAACAACTTTATTCTGGTCTATCAGGCGCCCGGGTGTAGCCACAATNATGTCCACACCTGCTTTTAAGGCTTTGGCCTGAACAGCGAAATCGCTGCCGCCAATAACCGTTGCTGAAGAAATTCCAGCGTGATATCCAATAGCAAATACCTGCTCGTCAATTTGAGAAGCAAGTTCGCGCGTTGGGCTGACAATCAGCGCTTTCACACCTTTTCTTTCACTCTGCAATACCCGCTCCATAATGGGTATTATAAAAGCCCCGGTTTTACCGGTACCGGTTTGCGCAGTTGCAATTAAATCTTTGCCGGCCGTTACAATAGGAATAGCTTTCTCCTGTATGGCTGTTGGCTCAGTAAATTGTATGTCTCGAAGGCCGGCTAAAAGAGACTCGGATAGATTAAATTCAGTAAACTTCAAATGTCAAAAAAATTGTTTAGTAATGGTTTGATATCTGTTTATTTTCAGAACCGTAATATAACAAGTTAATTTCAAGATTTTAGTTTTATCTTTAAAGGTCACGAATTCAAAGCCGATAGCTGTTATTGAGCTTTGCAAAACTTGTTTTAATCAAATCTACAACTCTATTTTATGAAACTTTTATTCCAAACATCTCTATTGTTTACATTGGCGATAGCATTGCTATCTGCGTGTAACACCCCTCAACAGCGTGCAAGTGCCAGTTTAGACTCAAAACTGGACTCAGTCAGTTACAGCATTGGTTACCTGCAGGGCTCGGGAATGGCGCAGGAAGGCCTCACGGATCTAGACTATAACAACTACCTGGCAGGCTTGCAAAAAGCTCTCGAAGGTGACGATGCCGATATCGACAACATGGCCATGCAGTCCGTAATACAAGATTATTTGAGCGAACTTCAGTTAGCTGAATCTGTTCGCAGATCTCAGGAAGCAGAGGTGAACAGAGAAGAGGCCCGGCAATTTCTTGAAGAGAATGCCCAAAAGGATGGTGTCACGGTTACTGAGTCCGGTCTGCAGTATCGCGTGATCGAAGAGGGAACCGGCGATCGTCCGGATGCAACTGATGAAGTTGAAGTACACTACAAGGGTACCCTTGTTACCGGTGAAGAGTTCGACAGCTCACATTCTCGCAATCAAACTGCCACATTTCCATTAAACCGCGTAATTTCGGGCTGGACAGAAGGTGTACAACTGATGAGAGAAGGCGCAACCTATGAGTTTTTCATTCCTTCAGAGCTCGGTTATGGAGACAATCCACCTCCCGGAAGTATTATTCCTCCAGGAGCCGTTTTGATCTTTGAAATTGAACTGATCGATATTAAGTAATTAAACCTTTTTGCCGCTGCTCTGCGGGTCGGCAGACATGCGAAAGATTTTATATTGGTTTGGGAATTGCCGCGCTGCGTAAAGCGGTGCCGCATCAATCTCACAAAAATTTAAAAATCGTGCCGTGAATTTTCGCAGCACGATTTTTTTATGCTTAGTTTATATCAATGGATCCATTAACAGCTACATTGAAAATTCGGGCTAAAGCCCTCGAGCTTGGATTCGACCAGTGCGGCTTTGCAAAGGCTGAACCGCTGGATAAGGAAGCCAGGCAGCTGGAGGAGTGGCTGAACCAGAACAGGCATGGCACGATGGGCTGGATGGAGAACAACTTTGACAAGCGCATCAACCCTACCCTGCTGGTACCCGGCGCTAAAAGTGTGGTAAGCGTTATCGCCGGGTACCGTTTTAAAGAGAATGAAGCGTATGATTTAAGAACAGGTGGTCCCAAAATTGCCAAGTATGCCAGGGGAAGGGATTATCACAAAGTATTTAAGAACCGGCTGAAGAAACTCTTCAAATACGCGGAAGAGACATTCGGTGAAATCCAGGGCCGTATTTTTGTAGATTCAGCGCCTGTTATGGATAAAGCGTGGGCGCAGCGTGCAGGCCTCGGTTGGATTGGCAAAAACAGCAATCTGCTAAACAAAACGCATGGCTCCTGGTTTCTGATCGGCGAGATGATCATTGATGTGCCCTTTGTCTACGACGCGCCCGAAACAGAGCACTGCGGCACTTGTACCCGCTGTATTGACGCATGCCCTACCGATGCCATCTATGAGCCCTTTAAAGTAGATGGGAGCCGGTGTATCTCCTATCTCACAATCGAGCTTAAAGACAATATCCCACCCGAATTTCAGGAACAGCTCGGAGAGTGGATGTTTGGATGTGATATCTGCCAGGATGTTTGTCCCTGGAACCGAAAAGCTGAATATGGCCACATAGAGGATTTGAAACCGAGAGAAAAAGTGCTCTATCCCGAAGATCGCCAATGGAGTGAAATCACCAAGGAGGAGTTTGACTCCGTTTTTGAAGGCAGCCCGGTCCGCAGGGCCGGTTATAAGCACTTCACAGACCAGGCAGCAATCGTTCAAAAAAATCTGTCAGAAAAAAATGATTAAACCTGAGTTCGATTCTAAAATTTCAAAAAAGAGGCTCCCCTCCTTTTCCAGGGAGGGGACTTTCAGGGCCTCAATCGACATATTATTAATCGAACCCGGGTATTAACGATGTGAAAAGCATCAAATGAGTAAATGACCCTGCATTTTCAAGCTAAGGAATATCATTTACTCAAATTGCAGTTCATCATTTCCTTAATGCGTTTTCAATCGCCCCTCTTTAGCTGCACGCTGTCTCTTCAAAGTTTGAATCCCAACATCTTTTTACTCCGTCTTCAACAATGTAA
>SL_8KL_010_SEDDRAFT_10003392_pt1 | contig 13159 bp, 10 predicted proteins | sample SodLakKL_010_SED_4_FD_11160 | JGI IMG/M metagenome (IMG submission 11160) | reverse complement strand
AGCTGAGGCAGCAATTAACCGTAGATTTGGAAGATGCCTATGGTATAGATTTGCGGGGCTTGTTTAAGTATGCAAAAAAATTTTAGGCGGCAATGATTAAAAGTGCTAAAAAGGTAGAGAATTGGTGACAATCATGGTCAATTATAAAAAATTTTACCTGGATTCCTCACCAAAAATGCAAAAATGCTCAAAATGAAGGGAATTATGATTTGACGTAGAATTTAAATATTTATAAATAATTTGGGAAAGACGGAGGCGCAGATGGCTTTTGCAGATGTACCTAAAATTCCGGAGGAGTATAAGCCGCGAGTAGAAGAGTTAACTAAGAAGATAAAGAGTAAAGAAATCACCATTAATGAAGTTGCATCAAATATACTTGAAGTTCTGGGAAAAGTAACTATAGCATCAAATGGTATCAGGGCTGAGGGTGAGTTTGGGCGTTTTGAAATTGATGAACGTGCGATTACAGCCACCCGGGATACGTTGTTGTATGCGTGTGAGTTGCTACCGAGATTTTGGGGCAAGAAGTTTTTAATACAAAGAGGAGATAGTGTACGGAAAGTTAAAATAGGTCTCGGGCTCAGAAAATCCCGTGCATCCGCAAAAGATCTTAACGATCAGAATATTCCCATCATAGAGTACATTTCAGACCCTTCAACCGGAAAAAATAAAATATGGATTCATCGGATTGAAGAATTAGCCGCTTGGGTTGGCGATGACTGGGAGAAAGGTTCGATTTTATTTAAAATGGCCATACCTGCTTCAGAATTCCTTACCAAGGAAGTTCTAGATAGGCTTGGTGAATATATGGCGCCTTTTTGCGACCAGGTGCTGAAGAAGTGTGGGGTATAATATTTTGGCAATTAAAAGAGAACTGAAAAAAATTCTTGGAAGCAAAAATGTTGTTGAGGATTTGTCAGTTTTGAGCGAGTATTCAAGTGATCATTCGTATGTTCCTTCCCGAATGCCACAATTGCTGGTGCGGCCGAAAAATGCTGATGAAGTAATAAGGTTGGTAAAGCTCGCCGGAGAAAAAAAGTTAAAATTGGTTCCGGTTAGCTCGGGCCCTCCTCGTTTTCGGGGTGATACAGTGCCGGCGGTAGAAGATGCAATTATAGTTGATCTGTCCAGGATGAATCAGGTGGAGTGGGTAAACCGGCGAAACCGGGTGGCAGTTGTGGAGCCCGGGGTTACATTTGACCAGCTGGAGATGGAGTTGGAAAGGGTGGGCTTAAGATGCATGTTCCCTCTATTGCCCAGGTCGAGCAAATCTGTTGTGGGGGCATTTATGGAAAGGGAACCTTTTACAGTTCCCAAGTATGCCTGGGATCTGGGTGACCCCATTGCTTCCTCCGAGCTGATACTCGGAGACGGTTATCGCATGAGAACCGGTGGTGGTGCCGGCCCGGGCAAAACGCTGGAAGACCAGCGCAAGGTTGGTGGTGCGCAAAAGCTTCCCCTTTCACCGCTTACCATGGATGTCCGCAGGATAGCCCAGGGGTCGCAGGGAAGTTATGCTATCTGTACCTGGCTTTCGCTGAGATGTGAACTTTTACCTGAATATGAAAAAGTATTTTTTGTAGGATCTGACGACTTGGAGAAGCTAACGGAGGCTTCCTACCGGTTGATGTATCTTCGCCTGATGGATGAAAAATACATACTTAACAGCCTTAATTTTGCTTCTCTTCTGGAAAAAGACCCTTCCCGCATAGACGAGTTGCAGGAAAAACTTCCGCGATGGATAATGGTAACCAGCATTGGGGGGTATGGGGATCTTTCTGCTGAGCAATTTGATTACAAGGTTTCAGATGCCCATGAAGAGTTGGATAAACTTGGGTTGAAGTTTCTTGAGGAAATAGCCGGGATAGGGGAGTCGGTTTACCGGAAAAAGGTATTGCGTAAAGTTTCGGAAGATCCGTACTGGAAAACCAGGTATAAAGGTGATTTCAGGGAAATATTCTTTCTTACTTCCCTTTCGCGAACCCCCGAATTTATCGGAGTTGCCCGGGAAACAGCATTAGATAACGGGTTTGACCCCTCGCAGGTAGGTGTTTATCTGCAAATGGTAATGCAGGGGACTGCGTGCCACTGTGAATTCGATTTATTTACCACTCCTGAAGGTGCGCCGTCAATGGAAAAATTTTATAATGAACTCAGCGAGAAGATATTTGAAATGGGAGGGTATTATTCGCGGCCATACGGGATCTGGTCCGATTTGATTTATCCTCATAGCGAACTTTTTGTAAAATACGCCCGGGGGTTGAAAGAGATATTCGATCCCCATAATGTTATGAATCCGGGCAAGCTCTGCTTTAAGGAGAGTTAATATGAGTCTTAAAGATTACCACTATGAAATATCGCACTGCCACCGGTGTTCTTTATGCAAGTTTACACCTTACCAGTTGATGAAGAGTCGACGTTTTGCCTATGGATGCCCCTCAATTGCCTTCCGTAACTTCCATTCGTGGGCGGCGGGAGGAAGGGTTATTATGGCCCATGCAATTGTAGCGGGGAGGCTGAAGGAAATAACCGAGAAAATGGAGCAAATTGTGTTTGAATGTACACTTTGCGGTAATTGCCAGTCTCAGTGCCGTACCTATAACTATAATTTGAACCCTATTGAAGTAATGCAGGAGCTGAGGACGCACTTTGTTGAGCAGGGCAATCTGGTACCGGAGCATTCCATGGTTGTTGAAGGGCTTAAGAAAGAAGACAATGTTTTTGGGGAGCCAAAGGCTAACCGCGGCAACTGGGCCCGGGGGCTTGATGTAAAAGATACTAACCGGGAAAAAGCCGATGTATTTTTTCACGCGGGCTGCCGTATCTCTTATGATGAAGAGTTTTGGCCGGTGGCGAGGGCAGCAGTTAATATAATGAAAGAAGCCGGTGTGGATGTGGGAATTGCCGGCAAGGAAGAGGCTTGCTGTGGTGGGCGTGTTTATGAAATGGGGTATCGAGGAAATTTCGTAAATTACGCAGATGATTTTCTTAGCCGAGTTAAGGCTTCGGGAGCTTCCAAGATTGTTGTCATGTGTTCGGATTGTAATGGAAGTTTAAAAGAATACTATCCCTTAATAGACAGGAAGTCTGATGTGGAAATATTACACATCAGTGAATATATTTATCGCCTTTTTCAGGAGGGTAAAATAGAATTTACGCAAAAAGTACCTATGCGGGTAACTTACCATGACCCTTGCCACCTGGGGAGAAGGGGCGAACCGGGCGTAAAATGGGAAGGGGAATACAGGCGCCTGCAGCCGCATATTTTTGCGCCTGTTCCGGAAAAGCCTGTAAAACTGGGGTTAAACGGATGTTACGAGCCACCGCGGGAAATTTTGAAAGCAATCCCCGGGGTTGAACTGGTGGAGATGGAGCGTAACAGAGTTTTCAGTTGGTGCTGCGGGGCAGGAGCGGGCGTATGGGAGGCTTACGAAGATTTTGCTAACTTTACGGCCAGTGATAGGATTGAGGAGGCAAAATCCACAGGAGCCAACGCCTTGGTAACGGCGTGTCCCTGGTGCGAAAGAAATTTTAAAGACACACTGCAGACCACAAAACAGGATATAGAGATATATGATATTATGGAGCTTGTTAATTTGGCCATGGGAGGCGAGTAAATATGTCCCAAACAATTCCGGAGGGAGCGTACAATGAGTTTGTGGAAGCTCTGGGTGAGGATAATTTTTCGACTGACCCGGGTATACTGGAAACATACACCTACATGAACGGTCTGGGCCAGGGCGGTTTAGGGATTCAGTGGGTACATAGGCCTGTAGGCGTTGCCTTGCCCGGAAGTGTGGAAGAGGTGCAGGCCATTATGAAAATTTGCGCCAAGTACAAACTAAGATTTAAGGCGCACTCCACGGCTTGGTGGGTGCAGGCTCTGGCCACAAAAACCAATTGCGTAATACTTGATATGCGGCGTATGAATAATCTGGAGATAAATACAAGGGATTCTTTTGCGATTACCGAGTCATATGTAACTGCCGGCGAAACCCAGGTGGAGACAATGAAACATGGGCTTAACCCTCATTTAGTGGGAGCCGGGCCGAATGCTTCCAATCTTGCCAGCGGGACGAGTATGCAGGGTACAGGGGGTAGCTCGATACGTACTTCCATGCAGGAACGCAATGTGCTGGGTGTGGAATGGGTAACGCCGAAAGGGGAGGTGCTCAAGCTTGGTTCTCTGAACTCGCCAAATGCCGGGTGGTTCTGCGGTGACGGGCCGGGGCCGAGCTTGCGCGGTATGATGAGGGGAGCATCCGGCAATATGGGTGATAACGGTGTTTTTACCAAGGTGGCACTTAAGCTCTACCCGTGGCATGGAGAACCATACGAATGCGACGGGACCCCTCCTTTCTTTGATAGTAATGAAAGGCCTAATAGCTATCTACGATATGTGGTCTGGGATAATTATGATAACGAGGCAGACGCCCTTCTAAGGCTCGGCGAAGCAGAAATAATTGATTACAACAACCGGTGGGCTGCCGGTGCTTTTACGAGTGCCATGTCTATTACAAATGAAGAATATCTGGAGATGGTGGAAAAGGGCGAGTTTAAAGAGAAATTTGGAGACGGATACTGGACTTTCTTTATTAACGCAGCCAGTGAGCGAGCTCTTGATTATAAAATCAAAGCTTTTAAAAAAATTGTTTCTGAAACTGGCGGGGTTATTTATGACACCACGGTATTTGGTAAAAGGTCTCACGAGATAGCTATGCAGAATGCAGTCAGGGCTGTTTGGATAGGGAAAGCTGCTTATATGCCCACTTCTGCGAATACAGGAACTGTGCCTTTTTCGTATGAGACTATAGACCAGGGCTACAAGCATGCCCTTCCCATTTCCCTCGATGTGAAGGAAGAATATGCCTCACAGGATAAAATTCTTAACGAAGGACGCGATAATTGCTATGTTTGTATAGACGAAGACGGTCATTATATGCATATCGAGCATGCCTGCCTTGTTGAGATGTGGGAGCCTAAGGCAGAGCCTACGGGGGCCTGCATAAAAGGGGCTGCCCGGGCTATCGAAAAAGGTGTCGGATTTTTCTACTGCTCATTGCCGGGAAGCCCGAAAGATCTAATAATATATACTCAGTACAGCTCTCAGATCCAAAAGCTACTGAACCCATAAATTGTACCTAAAGTACTGTGGCAAGAAGTTCTGATTAATTATGCCGGTGGAGGAAATGTAAAATGTTTAAATTATTTTTTTTCCGGTTTGGAAATTTGCTAAAAAGATTATTATCAATTGCCTCACTTATGGATAGAGGCTTTAACGACAGGTTAAGTTCCCGGAACTTTATCGTGGTAATTAAAACTAAAAGTAATGGGCAAGTTGTGCAGTATGCTTTGGAAGATGGTCGGTTGAACCTGAAAGGACAGGATCATCACGATCCGGATATTTCACTTACTTTTTGCAGTGTGGCGAAAGCGATTCGCATGGTATTAAAACCTGCACCTCAATTAATGATTAAGAGTTTCACGGATGCCATTTTAAATGATGATTTAAAAATAGAATTTAAACCGGAATCGTTAATGTGGTTGTTCGAAACATTTACTAAACTACCCCATCCACTTAAAAATTTATCCATGAAAAGAATAAAGAGCGGCAAATCTACAGTTGCCTGAGCTATTTTTCACCGATAACTATCTGATTTTGTATAACTATATTATTAATAATTGTAGAAGGAGTGTGTAAATGGTGGAAAGCAAGTATGATGTTATAGTTATAGGTACGGGATGTGGTGGAGCTGCAGCCGGTGCTCTTGCAGCTTATCATGGACATAAAACGCTTATTCTTGAAAAAAACAGCATAGTCGGAGGCAGAACGGCGACTTATGAGAGGGATGGTTTCAAAATGGACCATGGCCATATTATGTTACGGTGTGACAGGGGGCCCCATGGGAAGCTGCTCCGGATGGTAGAGTCTGATGACTTAATGCCTAAATATTCTTACTGCATGAACTTTGGCATGAGGGTATATATAGGCGATAAATTGTTTGATGCTAACCCTGATCGGATGAATATTTTACAAGTGTTCGGATTGCTCAAGCAATTATATAAATTCAAAATTAGTATACCGGACATAATAAAAATAATTCATTTTATTCGTATAGTGGATAAAATGCCGGAACAAACGGTTAAAGGTTTGTACAAAGTTGATGCGAAAACCTTTTTTAATTTATTTATCAACGATGATTTTTTCTTTCAGTTCCTGAGTGGAGTTTCGACGGTTTGCCTTGGTGCTTCTATGGACGAGGTATCCGCAGGGGTAATGGTAAGATTACTTAGATCAAGTGTATTTCGTGCCGGATATCCGGTCAACGGGGAAGGTGTATCGGCAATTCCCCGTTCTTTCCTGAGAGCTGCGGAAAGATACGGCGCAGAGGTTATTTTAAATACTGCGGTTGATCAAATAGTTGTGGAAAATAATACGGTTTGTGGGGTCATGGCAGACGGGCAGTTTATTGAAGCCGATAAAGTAATAAGCGGCGTGGGGATTGGGGAGACGGTTTTAAGGCTGGTAGGAGAGGATAAGTTTGATCAGAAATATACAGAAAAAATCAAGAATCTGAAATATTCATACGAAGGCTTCAGCCTCAAATACGCCCTGGATAAACCGGTAACCGATTGGCCATGGGGAGGCGAGATGCCTGGGAATATGGAACAAATTACATCGCAGATGAGCCGGGGAATATTGCCGGAGAGATTGCCGTGGATGTATGTTGCTGCATCAGATTTGGATTCCGGTATTGCTCCCAAAGGCAAGCAGGCGATTTACGTGATTTCCGGGGGCGCTCCGCCTGAACCCGGGTATATTGATTGGGATAAATGGATGAACAGGATAAAAGAACAGGTTGCCGAGTTTTTCCCGGGCATTGAAAAACATATTATTTTTTGCGAAGAATCTACGCCGGATGAAATAGCGAACTTTTCCGGCAGGATAAATGGTGATGCTGTGGGTGTGGCCCAGACGGTTGACCAGGCCGGAGAATTAAGGCCTTCACCCGTTTCTCCGGTACGGGGGCTTTACTACACCGGGGCGGATGTGGGCAAAGACCAGGTGGGAACAGAGTTGGCCACTGAAAGTGCTATCGCCCTGGAGCCATACCTTGAGAGAAGTATTGTCAATTAACGGCTTCCGGCCGCCACAAACCCAAAGCATACTCCGCTTTTACGTTAGAAATGGCTGTTTTCGGTGCACTCCTTCCTGGGTTAACCCAAATTTTTAATCAATTATTCCCGCTGTAAGCTGATAGTTTATGCCGGGGGTGATAGTTGCACCTCCGACAGAGGATTGCTATAAATGCTTCGTGTTCAGGCAACCTTATTTTACTGTCAATGCCGGTCTAAAACTTCTAAAAATGCCGGTTGAAAAGTTCCGTTTAAGTAAAGCATATCATGGTAAGCTCTAATAGCTTTTACCAGGGGATCTACGGTCACATAATAAAATGAGGGCTGTCTGTGTTGTTTCCTGAAGAGTTTTTTAAGTTTAGGCTATGTGGTTAACACCTTCATTTATGAAAAAAACACACAAATTGAATGTGTGCCTTATGTTCTTATATCCAAAATGAATAACTGATATTACAAGAGTCATTGCAGGATTTATTATCCGCCTGAAGAATATTCTCAATAAACACCGTAATCACTCCAGTAAAAGAAAGCTGCTTAATATTACCATTAATTTTTCAAATAGCTTAACCTAAGCATATGAAAAATGCTTAACCTGAGGCAGCAATTAACCATAGATTTGGAAGAATATATGTGGTAAAGAATTGCGGGGTTTATTTGGGTATGCATAATTTTAGGCGGCAATGATTAAAAGTGCTAAATTAAGGTAGAGAATAGGGGACAATCATGGTCCAATATAGAAAATATTACAAGGATTCCTCATAAAAAATGCTCAAAAAAAAGGATTTTTTATCTGACGTGGAATCTAGTTATATAGAAAGGAGATCTCAATGCGAAAACTTATTTTAATTTTGGCAGCATTGGTAATCGTGGGTGGAGTGGTGTGGTTTTGGGGGACAAATAATCCTAAAGATGCTTCTGTATTGGAAATTGGAATTGCAGCAGGGGTTTCTTATACTTATGGTTATCCACTGGTGTTGATGGACGAAAGCAAGGATAGGATGTTAGGTGCATTTAATAAGGACCGCGAATTGATTACCAATCGTTTTATCCATAAACGCAGCTTTCCTGATGAAGATTTTAGAGCCGTAGTGCGACCCAGCCCGGATCTGATTTATTCAAATGCCTGGCTTGATCTCTCTGATGATCCTCAGGTTGTTATAGTTCCAGACATGGGAGAACGCTATTATAACTTATCAATCATGGATGCATGGACAAATGTATTTGCCGCCCCCGGCCAGAGGACCACCGGCACCGGCCCTGACCGTTTTCTCATTATTGGGCCCCGCTGGGATGGGGAAAAGCCGGACGGCATGGAGGTATTTTCTTCTCCCACCGACATGGCCTGGATACTGGGCCGCTTTCAAGCAGATGATGAAAAAGAACTAAAAGAAGTTCATGATCTTCAAGATTCACTGCACCTCGTCCCTTTGCAGGATTATGTAGGCGGCGACTACGATTTGCCGGAACCGTTAGAAGAGGAAGAGGAAGAGGAAGAGGAGGATACGATTAAGAGGCCTTCCCATGGAGTTGCGGAAATGGAGCCAACGGATTATTTTAATCGGCTGTCAAGACTAATGGTAGATAACCCTCCTGCGGATGAAGACGGACCGGCTTTGGAGCAATTAGAGTTGTTAGGTCTTGCACCCGGAGAGCCTCTGAATCAAAACGATTTTGGCTTTATTGCTCGCATAGCGATTAACCAGGGAGTTAAAATGTCCCGAGATAGGCTTAAAGAAGCAATTGCTCCCGGAGGACCCGCTACTCAAGAAGGCTGGGGGGGAGACTTGGAGGAAGAACTCCCTGCTGTGGGATCGCTGGGACAGGTCCAAACCAGAAACGGGTGGTCAGTGGCACTGGAAGACATTGGTTCTTACGGAACTAACTATGCTTTCAGGGCAGGAGTTGCCCTTATTGGCTTGGGGGCAAATCTTCCCGAAGATGCCATTTATTACAATGCCGCTGTGGATAAAGACGGGAACTTTCTTGACACTAACAGGAAATATACCATTCATTTTGAAGCGGATGAATTACCCCCGGCGGATGCTTTCTGGTCGGTTTCTATTTATAATGAGGAAGGTTTCCTGGTGGCTAACCCCCTGAACCGCTTTCACCTGTCTGACCGGGATCCACTGGTTTACAATGAAGATGGTTCCCTCACCTTGTATATCCAGTCTGAAAACCCCGGCGGGGAAAAGGAAAAAAACTGGTTGCCGGCCCCGGAAACAGATCACTTTACCCTTACAGCCCGTCTGTACTCCCCCCGCGAAGAAGCCCTACGTGGCTACTGGTTTATGCCCCCAGTTTATGACAGCACATAACAGGAGCACAAATGTGACCTTTTCTATTTTGCAACCCGAAACGATTAAAGAGAGGCTCTAGTTAGTTATTGTGGGAGAACAATTACTTTTTTGTATGAAATTGCCGTTTAAGTATCTGTACCAGTCGGCATATGAAAAATGCTTAACCTGAGGCAGCAATTAACTGTAGATTTGGAGGATGCCTGTGGTAAAGATTTGCGGGTTTATTTAAGTATGCAAAATTTTAGGCGGCAATGATTAAAAGTGCTAAAGAGGTAGAGAATTGGGAACAATCATGGTCCAATATAAAAAATTTTACCTGGATTCCTCTTCAAAAAAGCTCAAAAAAAAGGAGTTTTTTATCTGACGTGGAATCTGGATCATAAATATTTTTACAATTGTTGCCCGGATAGTGAGCATTGCCAATGTTCTTATTTGATGTAGGGGGATAACATATCATCATGGGAACATGCCGGCATGGTTACTTGATCTTGCCCGTTGGGCAAGGAATATACCTGGGATACTATTACGAGGTGAAATTTTGTTCAAGATAATGGAGAAATACAAAGAGTTACACCCTCAGTCAGGAAAGTGGGCTGAAAGGGCTCTCAATATAATGCAGGGAAATCTTTTCAAACTGGCTCTTCTTAACCGAGGTGTTGATATAATGGGAGCACAGGGAGGATTTCTTTCCATCGCCCATTCCTCTGAAGATATAGAAAAAAGCCTGGAAGCATTTGAAGGAGCTCTTGATGACTTACAGCAGGAAGATATAATATAGAAAGCCGGGCCCGGCAGAATTACCATAATTTATTCAAAGGGACATTAGGGAAGGCCCTGTGCTTCTGTCACCTCTTGGTCGCCGGCTTGGAGCTTATTTATATTAATCGTGTTTATTTGGTAAAATAATATAAACTTTAAAATATAGTGGAGGAGCTGATCCCTGTCTTGGCTAATACAAGATCCTGGCGGATTTTTCGCTGGTCATTGGTGCCTTTTTTGATTATGATTATCTGTTTGCTGGTGCCGGGCACTGTTTCAGCCGGTGAAGAACTTTTTGACGAACTGGTGGAAATTTCTCAAAAGGAAGAAGGCGCATCGGTTTTTAACCGCCTGGAAAGCCACGGTCGTGAGTTGGACTGGAAAGAATCCCGGGAAGAAGAGTTTCAGGGTCACCTCAGGTATGTAGCCGTGGAAGATGAAGAAGATGCAGTGCTGGCAGACCTATTCTTGGTGCGCCGGGTGGATGGGGAGCTTTATATATTGTCTGTTCCATCTCCCGATGAAGTAGATGAAGAAACGGCGTCTTTTTATGAAGACATAGAAGAAAAAACGGGAGATAAACTGTATTTACACGTGGAAGCTGAAGAAGCGGAGGTAGAAGGTGAGAAGTATACCTTTGCCCGTTTTCTCAGTGCACCGGAAAGGGTCCTGTTAGATCAGGTGTTTGAAGTCTGCTGTACCCTCATGCTTTTTTTGATCATGATTGGAATGGGCCTTACTCTTACCGTTAAAGATTTTTCCCTGGTTTTTATAAAGCCAAAAGCTATTATGGTGGGGGCATCAATGCAGTGGATTCTCATTCCACTGGTAGCAGTGGCAATAGGTTATATCATGGGGTATCCTCAGAGTTATCCTTATATTTTTATGGGTATTATTTTAATTATGGTGACCCCAGGTGGCACTACTTCCAACCTGATGACCTTCTTTGCCAGGGGAGATTTGGCTTTATCTGTATCTTTGACTGCCTTTTCTACTGTAATGTCACTATTTCTAACTCCTTTTTTACTGGCATTTTATAGCGCTTATGTTACAGATGTCCCCATTCCTACGGACTTGATCATGCAAGTAATTTTTGGGTTAGTGATTGTTCCTCTTGCCCTGGGAATGCTGGTAAAAAGAAAATGGCCGGAGGCAGCTCAGAAAGCGGTACCTTATTTTTCCATAGTGGGTATAATCGCCCTGTTTTTAATCATAGCCACTGGCATCTTGACTAACTTGGAAAAACTGGCTGATACTGAAAGATATGGGCTTTGGGAATACGTAATGCTGTTTGGGTTAATTATGATAGGTATGTTTCTGGGGGCAGTAGTTCCCAAGCTTTTCCGGGTAAGCAATTACCAAGCGCGGGCTCTTTCTATGGAAGTTGGCTTGCGCAATTCTATTTTGGCCATGACTATCGCCGTGTTGTTGCAAGATATAGTTGGGGATTTTTACAGTTCTATGTTTGCCGTTTCTGCTCTTTATGGGATTGCCATGTACCTGGTGGGAGGAGTTGCCATCCCTGTTTTTAGGCGTTTTCTACCTTTAGAAGAAGGGGAAGTAGAGGAAGATGAAGCATTAGAAGGTTCTGTACCCTTACCTCAATCCTATTCAGGTGAAACAGGGTGAGTTAAATATAGAAGTAATATTTGAATTATATAAAGCCCTGGTTACTGCGGATTTGGTTTTTTCCTTTTTTTTTGGCTTTGTACAATGATTTGTCAGCGTTATTTATTACTTTTTCTGCTGTATTGTCAATGCCGGTCTAATAGTTCCTAAAAATGCCGGTTGAGAGCTTTCAGGGCATGGTGTTTGGATATACATATTGAGATCTCCAGAGTTCTTGAATTTTTTGATCAACAGGGAGATAAAGGGGAGAAGGCAAGTTATATTCTAAGGCCGGAAGGTGTTCATAATCTTAGAGATTGTTATAGGTTAATGATTTCACAAAACAAAGCCGAGGGGGCAAAAATTAAAGATGCCCAGAACCAATGTGAAAATATCGAGTCAAAGCCTTTGGCTGTTTCGCACATTTTAACCGGGGGCGTAAAGAAGAGATATGATTATATAATGGTTTCCCCGCATTGGGAAGTTATAGGTGCCGAATACAGGTACGAGGAGGGCACCAAATACGGCAGTGATCATGCTATTGTTGTTAGCGATTTAAATATGAATGACCGGTAAATGCTTTTGCTTTTATTGTAAAAGTTATATCTGCAAGAAAGGAAAGGCCGGAAATGGAAGAAGAGCTTATCCTGGGGATGCTCATTGCAGTGGGTCATATCAAGCCTATTTATTCCGAAGACAGCGAGTTACGAAAATTGTTATTAAAAGCCTATGCCTGGAAAGAGGTGGAGCTTCTCACAGCTCTTTTCTGGGCTTCTAAGCTACCTGTCTTCAAACTTGCTCTTATCCGCAAGCCCCTTTACTACCTATTTTTTCATTTTTTAGGCTCCCGGGGCGTAGTCTGCCAGGCGGCGACTTTGGAAGAAACCTGTGCTTTCATAGATGAACTCCCCGATGAACATGAAATGGCGGTGGGGCCCTGCCGCTGCCGGATGGGAAACCGAAATTGCCATCACAGTTTGCTAACGGATATTGTCATCAAGGATACCTCTAAGTTATGGTCTCGGGAACTTTTCCCGGAAGATTACCGAGTAATAGACAAGGAAGAAGCCAAGGAAATCTGCAGCCGTTCTCGACAAGAGGGCATGTTCCAGACTATTGACAGGCATATGTATTTTAAGGAATCGGAAAATTACTTCGTTATATGTAACTGCTGCAAGGAATCTTGCGTGCCCGTGATTGCTTATCGTCTCTTTAAAGATGAGCCCTACAGCTTTTTGCCTTCTACTTATGTGGCCAGGGTAAATGAAGAAATATGTGAGAAATGCGGGTGGTGTGTGGAAAAATGTCCTTTTGAAGAAAGAGTGATTAAGAGTAAAAGTGAGGCGGCAGTGGTG
>SL_8KL_010_SEDDRAFT_10003390_pt1 | contig 13164 bp, 11 predicted proteins | sample SodLakKL_010_SED_4_FD_11160 | JGI IMG/M metagenome (IMG submission 11160) | reverse complement strand
GACGGCCGTCGTGGGTCCCCGTCGTGGCCACCCTGGCGACGGTGGGGTGATCCGCCGGCCAGCGATGGCCGGATCCCGACCCCGGCCCCGGCCCCCCGGCTCCCGACCCCGGACCCGGCCCCCGGCCCCGGACCCCCGGCCCACCGGCCCCCCGACCCCGGCCCTCTGCGGCCGGCCTCGAGGCGTGCCGGGATCACAGGTAGTCGTGCCGGGTGAGCCACACCATCGCCACCGCACCCTGGGCGATCGGCAGGTAGAACACCACGAAGCGGTAGGCGACGGTGGCGGCGAAAGCAGCCGCCTCCGGGACACCGAGGGCGACCAGGAAGCCGGTCATCACCGCTTCCGACACCCCGATGCCACCGGGGACGGGGACCACAGCCTGGAGGATGCCGGTCGCGATCACCACGACCAGCACCAGTGCGAGCCCGAGCCGCTGGTCCAGGGCCATGAGCGCCAGCCACAACACCAGCGCCCGGACCACGCGGGTGGCGAGATTGCCGCCGAGCAGGCCGAGCGCCCGAGCCGGATCGGCGACCACGGCCCGGGCGGCCTCCCACACCGTGGCGAGGAACCCCACCACCGGCGCCTTCAGCTTCTGGATCCGGGCGACGACCAGGGTGGCAGCGGTCACCACGAGAACCAGCATCAGGGCCAGCCGGCCGAGCGCCAGGTCGGTGTCGGCGAGGTCGACCCCCAGGTCGAGGTCGCTGAAGGTGAAGGCCAGGATGAGCACCACCACCTCGACGAGGATCCCGGCGACGCTGTCCATGGTCGCCTGGGTGAGCGAGGCCGCCCGTGACACCCCGAAGCGGGACAGGAAGGCCGCGTTCGCCGCCACCGTGCCCGTGACCCCCGGGGTGGCCACCCCGATGAACTTGGCGCCGATCTGGAGCACGATGAGGGGTCGGAAGGGCACGGACGCGGTGTTGGCGAACGACATCGAGGTGGCCTCGGTGACGAACACCGCCTGACCGAAGACCCAAGCGAGCAGCAACCAGGACCACGTGGCCCCGGACAGCTCGGCGGTCACCGAGGCCAGGTCGATCCCCCCGACCATGGGCACGATCGCCAGGGCGGCCAGGATGCCGAGCACGGCGAACACCAGGGTCCGGGGCGAGAGCCTGCGCAGCTCCACGCGTTCGGGCGGCTCGTGATCGAGCGCTTCCGTGAGGGTGCCCAGCAGTTCGCGGAGCAGCGCCTTGGGGTCGTCGGCCCGGGCCCGGGTGGCGGCGTCCAGGGCCGGGAGCTGCAGGTAGGGCAACGCGGCCACCAGAGCGTCGTCACCGAGACCGGTACGCGCGGCCGCGACGGCCCGGTCGGTTCCGACCAGCGCGGCGGTGGAGAACAGGAGCTCGACGACGTCGCGGGCGCGGTCCGCTGCGGTGGCGCTGATCGTCCCGGCGTTCAGGTCGTGGAACTGGTGCCGGTCGTCGACCACGCGGACCGATGAGGCGTCCAACGAGCCGTGGGCGATGCCGGCGCCATGGAGCCGCGCCACGTGGCCCCACAGCTGCTCGAGGAGCCCGTCGGTGAGCTGCTCTGGAGGAAGGCGGTCGAGGCGCGTCCCACCGGCCGTCACCGCCAGCAGCGCGATCTCGTCGTTGGCCCGCCCCGCGGTCAGCACCTCTGGGACCGGCACCCCCGCGCGCGCTGCCCACAGGATGACCAACGCCTCGTGCTGGACGCTCTGCAGGCGGGAGAAGGTGAAGGTGCGCCGCTCCTCCCGGTACCACAGGGTGCGCCACAGCTTCGCCAACAGCTGCTGGTCGGTGGCATCACGGCCGTAGACCTTGACCAGCACGGGCGTGCCGTCGGTGGTCGTCGCCAGGACCGGTCGGACCCCCCAGGAGCGCGATGGCGGGAAGCGCAGGTCGACGACGGGCGCCCCCAGCCGGTGCATCGCGTCGGCGATGGCGGCGCGGTCCGGCAGGCCGCTCGGTGCCCCGAGCACCAGGAAGGTCGTGCCGGCGGCGATCAGCCCGACCCCGACCGCCCCGAGCGCATCGCTCGGGAGCCCGAAGCCGAGCCCGGACCCGGCCAGCACCGCGAGGCCCACGATCGTCCAGCCCAACCGCCGCAGCGGTCGGGCCAGGTGGGGGGAGGCGGCGACCAGGAGCGCGGTGGTGACCGCGATGCGGAACACCGGCGTCTGCCGTTCGGGGTAGGTGATCCCGATCTCGGGGACGACGTAGGGCCACACCCCGTGGAACAGCCGGACGAGCACGACCCCGATCGTTGCGGCCAGTGCCAGCGCCACGACCACGTCGCGGAGCGCGTCCCGGTGGGCCCGGCCACCGGCCAGCAGGAGCACCAGGACCACCACGCCGTAGACGAAGCCGAAGGAGTAGACGACCGACAGCGGTTCCAGGCTCCAGTCCGGCAGGACGTCGACCAGGTCCGCCAGCGCGCGGTTGAGCGGATCGAGCCGTTCCCGGTTCACCACCGCCCACAGCAGGAGCAACGCGCCACCGAGGACGCTCGTGAGGTCGCCGGCGCGCCGTACCCGGGGCTGGTCCGGTGATGACACGAGGTAGCGCGCGCCCCGGGTCTGCATCCCGTCCCTCCTGCTGACCGGGGCCGATGCGGTGCCGTCGCGCCCGGTGTCGTCGGCCGGGGCGACGGTAGGTCAACTCGCGCGAGGGTGGGTCACCCGGCGAGGGTGGCTCCTCTCAGGCGGTGGCTGTCCCGCTCCAGCTGTCGCGGAGCGTGCCGCGACGGGCGTCGACGGAGCGCAGTTGCACCACCAGGCCGGCGACCGCGAGGGCGAGGTAGGCGGCGCTCCACCACCAGCCCAGCTCCAGGGTCGCGCTGGTCTCCGGCGTCGCGAGGTCGCCGCGGTCGAGGATGCCGAGCAGCAGCAGCACCCCGCCGATCGTCACGCTCGCACCCGCGAACGCGCCCAGGATGGCCAGGAGCAGCATCGGCAGGTCTCCGACGATGGCCAGGAAGGCGAGCAGCACCCCGGCGGCCACGCCGACCAGCACGATCAGCCAGGTCCACGACACGCCGAGCGCGACCATGAGGGTTGACCCGAGGGAGAAGCCGATCGCGGCCATCCCGATCACGACCGACACGGCGTAGTACAGGTAGGCGATCACCCCGAAGACCAGGGCGAGCGCAGCCCCCACTCCCCATCCGAGCAGGGTGGCGAGGAACCCCTCACCGGTGAAGGTGGCCACCAACCCGGCGCCGAGCAGGAACCCGGCGAAGGCCCCCCAAGCGGCGATGACCAGCCGGAGGGCGGCGTAGCCCGCGAAGCACAGCAGCAGGCCGACCACCACGGCCAGCAGTCCGATGATCAGTTCCTCCACCTGTCCACCTCCTGGGGGCCCTCGCCGCGCGGGAGCATCGCAGGTCAGTCAACCATGGAGAAGCAGGTGCGCGGGCAACGTGCGTGAGCCGCCGGGGGTCGCGCCTGACCTCCCGGGAGCAGCGCACCACGTGACGTAGCCTGCTACCCCCGTCTGACCCTCGGAGCCATCGTGATCCCCTGCGAGCACTGCGAGACCCCCTACGACCCGATCGGGACGCGCTGGAAGTGCCCGCACTGCGGCTTCAAGAACCACTGCTGCGGCTGAGCTCCCCGGCACCTGCCGGGCGGGGAGCCCAGGAGAACCGGGATGCCCGGCCCGGTGGCCCGCCGAGCGTCAGCGTCGACGGGCGCGACGGGCCCGCTGGCGAGACCGTGTGGCCTGTCCACCCGCGCGCCGCTGGCTGGCCGCGGCGGGCCGGGCGTTGCTGGGTGCCGGGCGTGGGCTCGGCAGCACCTCGGCGTCGAGGAGGTCGAGGTCGAGCTCGTGCAGCCCAGCGGGGAGGTCGAGGCTGCGCTGCAGCTTGTGGACGTCGCGGGCCTCCTCACCGCCCACCAGAGAGACGACCAGGCCCAGTGCCCCGGCCCGGCCGGTACGGCCCGAGCGGTGCACGTAGTCCTTGTCCGTCGCGGGCTGGTCGAAGTGGAGCACCAGGTCGACGTCGTCCACGTGGATGCCCCGGGCGGCGACGTCGGTGGCGATCAGGGCCTGGACCTTGCCGGCGGAGAACCGCGCGAGGGCGTCCTCGCGCTGGCGCTGGCTGCGGTTGCCGTGGATCGCCGCCGTCGTGACACCGTCCTGCCGTAGCTGCTTGGCGAGCCGGTCTGCACCGTGCTTGGTCCGGGTGAAGACGATGGCAGGACCGCTGCGGGCGAGGATGCGGTTGGTCAGGGCGCGGCGTTCCGGGCGCTCCGCCGGCCAGAAGACGTGACGCACATCGCCCCGGTCCTCCTCGGGGACCGCGAAGCGGTGCTTCGCCGGATCGTGCTGGTAGCGGCGCACCAGCACGTCGATGTCCCCGTCGAGGGTGGCGCTGAACAGCAGGGTGCGGCGGTCGGGGGAGGTCGCGTCCAGCAGGCGCTTGACCGCGGGGAGGAACCCCATGTCGGCCATGCGGTCGGCCTCGTCGACCACGACCAGGTCCACGTCACCGAGGTGGAGCGCCCCCCGGCTGATCAGGTCCTCGAGCCGGCCCGGGGTCGCGACGACCACGTCGATCCGGTTGCGCAGGCGCTGCAGGTCCTTGGTGACGCTGGTCCCGCCGTAGAAGGACACGGCCCGACCACCGGTCACCTGCAGCAGCGGGTCGAGGGTGGCGCGGACCTGGCCGGCCAGCTCACGGGTCGGGACCAGGAGGAGCGCGCGGGGGCGTCCTGGCACGCCCCGCCCCGCGGACATGGCGACGGGCAGCGCGAAGGCGAGGGTCTTGCCGGACCCGGTGGGGGCCTCGCCGCAGACATCGCGGCCGGCCAGGGCGTCGAGCAGCGTCAGCCGCTGGATCGGGAACGGCTCGGTGAACCCGAGCTCGGTCAGTCGCTGGCACAGTTCGGCGGAGACGCCGAGATCAGAGAAAGAGGTGGTCACGCAGGACTCCGGTCGCCCGGCCGTCATGGCGGGCGCGTCGTCGCCATCCGCAGGCGCGGTGGCGGTGCTGGCGCGCCCGTGGGTGGCCCAGGGGCGCGTGCGCATCGGTCGCTGCTCGCTGAGCATCACGACCGCTGGCGCGTGGCGAACACGCAGCCAGGAGCGGATGCGGCGGGTGCCGCGGCCCGTTCCGAGTGAGGGCCGGGAGAGCGCCGGGCCGTGCGGTCCGCTTGCAACGGGCGCGGTCGGTCGACGTCGTCGTGTTCCGGGCGGGTCGGGGGTCCTCGCCGCCGCGTGGCCGCGACGGTAGCGCATCGCGGGACCCTCGGCTCTGGCCGGCCGGCCAGACACCAGCGATGCTCGGAAGCCAGCGGCCCAGCGATCGGAGGGAGGTCACGGTGGGACGGCGGCGAGGCATCCTGGCGGGCAGCATCGGTGCGGTCGGCGGTTGCGCGCTCGGCGGAGGCCTCATGTGGCTGGTCCACCGCTGGCTGGATCCGGTCCTAGAGGGCCGGGGTGGCCCGTTGGAGGAGTTCCAGGGCATCGTGACCAGCCTCGTGCTGGTCGGTGCCGGCGTGGGACTGGCCCTCGGCTGCATCATCGCGCTCAAGGTGGCGGGCCACGGCACCGCGGGGCTCACCGCCCTGCTCGTCCTGGCCGTGGTGCCGTTCCTGACCCCCCTGGTGGCCCTGGCTGGTCGCCTCGGATGGCAGGCGGCCCTGGCCACCGGGATCCTGTCGGTCGTCGCCGTGGTCGCCGTCGTGCGGCTCCTGCTGACCCGCACGGTCGACGACCACCTCACCGTGCCACCTGTCGACGGACCTCACGGGTCATGAGCCGCGAGGGCACTCGACGGGCCGGGTGACCGAGATCGCGCCGGATGGGAGGGTCGCGTCAGGGATCCTCGACCTCGGCGCTGAGGACCGCCAGCAGCACGCGCAGCAGCAGGACGGTGCTGGCGAACAGACCGAGCCATCCGAGTACCTCGAGCAGCCGCAGCTCCGAGCCAGCCAGCACGGGGCCGGCGGGCGTCCCGAGCATCAGCACCGACAGCAGCCCAGTGCCCAGCGCCAGGGCGGTCAGCACCACCCGGTTGACCAGGCGTTCCACGACGCGGACGTCATCGCGATCGCCGAACAGTCGGACCCGGGTCGTGAGGCCACCGTGCTGGAGCTGGGTGGCGATGCGGTCGAGGTGGCGGGGGGCCCGCCGCAGCAAGGGGCCGACCTGCGCCCACTCCTGCTGGACGAACTCGCCGATGCTCTCGGGCGTGGCGCGCGCTTTCAGTTCCGCGCCGCCGCGCTCGGCAACCCGGTCCACGATCGGGTAGCCCGGGACCAGGTGCTCGAGGGTGCCCGCCAGGGTGGCCAGCGCGCGGAACATGGTGCTGGCCTGGGCGGGAAGGCGGACCCCCAACTGGGTCAGCAGGCGTAGGAGCTCGGTCAGCGCCGAGGCCGACGGGAGGCCGCTCCCGAGGTGGGTGGCGAGGAACCTCGCCAGCTCGCGTTCCAGCCGGTCCCGGTCGTGGTCCGGGGCGATCGCGCCGACGGCGACCAGCGCCTCCGAGAGCAGGGTGGGCTCCTGGAGGCCGAGCGCGACCAGGAGCTGGAGCATCGAAGCGCGCTCGAAGGCGTCGAGCTTGCCCGTGGCCCCCAGGTCGATCAGTCCGATCCGTCCGTCGTCGAGGTGGAGCACGTTGCCCGGGTGGGGGTCGGCGTGGAAGCGGTCCCCGGCCAGCATCGCGTCGATCTGGCTCGCGCACAGTGCGTCGGCCAGCTCGGTGGCCACCTCAGCGGTCAGCGGGGTGGTGAGATCCGACAGCGGCCGGCCCCGCAGGCGCTCCATCACCACCAGGCGTTCCGTGCCGAGCTCACCAACGATCCGTGGCACGACGATGCGCGCGTCGCCGGCGACGGCGGCGGCCACCTCGGTCGCGTCGCGGGCTTCGGTACGCAGGTCGAGTTCGCCACGCAGGGCGGTCGCGAACTCCGCTGCCAGTGCGCTGGCGCCGTAGGCCCGTCCCCAGCCGGTGCGGCGCTCGGCGACGCGGGCCAGCCAGCGGACGATCGCCAGGTCGCGCTCCACGACCTCCTCCAACCCGGGCCGGCGCAGCTTCAGGACCACCTCGGTGCCGTCGGGCAGCCGGGCGGCGTGGACCTGGGCGATCGAGGCGGACCCCAGGGGGGTCCAGGACAGGTCGGTGAACAGCGACTCGGGGGTGGCCCCGAGCTCCTCGGTCAGGGCCGTCACCACCTCCTCGCGTGGGAGGGGTCGGGCGCCGGCGTGGAGTCGGCTGAGCTCGGCGACCGCCGCCGGTGGGAGCAGATCGGGCCGGGTGGCCAGCAGCTGTCCGAGCTTGACGAACATGCCACCGGCGTCCTCGAGCGCCTCCCGGGCCCGTCGGGCCAGCTCCTCGGGACTGCGGGCGTCCACGCCACCTCGTCGCAAGCCGAGCAGCGGTGCCAGCCCGCGACGGGAGGCGATCCGCGACACCTGCACCCCGCGCCCGACGATCCGGAACCGCCGGGCCAGCGCACGCAGGGGGTTGCGCAGTCGGACCTCGGTCTTGGCCGGCCGGCTGGCGACCAGCTCGAAGGCCACGATCGCCAGCATCGTGGCGACCAGCTGGAAGGGCAGCGCGACCAGCAGCAGCTCACCCTGGGGGAAGTCCACCGGGTCGGCGCCGACCAGGTCCGCGGGGGACACCAGCAGGAGCCCGGCCAGCGTGGCGCCCAGCAGGGTGCCGACCACGACCGCCAGCAGCGTGCGGGGCCAGGTCACCTCCCGGGCGGAGAGCAGCCCGCGGACCAGCCAGGCGAAGCCGAGCAACAGTGCGAGGTTGGCGAGCAGGTCCATCAGCGCACGCTCCCGGCTGCTCGCCGGGGGGTGGTGAGGCCGAGACCCCGGCCGACCCGGGCCACCAGCACCAGCGCCAGCACGGTCGCGGCCAGGGCGGTGACCAGCTCGAAGCCCGAGCCTAGGGCCTCGGGTGCCAGCCCCTGTACGGCGGCGGTATACCAGCCGTTCAGGGCCCCATGCAGTAGCACCAATAGGAGCAGGTTCCCCCCGGAGATGTTCCACACCCAGGCGAAGAGCACCGCCAGAGCGAGCCCGCCGAGGGTGAACCAGACCGGTGAGCTCGTGGCCTGGGTCGTCCCGGAAAGCAGGAACAGGGGGGCGTGCCAGGCCGACCACACCACCCCGACGACCAGCGCGGCGGCCAACCCCGACAGTCGCACCTGCAGCAGGGGTTGGAGGTGGCCGCGCCATCCGATCTCCTCCAGTCCGCCGAACCCACCCCTCCCACCAGCGCGACCGGGACCAGCAGCAGTGAGGACGGCCCGGCTACCTCCCAGCCCGCCTTCCCGCCCCACACGGCGCCGGCGACACCGAGGAGGCCGACGGCCAGCGGGACCAGGAGCAACCACCCATGGCGACCGAGCCGCCACCGGGTCAGGGATGCGCCGACCCGGCGCAGGCCCGCACGCCCCTCGTGGTGCCAGCTGAGCAGGACCGCGGCCAGGGCCGGTCCGAGCCCTCCCAGCAGCCATAGGACCATCGCGCCGGCGTCGGCGGCGGGGTCCCCGGCGGTGACCAGGAGCAACCCGAGCGGCAGCCACGACAGCAGGATGGCGAGCAGGACGAACGTCACCGCGCGCGATGCGACCGCACCAGCTGGGACGCCGGGCAGCAGCGCGCCGCCGCCGGCGACAGGCCGGCGATCGCCCGGGGGTGGTGGCGATGGCATCGCCCCAGCCTGCGGGGCCGGCCGGCAGCCAGCCAGGGGCGGAGGCCACCGCCGGGGGAGGACCGTTGCCGGCGGGTCGCTCTGTGGGGGGAAGCGATCGCGGATGCGCGGCGTTGCCTCTGTGTGTGCGGGCACTTCCCCGGCACATCTCCGGCACGTCCCCGGCCCATCCATCGGGAGTGACCATGCCAACCATCCGGGTCACCATCGACCGCGACGACCGTGCCAGCGCGCGGGTGGTCGAGTCCCTCACGGCGCTGGACGATCCCGCCGCGGGCGTCGAGGTGGAGATCCGGGACGCGCGCGAGGACCCGGAGGCCGCCGACTTCCTGGATCGGCTGGTGTGCTGTGGATCGGTGACCCCGGTCGTGGAGGTCGGGGGGCTGCTGCTGACGGCACCCACCGCCGCGGAAGCGCTGCTGGCCGTGCGACGGGCGCTTCCCGAACTGGTCGGCTGAGGGTTCGACGCCGGTCAAGCGCGTGCGGTGCTCGGCCGTGCGGCTCTCGGCTCAGCCGCCGGAGGAGTGCCCGGGGAACACCCGGGCGGTCGGGTCGATGTAGACCGCCGCGTTGTTGACCGCGGTCGCGGCCTCGCCGAAGCCCACCGAGATCAGCCGCACCTTGCCCTCGTACTCGGTGATGTCGCCCGCGGCGAAGACCCCTTCCAGGGTCGTCTGCATGCGGGTGTCCACCAGGATGTTGCGGCCGTCGATGACGATGTCCCAGGTCCTCAGCGGACCGAGGTCGGACTTGAACCCCAGGGCGGCGACCACCTTGTTGACCTTCAGGAGGCGCCGCTCGTCGGTCCGGTTGTCGAACACCTCGACGGCCTCGATGCCGTGGGCACCCTCGATCGTGGACACCTCGGTGTAGGTCAGCACCTCGACGCTGGAGGCCAGGAGCTTGGTGACGGAGTCCTCGTGGGCCCGGAAGCGGTCGCGGCGGTGGATCAGGGTGAGCGTGCGGGCGATCCCCTCGAGGTTCAGCGCCCAGTCCACGGCGGAGTCGCCGCCGCCGACGATCAGGACGTCGTCGTCACGCATCGACTCCAGCGCCCGCACGAAGTACACCAGGCCGCGGCCCACGAAGGCCTCGCCGTCGGGCAGCGGGCGGGGCGTGAAGTGGCCGATGCCCCCGGTGATGGCCACGGACTTGGTGCGCACCTCGTCGCCGTGGCTGGTGGTGACGGTGAAGGTCCCGTCCTCGTGGCGGACCAGGTCGTCGGCACGGTGACCCAGAAGGTAGTTGGGCTCGTAGGGGGCGGTCTGCTCGACCAGTCGGTCGATCAACTCCTTGCCCTTCACCGCCGGGAACCCGGCGACGTCGAAGATGTCCTTCTCCGGATACAGGGCCGTCACCTGCCCGCCGGGCTCGGACAGCGAGTCGATGACGGCGGTCGACAGGCCACGGAACCCGGCGTAGTAGGCCGCGTACAGCCCTGTTGGGCCCGCACCGACGATGGTCAGATCGACGTCGAGTTGCGTCACGTTCGCTCTCCTCGGAGTCCGGCCCGACCGTCCGAAGGGCCGATGGGGACAGGCGGTGGGAGGCTAGCGCCGCGCCTGCGGCGACCCGGCGTCGGCGGCGTCGCTCAGGCGTTGCTGTAGCCGGGGAAGGCCCGCACGCTCGGGTCGAGGTAGGCCGCGACGTGGTTGGCCGCCACCACGGCCTCCCCGAAGCTCACCGAGACGAGCTTGAGCTTGCCGTCGTAGGTGGTGATGTCGCCCGCGGCGAACACCCCGGGCACGTCGGTCTCCATCCGTCGGTTGACGGGCAGCTGCCGCCCTTCGAGGGTGATCGGCCAGTCGGCGACCGGCCCCAGGTTGGCGTGGAATCCCAGCGCGAGGAGGATCCGGGTGATCTTGAGCGTGCTCCGTTCGTCGGTGCGGCTATTGACCACCTCGACGGCTTCGATGGTGTCGTCGCCGTGGATCTCGGCCACCTCGGTGCTGGTGAGGACCTCGACGCCGGACTCCATCAATCGGGCCAGGGGGCCCTCGTGGGCGCGGAAGGCGTCGCGCCGATGGATCAGCGTCACCGACCGGGCGATCGGCTCGAAGGTCAGCGCCCAGTCCACGGCCGAGTCCCCACCACCGACCACCAGCAGGTCCTCGTCCTGCATGGTGTCGAGGTCGTGGACCAGGTAGTCCAGGCCCCGGCCTTCGTAGGCCTCGGTGCCGGGCAGCCGGCGCGGGGTGAACCGGCCGAGACCGACGGCGATGATCACGGCCCTGGCATCGATGACCGCCTCCTGGTCGGTGGTGAGGGTGAAGGTCCCGTCGTCGTGGCGGGTGAAGCCCTCGGCCACGTGCCCGAGCAGGAAGGTCGGATCGTGAGCCGAGGCCTGCTCCATGCACTGCCGGACGAGCTCCCGGCCGGACACCGCCGGGAAGCCGGCGACGTCGTGGATCTCCTTCTCCGGGTAGAGCGCGGTGATCTGGCCGCCGGGTTCGCTCAAGGAGTCCATCACCACCATGCTGAGCCCGCGGAAGCCGCAGTAGGTGGCGGCGTACAGTCCGGCCGGACCGGCACCGACGATCGCGACATCGACCTCGTGCTGCGTCATGGGCACGCTCCTTCGGGTCACGGACACCGACCCGCGTGTCCTTCCGAGGGTAGAGGTCCGATGGGTGGCGAACCGGGGCCCATCGACCCTCGCGCGGCCTCCGGTGGGCCCTGCAGTGCAGCTGGGTGGTGCCCGGTACGGGTCCCTCTCGGCAGCGGCGGGGTGGCGCTCAGCTGCCGGCCGGGAGCGCCGCGAGGTCCTCCACGCCGACCTCTGCGAGGCTCGCGACCACCGTGCGCTGCGGTGTGCCGGCCAGGGCGACGGTGTGGGGCACGGCCAGGACCCGGGCACCGCTGGCCTCTGCGGCGGCGACGCCGGTGGGCGAGTCCTCGGCAGCGACGCAGTCGGCGATGTCGACGCCGAGCAGCGCCGCCGCCGCGAGGTAGCTCTCCGGGTCGGGCTTGGGCCGTGCGACCTCGTCGCCCGCGACGCTGGTGGTGCTGGTGAGCCCGAGGTGGTCGGCCACGGCGTCCAGGAGCCGACGGGGGGTCGCGGTGACCACCGCCGTCGGCACCCCGGCGGCGTGGAGCTCGCCGAGCAGGCGGCGCGCCCCGGGGCGCCAGGTGACGCTTGGCGCCTGAGCATCGTCGGCGTCTCGACCGCGCAGCCGTTCGATGCCGTGGTCGACCAGCCAGCGAACGCGCTCCTCGCGCACCTCGTCGGGCAGGGGGCCGCGGCCGGCGAGGACCTCGACGCTGTCGCCAAGGCTCCGGCCGACGAGCTGCGACCACCAGCCGGGTGCCAGCGTGGCACCGAGGTGGTCGGCGAGCCCGCGGTAGAGGGCGCGCCACTGCGGCTCGCTGTCGATCAGGGTCCCGTCGAGGTCGAACAGGACGGCAGCCAGCCCGGGGACGGGCGAGAGACCGCGCGCCGGTGCAGTGGGCGGGTCGGCCGAGGGAGCCCGTTCAGACACCGGGCGTGGTCACGACGGTCGCGGTCAGTGAATGCCCGACGCCGAGCCCCGGTTGCGCCGCCAGCTCGAGAGCCTTCAGGTCCTCGGCCAGCACGGGCTGGAGGTCGGCGGCCACCTCGCGGTCGGTCCTGCCCTGCGCTTCTGCCTGCGCGCGCTGGATCCGGGCGTCCCAGCCTGCCACGAAGGCGGCGAAGAAGCGCGCCACCGGCTCGGGCGCGTCCGGGAGCTCCACGTCGGCGAGTCGCAGGTCCGTCACCTCGACGAAGGTGTCGGGATCGGCGAGGTCGTTGACCAGCTGGCGGTAGTTGCGCAGCCCGGGGGTGTACTCGCCGGTGGCGGTGTGGCGGCCGACGACCAGCGACCGGTCCACGAGCTCGATGCGGTCGAGCTGGCAGCCTGCCTCCGCCGCGGCCTCGCGCAGCAGGGCGTCGAGCTCCGCGCCGCCGTAGGTCGTCATCGGCGTGGCTCTGAGCTCCTGGTCGGTGGCGAAGAAGCTCATGCGGTAGTCCCAGCGGGTCTGCGCCCACCGCAGGGTCCACTCGATCGAGTAGCGGCCGAGCACGTCGATCACCAGCACCGTCGGCCGCGGGTGCCGACGGGCTGCCCGCAGCACCCCGGCGACGACGGCCCGGAGCTCGTCGCGGGTCAGGTGCGAGTAGGGCACGCCCGTCGACAGGTACAGGTCGTGGGGCAGGCCGGGCACGCCGTCGGTGACGTCAGCCTGCAGGAACCGGGTCGCGGTGTCGCCGAAGCGTGCTTCGGCCACCCTGAGGAGGTCGGGGTCCAGATCGATGCCGAGGTAGCGGACGCTCGGGGCGCCGGCGGCGGTCAGGGTGGGGGTGGCCCGCAGCAGCTCGAGGGCGACGCCCGCGCCGCAGCCGACATCGAGCACGTCCAGGGACACCGACCTCGCGCTGGCGCGCACCGCGGCGTCCAGGACACGGACGAGCTCGGGCTCCTCCCACGCACGCTTGACCCAGTCACGCCGGGTCGGCGAGGTGTAGTGATCGACGGCGCCGGCGTAGGCGTCGCGGCTCGT
>SL_8KL_010_SEDDRAFT_10003388_pt1 | contig 13166 bp, 12 predicted proteins | sample SodLakKL_010_SED_4_FD_11160 | JGI IMG/M metagenome (IMG submission 11160) | reverse complement strand
CTTTTTTGTTTCTTTTTTTGGCTAAGAAAAAAAGATAATAATATAATGAGGCTAAAACCCGGGGGCATACAGGCTTTATTATCCGGTGGCTGAAGCTACCGGCAATTGATAATCAAGTGGCTGAAGCTGACCGGTCATTTAAAACTTAAAAGAGAGGGAAGTGGTAGCAAGGGTTTTGAGGGGGAAGTAGAGTGGATGGTTTATGAGGTGGCAGATTGGGGGAAAGGGACTTTCCCCCTGTGGAATAACATATTTTCAACTTTGCAAACAATAATATAGCTTTTATTCTACAGGGTGAACCCTATGGCAAAAAATATAGTAAATAATAACCCGCATATCACCACAGTACACACGTGAAACTTTATATGTAAGACTCAAACAGGGTTAGCAACAAATTGCAATTTTTATTACCTTTGTAAAAAAAGAAGCATATGGACTTACAAACACGAAAATTACAATTCATTAAAGAAGTTTTAAGAGTTAAGAATGAAAATATAATTGAAAAGCTGGAAAAGATACTTCATCAAGAAAAGAAAAAAGTAATTGAAAAAGAATTTAGTCCAATGACTAATAAAGAATTTTATTCCTTGATAGATAGTGCTGAAGATGATTCTGAAAATGATAGAATGTATAATGCCGGTGAAATCTTAAAGGATATTGATACATGGAAATAAAAGTCTTTTGGACTGAAACAGCACTATATAATCTTGAAGATATCTTTGAATATTATAAGTATAAAGCTTCAGTTCGTGTTGCAAGGAAACTTGTTAAAAGGCTGGTTAAATCTACATTGAAACTCCAAGAATCTCCCCAAATTGGAAGAAAAGAAAAACTGCTAGTTGATAAAAAATTTGAATATCGCTTTTCAGTAGTCGAGAATTACAAGATCATATATTGGATTGAAGACAATTATATAAAAATTGCCACTGTTTTCGATTGTAGACAGAATCCTGAAAAAATTAAAAAACTGTAGTCGCCTAACCTATAATCAAATAGGCTGTTCCACCACAATTTGACGAAGAGAGACTACCATATTTACCCCGTTAAATAGTTCGAATAACATTTATATAATACTAATTTGAAAGTATTTATTTAACTAATTATGAAATTATTTAAAATTTTAAGTATTTTTGATTTAGATAACAGGTTGAAAAATGATTAATAACAATTCAAATATATTATCAATTATCAGAGAAACTGTCAGGAAGTTTATTCCTGGCAGCAAGATTCTTCTATTCGGCTCTCGAGCAAGAAAAGATAATAACAATGATAGTGATTATGATATTCTTGTTATTACCAAAGATACAATTGATATCCGAAAAAAAAGAACTCTTAAATCGTTGATGAGAAAAGAGTTGGCAAAGTTTAAAATTCCAGCTGACATTTTAATTCAAAGCGAGAAAGAAATAAACTCGAAAAAAGAAATTACCGGACACATTGTTAAACAAGTTCTTCAAGAAGGAGTTCCTATATGAATGACGCCACAATAGGATTTATTAAACAATGGTTACTAAAAGCCAATGAAGACTTGTTAGTTGTGGAAAGGCTTACAGACTATGAAATTGTAGCAACATCTTCTGTATGTTTTCATTGTCAACAAGCTGTGGAGAAATTTTTAAAAGCATTTTTAATCGCAAACGGTGTTGACATAAAAAAAACACACAACATTGAATACCTACTTTCTGAGTGCTCTGAGATTGACAAAGACTTTTCAGATATCGACCCAAAAGAATTGAGTGATTTTAGTGTCGATGTACGATATCCCGGGGACATGTATATACCCAACGAAGATGAAACCTTAGAATACAAAAACCTTGCATTTAAAATTAAGGATTTTGTTGAAAAAAAGATTGATAAAATTCTTAAATCAAAAGAAAAACCAGGGTAGTTCGTTCAAAGCTACTTACTTTAAATTTCCCATTAAAGTCAAATAGAACGCGCGCGTCGGCCCGGCAAAACTGCTGGCCGGCGTGGGCGTGAATGTGATAAGGCTTAAAATTGCGCCGAAGTGGTTTACCCATCTTCGGCTGCAATTCTTGCCTTATCACAGAGCGGGCGGCAGCTTAGTTTTGCCTTGCCTTTTTTGTTTCTTTTTTTGGCTAAGAAAAAAAGATAATAATATAATGGGGCTAAAGCCCGGGGATATTCAGGCTTAATTATCCGGTGGCTGATGGCTGAAGCTACCGGCAATTGATAATCAAGTGGCTGAAGCTGACCGGTCATTTAAAATTTAAAAAAGAAACTATAAGCAATTTAGTATTAACATTAAAAAAAATCGTGCATAAGAAACCATACTACCACAAAATTTTACAAACAAATACTTAAATCATAAAGAAAAAACTATATTTTTAACAACTATTGTTATTACTTTTGCCTTCTATATTTATAAACCCTCACCCCTAGCCTACATAAAAGCTTATAAATAAAACCATACCTGCTTGGCAGACGAGAGTTGAAGGTTACGTGCGATAAGTATAATAAAGATAAGGACTTTAAAAATAATAAATATCAAAATATCAAACTTATATTCTAACGTCATGCAAATGAACTCCAAATTAAGTCAAAATTTCAATCATTTTACCGCAAACCGGAAAAATCGTGTTTTAATTAAGAAGAAGAGAATACCTGATTTTTTAGAACTATCTGCAATTATATTGTTCGTTATATTGTTAAGTTTTACTAATTTCAGTTGCAATAACGATCAAAGCCGTCAATCAAAAGAAGTAAAGCATAAAAAGGAAGGGCTGGATACAATACTAACCAGTCTGGGGAAGCCCTTTATTGAAAAGGTTAATAAGAACTACCATGCTATTGTTAATTTTACTGTAACGGACCGGGATATTGCTAATCACATAATAATTCATGACAAGCAACTTCAAATCTCCGACAGTCTCCATCCTGATGCAAACTTTACTTTTAAGTCATCATTAGAGCATTATAATAAAATTTACCGCGGGGAGATCACAGGTTTTACCTCTATGGGAAGAGCTAATATGTCCGACTCAACACCTTTAGACTTTGAGCTTCATAGGCCTGTAACTGAAAACCCTATGAATGACTTGATGTTTTTTGTTCAAAGATTTTTTAACCCTTCACCACATGATAAAGTCTTATTGTCAGAGAAGAATTCAAGAATTGTGCATGGAGGACATGCAATTCCGCTCTTTTATCAAAAGACTGATGAGATTGGAGTACGTAGCGCCTGGTATCAAATAAATAAAGGGCAGCAAGTAAATGAACCGGGCGACACCAATCCTTTTCCCCAGTATTTTATCATTACAAAAGGTATGGGTTTTGCAAGGATAGGAAAAGACACACTTAGTGTAAGAGAAAATGAAGCATATTATATAGCCCCCGGACTGGATCATATATTCTGGACCGACTCTGAAAAGCCAATGGAAATGATATTCCTGGCTTGGGGTGAAGGAGCATGAAAATTCCAGACGGTTGGATAATAAAAATAATCTCGTACATATAATTGATGTTGTAAAACATGAATTTTTTCATCAATTCTAATTTTCAATAACAAGTGAATATCCAAATGCGAAATTTTCGAAAAACTTTGGTGATGCATAATGACCAAGGTTGTATGCTATACTTATGGTAATGTTGCTGTTTTCTGTCAAAAATGGTATATTTCCAATGGATATTCCTGCCTCATAATAACCTTTTTCAGGAATATTAAAATCAACATTTCTGTGAATGCCGGGATTGCTCATTTCACCATATATACCTTTTGCAAATATTGCAAATTCGGGTGAAATTCTGTTAGTTCTAAGAAGCAGGCTTCCAAAGTTATGATTAAAAAACACAGCAGCATACCTGTCACTTACCATTGATTGCCCCGGCATTGTAATAAACGATTCGCTGTATGCAAGAGGCATAGAGCTATATACACCTCTTGCCGAAAACAGCCTTGACCATGGAAGATCACTGTCAATAAATCCTCCCATAAGCGACCAACTTTGAGTTCCCAACATTCTGATATTGTAATGATACCGAAACAGCATCTCCGCTTTCCAATAGTCAAACTCCCCATCCAGCAAATCATCCCATCCCTTGGTGATATTTAAATAGATAACCGGCCTTACATTTCTTGCCGAAAAAGCCCCGGTAATACGGGAAGGAGTATATATATAACTTTCTCCAAGAGTAAAACGTGTCTTTAATGAAGTCTCAGTAAAACGATATTGCTGATTTTCAAAATCCTCCGTATTATTATCAAAGAGGTAATCATCAGTAGTGGTGAGTTTTTCATCAATAAGGCTCATTTTAAGGTTAAGGTTATTTCTGAGAGTCAAAAAGCTAAGCCATGCTTGGTTTTTATAACTTTTATCCACTTTACCGGCAGACATAGTTTGATATATGTTAGGATTGGTTGTTACTTCCAACAATGATCCGAAAGGATGATAAAAGTTGGATATCCCCCTGGGATTAATGTCATTATGATGATCAAAACCTATACGGAAATTTGTTCTGTGATGCAACAACACTTCGCCACCAAATCCATATTTGAAAGCTTTATCTTTAAAGCCGTATGCAGCATGGCCCTTAAGTGTGAAGTGCCTTGAAAGTCTATGGTTGGTTTGCAAAGGTATTCCGAGGCGTAGCCCCTCATACCGGTTATAATTTATAACCCGGTAAATATCAAAATCAAAAATTTTCCATGGTACCCTCCCATCCAATAAAGTTAACATCCCATCTGTGTACCTGTCTAAATTGTCTTGTTCACCAATACTGTCCATAAACTGATAAGTGTTGGCTTCACGATTAGTCAAGCTGTCTCGACGATGCTTTAGCCAAAAATCTTCATCATCCCTGGAAGTCGATCCCTCCCAGTAATACTCATAAGAATTAAAGTCACGTCTTGTAATTTCGGGATCAAGCTTTACATTTTCAATGTATTTACGCCCGTCACCTATTACATTATAAGTTTCACCCGGAAATAATTCAATTGGCATCTCAATATAAGTATGTAACTCCTCGGGAAACCATTGTTTATCATCTATAAGCCGGTATTTTTGTCGTATTTGTATTTTAATATTATCGTTTTTTATTGCGGGTTCTGCTATTACGTTTTGTATTGCCCAATTATGGGTATGAATGTACAAATACCCTTTAAGCCCTTCAAAATTGCGCCCCTTGCCGGGTCTGTATGATATTACATAAATAGAATCATTGGCCGAATAAAGAGTATCTTCAAGATTAAATAAGTACCTGTTGGTACTATTAGGAGCTAAGGGACTTAAATATTTTTGAAAGTAAATTTCTATGTAATCCTCATAGAAAGAAAAAGATTGCATTTGATCGGCTATTAAAAATAATGTTGGATCTTTAAATCCTGATATTCTTGAAGCCAGGATATTATTGTTATTCCGGCCGGGTTGTAAAAATTTTCTTTCGGTATAATTTTCTGATAAAAACAAATGATGTGAATCTAAATGTTCGATTAATCGATCACGCATTGTATCATGCTCATTAGAATCTGCTGGGTGTTTTTCATCATTATAATTATGCTGATTTTTTTCTTCTTTTATAAAGTTTTCACTATCCAGGTAACCAATTGTTCTCTGCTCAACATCCATTGTCCACACAAACTTATTGTATGCATTATAGCTAAATGAGTTCAGGTTTTCAGGGTTGTTTATATCACGATTTTTGATAGCATTATTTATTATGCGGTGAGCTGGATTTTCGCCGGGATAAATTAGCACTTCTTCTAAACTGACAGGCTTTTGTACAAGCTCAATTTTATTAAAGCCAACACTATCAGGCAGAAGGTATTCTTTGGGTTTATAACCTACGTATGATAACAGAAGTTTTTCAATAGGTTCTTCATATCTGATCTCAAATATTCCGTCAATATTGGTGAGTGTTCCATGAGACGTGCCTTCTATCATTATGTTTACAAAAGGTAAGGGTTCTTTTGTATCCGAATCAACGATACGTCCTTCAACTTGGTATTGTCCTGATGCATTTAATGTAAATAATGAGAGTATTAATAATAGGCAAAAATGGATTTTTGTTAATATGTGTCTTGGTTTGGTCATTGATAAGTTTATGTAATAAAAAAACAGTATTGAGTTCACTTTTAAGCGCTCAGAAAAATTTTTGGGGCAAACTTAAGATTTATTTTGTTTATTTAAAAATAAGCCGGTCAGGAATTTGGTTTAATAGAATGCCGGTGACACAGATTTAGGAGATATTCGCAATGCTTTATCAGGCTAGTTTGTATGTACATATCGGTCATTGGTTATTTTACTGGCTATTGATTTTATAGATTTTTTAGCTTCCTTTATCAAAGAAGGATCAAATTGTGATAAATCCAAAACCAAAGATGAACCATCCGTTTTCATAATATTAATTTCTTTAGCCTTGTACTCAACAGACTCTATTTCATGCCAGCAGACTTTTTGTTTTTTGGCAAAAATATCGGTTTTTATTTCTATGGTATATTCATCAATATTAATAAAGGCCTTGCCGAGAAGCTTTGAAAGTGAAAAGCCAGCTCCTTCAATTGTAAAAATTACACCTATGAGAACCATAAAAACAATTAAAAACCAATCATATGTGACAATTGTATGGGAAAGCATATATTTACCAAAACCATAAGCAATTGTACTAGCAAAAAAGAGTATGCCAATAATAATTTTGAAAAACGATTTGTTCTCTTTTTTTAATAAATCCCTTTTAATTACCATCCTTATTATTTTTTACCTAATATGCCATATATAGTTTTTCTAAACTTAAGAAAATACCACATTGTTAAAATTATAATTTAATAAGTTATAAAATTACAAATTTTTTTATAAGTTTTCAATTATTGTTAAATTTTTTTTAACAAAAGGTGTAACATTTTTTCTTGTTCATCCGTCTTATTATCAGTGTTAATTCTATATACTCATTAGAAAACTAATTATCAGTCATTAATAAAAATTATTTTTTAAATAAAACTATCAAAAACATGAAAAAATCTATTAAAAGAATCTTCATGAAAATTACAGCAGTTTCAAAACGTTTTTTTGAATATTTTAAACCGTCGAAAAATGTAATACGTGGGGCGACATACGGTGTACTATTTGTTTTTGCATTACTTTTATTAAGTATGGGGCTTCCATACTTTCCACATGCCGGTTGGTTGAACACTTCCATGCTAATAATATTTATAGCTGCTCTTGCTGTACTTTCAGGACTATTACTTTATTTGATAATACATCTTCTGTCAAAAATACCCTCTTTGTTCCGGTTTGCAATGCTGGCAGCCTTACCTGTGGCACTATTTTGTTTTATGAACTCATTAAATGCCGGCTTGTTAATATTTTTTTATTTATTGATATTCAGTGCTTTTGCCGGAGGGACAATTTGGGTCATTGCAAAGAATGATTTAAAGCTCATGGAGCTTCGCAAAAAGATCATCGTTTTTTCCTTTGGTATTATAGGGATTGCAGGGCTTTTTGCAATAACGTTCTGGTTAGTTCATCCGGGCAGTAAAATTGAAATGCCTGAAATTGCTGCTTTGAGAGGAGATTACATGCCTGCGCACATCAACCACGATGACCCCGGAGAAATTGGTACATACAACGTATCTTTTTTGTCATATGGAAGCGGTAAAGATAATACCAGGAGCGAATATGCTGATGATGTTACAATAAAAACCAACCCTGTTGACGGTTCATTCTTTGTTGATGGATGGGAAGGATTTGCCGGAAATTTACGTACAAAACATTTTGGTTTTGAACTGGATTCACTGCCCAGGAATGCAATGGTTTGGTATCCTGAAGGTGAAGGGCCTTTTCCACTGGCACTTATAGTTCATGGTAATCACCTTGCTCAAAAATATTCCGATCCGGGATATGAATACCTTGGTCAATTACTTGCTTCTCGTGGTATTATACTTGCTTCTGTTGACCAGAACTTTCTTAATGGCTCAATTACAAACATTTTTAAAGGCTTAAGAAATGAGAATGATGCGCGCGGATGGATGCTGCTGGAACATCTTAAACTTTGGGAAGAATGGAACTCCGATAGCACAAATATCTTTTTTGAAAAGGTGGACATGAAAAACACCTCTCTTATCGGCCACTCAAGGGGAGGCGAAGCAGTTGCCCATGCGGCACTATTTAATGAATTACCTTACTATCCTGACAATGGTAATGTGAAGTTTGATTACAATTTTAATATCCGGTCAATTGCAGCTATAGCTCCTTGCGATGGTCAATATCGTCCTTCCGGCACAAGTACGGAGTTAGAAGATATAAACTATTTTGTGCTTCACGGCTCGCATGACGCCGATGTTCAATCGTACATGGGTATGAGCCAATATGAGAGAATATCCTTTAGTGATGATTTTGAAGGTTTCAAAGCCGGGCTTTATATATACAACGCAAATCACGGGCAGTTTAACTCACTATGGGGAAGAAAAGATGGACCAAGCCCTATGATCAACCTGATAAATACAGGCCAATTAATGCTGCTTGAAGACCAGCAAAAAATTGCAAAAACATTCATCTCCGCATTCCTGGAAGTAACTTTAAAAGGAAATGACAAATACGCATCATTATTTAAAGACTATAGGACGGGGATTGACTGGCTGCCCAAAACAATTTATCTCAACAGGTTTGATAAAGGTGGGATGCAATATTTATGCAGATTTAATGAAGACTTTGACTTAACAACCACAACCGTTGATGGTGGGTTCATTGAAACAGAGAATCTTACTGTGTGGCGCGAAGAAATGGTTAATATGAAATGGGGCAATATGGGAACACGAGCAGCATTTATTGGTTGGAACAATATAGAAAATGATACATTAACAGCAAACTATTCAATAAATTTTCCGGCGAAAAGCATAAATACAAGTAATAACAGTGCCCTTTTCTTCTCACTGGCCGATTCCGGAGAAAACTCAAACCCAAACCCAAAAGATGATCAAAAAGATGCTTTAAAAAACAACGACGCTGAAAAAGAAACAAATAATGACAGCAATGAAGATGCTAACAATTCAGAGAAAAAAGATCAAGATAATGAAAAGAAACCTATTGATTTCAGAATCAAAATCACAGATTCCAACGGTGAAACTATCAGTTTTAAGCTCAGTGACCACGCATATTTGCAACCACCAATAAAAACAGAATTAGCAAAATTTAGCTTTATTCAAAACAATCCTAACACTGAGCATTTATATAATTACTTTCATTTTCCCATGGGGAAGTTTGTAGATATGAACAAACAGTTCTCCACGGAAGAAATTGTCAAAATAAGCTTTGTTTTTGATCAAACAGATGATGGAGTTATCATTTTAGACCACCTGGGGTTTTTGTAACTTAAATTACATTAACCCCCCCGGTAATGATTAACTACTACTTAATGATCTTAATAACCTTCATCTGATGTAACTATTCCTCCTCATCAAACGGTTCTTGAGGAAGGTTATTCAAGTTTTGGACGAATCTTTTTTCATCAAAAGTCTTTCCATGCTTATATGCATCAAATATCTCAACCAAAACACATTGGGATATAAGCTTTTTTGCATCACTATCATTGTATCCCAAATCTACTAGTCTGTCGTATGTTTGCTTTGTTTCAGGAGGATCATTCGCTCTGAGTTGATTTTCAACGACCTCCAAAATTTGTTCTCTAATAATTTCATTACTTTCCATATGCTTAACCTTTTATTTGTATTTTAATAACTTTTATTGCGTCAATATTTTGCCTGATACAGGTGGCACAAGCACTTTTATTGTGTTATCGGTTGTATTGTATTGTTTTTCTGTGATCCGGTCTTTGATAACTTCTGGTAAATCAATATTATCGGGTGATATATCAAATTCATACTCCCTATCACCTCTGTTTATTAAAACAATTGCAAAATCTCCTGTATCATTATACCTGCTATATGCAATAGCTTGTTGTTCATTATTGGTATGCAAGGTTTTATAGTTACCTGTTCCTAAAATACCGGGCAGTTCAGTGCGTAATTGTCCCAGCTTTGAGTACCACCGGTACAGTTCATGGTTAAAGCTTACTTCATCACGTTGCCGATTTAGTCCAAAAGGATGATTAATTTCATCATCATACTCCATATCGGGCCAAATCATGGGTTTTCGGTCATCCGGATCGTCAGCGCCCCACATACCGGCTTCCGTGCCATAAAAGATCATCGGTGAACCCACATAAGTATATTGAAACAACGCTATAAGTTTTTGCAATTCCCTGTCTTCCTCACCAGGTTTGTGGGTATAATACTCCAAAGCATTTTCAATATTTTCAAGCTTTGAATCTTCTTTATATGCCTTATGATTATTTACTATCATTGTTGCAAGGCGTTCGGTATCATGGCTATCCATAAGGTTTTGCATTGCAAAATTAGTAGCGGGAGCAAAATCGTCACGCAGTAAGGACAAAAGCTCATCAAACTTTGAGGCGGTTATTGTTTCACCAATAAAAAAGTCATTTGTGGCATAAGCCCACCGGTAATTCATAACTATGCCAAAAAGGTCATCAGCTATGTAATCCCTTGCTGCCTCATCCCATATTTCGGCAACAGTGAGAGCCTCAGGATTTATTTCTTTCACGTGTTCGTGCCAATCCCTCCAGAATTCCTTTCCCAGCTCTTCAACAACATCGAGGCGCCATCCATCAACACCCCGGTTCACATCACCACCTGGTGCCATCCAGCGCTGGGTAACGGCAAAGATGTGCGATTTAACTTCCGGATGCAGATCATCTTCAACTTCAGTAAACTCGGGTAAACCTTTATATCCCCACCAGCCTTCATAGTCAAAGCCATCCTCATACTCATCGCTGTATTCAATTATTTTATACCAATCTTTATATTCTGAATTTTCACCATGTTCAAGTATATCCCTGAAAGCCCAAAAATCGCGTCCGGTATGATTCCACACTCCATCAATAATAACCCTTATATTTCTTTCACGAGCCTCTTCCAGCAATTCCAGGAACAGTTTATCTGCTGAAGTCCATTGCCAGGTATCCGGGTCATTTGGATCTTCTTGTTGCATAATTTCCAGGTCACCTTCCGGATCGGGCCCGAAAAACCTGTCGATATGATGATAATGAGAAGCATCATACTTGTGCATGGTTACAGCGTCAAAAACCGGGTTAAAATATATCGCCGTTACTCCAAGCTCCATAAGATAATCCAGCTTATCTATTACGCCTTGAAGATCCCCTCCATAACGTCGTGAAAATACAGAATCCCAAAACCGGGGACCTATCCTTTGTTCCCAGGAAGGACGCTGGTACCAGTCACTCGTCCATGAACTTATTTTCCACCCTTCAGGAGCATCAAGACCCCATCCATGTGGATCACCAATGCGATCAGCGGTTGGATCATTTGTGGTATCTGCATTGTGAAAGCGCTCCGGAAATATCTGATACCATACCACATTCTCAGCCCAATCAGGAATATTTTCTCCTGTTTGTGCATTCGTTGTTACTAAAAGACCAAAAAACAAAAAGAATGAACAAACAAAATAACAGTTTTTAATTTTTTTCATTAATACAACCATGAGTTTAGTATTTAGGTGAGTTTATAAAATATTTTTTATATTATCCTTTGGCAATTTTCCTTATCATTCCCCTGAGGATATAAATTAAAAATGGCATAGTTATATAACAGTATATTCTGCCCAAAATTCCTAATGGTCTAAAGGCAAAAGTTTGATAAAGAGTATTGTCCTTAATTTTAAATTCTAACCAGGCTTCACCGGGTTGTTTCATTTCAGCATATAACAACAATCGTTTTTCTTTTCTATCAGCAAGCAACACTCTCCAAAAGTCAAGGGTGTCGCCTGCATGAAGGCTTTTTTTACTTCTCCTGCCACGGCTTAAACCTACACCACCAAAAAGCTTATCAATATTTCCTCTTATTCGCCAAAACCAATTGCCATAATACCAACCGGTTTTACCTCCAATAGACCATATTTTTTCAAACACTTTCTTTTCATTGCTAATAGGCTTAGAAAGTTCATTTACAAGGCACCCATGTGATGGCATATTAATAAAATGGGATATCCCTTTATCCAGTTTACCACCGGACAAGGCGTCGGTCCAACTTGACACCACTTCCTCCTGTTTTATTTTGTCAAAAGCAAGTTTAACCGCCTCTTTATATGAGATCAGCTCTATTGGTATAACTTTATTAAGATTATTATCACCACAAATAATCTCCACACTCATACTATTGATAAGGTTTACGGCCAATTTATATGATGTGGATGTAATAAAATAAAGTATATAAGAGGCCATGCGAGGGGTCAATAGTGGTACCACATAAACTCGTCGTTTCAAATTACGCACCTCAGCAAAATGAAGCAACATATCTTTATAAGTTAATATATCCGGGCCACCTATGTCAAAGCTCTTGTCATATGTTTGCTCATTCAGCATAACACCACTCATGTAATGCAAAACATTTCGTATAGCTATCGGTTGAGTCCTGGTGTTGATAAATTTTGGAGCTATTAGTATGGGAAATTTTTCCACCAGGTCGCGAATAATCTCAAATGATGCGCTTCCCGACCCAACAATTATTCCTGCTCTCAATGCTGTGAAATGATAATTGCCTTTACTTAAAACCTCCTCAACAGCTTTTCGAGAGCATAGATGCCGGGATAACTTCTCATCATTGACGATTCCGCCCAGGTATATTACTTGTGTAACAGCGGTTTGATTCATCCGCTCTCTGAAATTCATTGCGGTTTGCTGCTCTAAAACTTCAAAACCTTTTATCGTAGAAGCCATTGAATGAATAAGGTAAAAAGCCACATCAATATCATCCGGTATATTATGAAGTGTGCTCTTATCCAAAAAATCAACTTCAACTACGGAAATGTTGGAAGAATAATTGTATTGTGCGGCATTAAACCTTCTTTTATCCCGAACACAGCATACAACTTCATGTTCTTCTGAAAGAAAAACAGGCAGCAATCTTTTACCAATGTAGCCCGTGGCACCTGTTAAAAGAATTTTCATCCTTTGGGGCTTTTTTTATTAAATAAATATGCAATATTACTATTGTCCTAAAAAAATTACGATGTTTTAGGACAACAATGATGCAATATACTAACAACTATGCTTTATTCCAAAGAAACATATTTTTTTAAATCATGGTAAAATATTATTTTGATGTGTTCAAAAAAAAA
>SL_8KL_010_SEDDRAFT_10003386_pt1 | contig 13170 bp, 11 predicted proteins | sample SodLakKL_010_SED_4_FD_11160 | JGI IMG/M metagenome (IMG submission 11160) | reverse complement strand
TTATTATCAATTGGGGTATAAGCAGGCGGTACATGGCCAGGCAAAAAGCCAGGATGTTTTGCCATGAGAATTGGACCTGCTGATTTTCTTCTTTTTTTGAATTACGTTCTTCTTTACTTTCTGTTTCATCTTCCGGTGGTTTACTGGAATGGTTGCCTATCAGCTTCAATCACCTCTTCTAAACCAGGTGGCAGGAAACAAAGTGTCCCTGGTCGATTTCCCGTAGTTCCGGTTCATCCCTATGGCAAATGTCTTCTGCATAACGACAGCGCGGACTAAAGTTGCAACCCTCGGGGGGGTTGGCCGGGCTCGGCACATCGCCCTTTAAAATAATTCTTTCGCTTTTGGAGTCAGGATCCATAACCGGAACTGCTGAAAGCAAGGCCTGGGTATAAGGATGCAGCGGGTTCTGGTAAAGCTCTTTTTTATTGCAAATTTCTACCACTTTGCCTAAATACATTACCGCTACATTATCTGAAATGTGCCGCACCATGCTTAAATCATGCGAAATAAACAGATAGGTCAGGTCGAATTTCTCCTGTAATTCTTCCATCAGGTTAACAATTTGTGCTTGGATAGAAACGTCAAGTGAGGAAATCGGTTCATCTGCTACAACGAAATCCGGGTTCAAGGTTAGTGCTCGGGCTATGCCCACCCGCTGACGTTGCCCCCCGGAAAATTCGTGCGGATAACGCCGGTGGTGATGGGGTGCGAGCCCACAGACTTCAAGGATGTATTCTACGCGTTCTTGTTTCTCTTTTCCGGAAGCAACTCCGTGTATTTCTAAGGATTCACCGACAATTTCCCCAACGTTAAGGCGTGGATTTAACGAACTGAAAGGATCTTGAAATATGATTTGTAATTCACGGCGCAGGCGGCGCAGCTCGTGTTTTTCTGTTTTAAAAATGTCTTTGCCCTTATAACGGACTTCTCCACCGGTAGGATCAACGAGGCTAAGAATTGTGCGACCCAGGGTGGACTTGCCGCAACCGGATTCGCCTACAAGACCCAGGGTTTCTCCTTTTTTAATGCCGAAGCTAACATCGTCTACTGCTTTAACATGCCCGACAACTCTTGAAAAAACTCCTCCCCGAATGGGAAAATACTTTTTAATATTTTTCAGCTGCATTATTTCTTCGCTCATGATTTAATTTTCCCTCCCTGCTCACTGAAAAGCCAGCAGGTAACCCCGTGGCCTTCGTTGATCCTTTCTTTTTCTGGTATTTTTTCCCGGCAAATATCCATTACCTGGTTGCAGCGTGGATGATAGGGACATCCTTTTGGCATGTTTAATGGGTTGGGAACGGCTCCCGGGATGGAGTTTAATTTATCAATATCTACATCTATCCGGGGCTTTGAGTTGATCAATCCAACGGTATAAGGATGTTTAGGATTTTTAATCAAGGTTCGTATATTTGTATCTTCAACAATCATGCCGCAGTACATTACAATAACCCGGTCAACCATCTCAGAAATGACACCCAGGTCGTGGCTGATAAAAACTATTGATGTGTTTACTCTTTCTTTTAGGTCTCGCATTAATTCGAGAATCTGTGCTTGAATAGTCACGTCCAAAGCTGTGGTCGGTTCATCAGCAAAGAGAATTTTTGGCTCACAGGAGAGAGCCATAGCGATCATCGCCCTCTGCCTCATACCCCCGCTTAATGCATGGGGGTACTCGGAAAAAACTTTCTCTGCCCGAGGTATACCGACAATTTTTAGCATTTCGATACTTTTATCTTGTGAATCCTGTTTATTAAGACCCTGGTGAAGACGGATTGCTTCCTGCAATTGAAACCCTATAGTAAAAACTGGGTTAAGTGAAGTCATCGGCTCCTGGAAGATGAAAGCCATTTCATTTCCCCGGATATGGCGCATCTTTTTTTCGCTTAGCGAAAATAAATCGGTTTCTTCCAGCTGCATGATTTCGGCGTTAACTTGACCGGGATGGCCAATCAAACGCATGATGCTGAGGCAGGCAACACTTTTCCCGCAGCCTGATTCACCGACGATACCCAGGGATTCGCCACGTTTTAGGTTAAAAGAGATGCCGTTAACTGCAGGGACCACACCGTCTTCAGTATGAAATTTGGTATATAAGTTTTTTACCTGGAGAAGTTCAGACAAAGCCTGGATCACCTCTTGTGGTTAATTTTTTAAGCGTGGATCAAGTGCATCGCGCAGCCCGTCTCCCACTAAATTGATGCTCAATACAGAAATGAAAATCAAGAAACCGGGAGGTAGCCAGAGCCACCACATGTTCATCAATACAGTCATGCTCCGGGCCGGTTCTAAAATGTTGCCCCAGCTAGGTATTGGCGGTTGAACTCCCAACCCGAGGTAGCTCAAAGCTGCTTCAACCAGGATAGCGGTGGCCATAATCAAGGTGGCGCTGATTAATATCGGTGCCAGGGCGTTAGGCATCATATGGCGCCAGATCAGCCTGAATTCACTTGCCCCGATTGACTTGGCAGCTTCGATATATTCCATTTGCTTGATCGACAGAAACTGGCCCCTCACAAGGCGGCAGGTTTCAGTCCAGCTTAAAAGGCCGATAATCAACATGGTATTATAAATACTGGGCCCTAATATTGCTGCTGCTGTGATAGCCAAGGCTAAAAAAGGAAAGGAGATCACCATATCGGTAATTCTCATGATCACGGTATCTAACCACCTGCCATAATAACCGGCCAGGGAGCCCATGACAACGCCTATGACCATTTGCAATGAACTGGCAACCAGCCCAACTGTTAAAGATATCCTGCCCCCGTAGAGGTTCCTGGTAAGCAGATCACGTCCCTGGCGATCTGTGCCAAACAGGTGCTCGCTTGAAGGGGGTTCTTCCTGCATTCGCAGGTTTATGGCGTCTCTTTCGTAAGAGGTAAGGACCGGAGCCAAAATAGCCAGGACAATCAATATCAGCAAAATGACGCTTCCTATCATTGCTACCTTGTTGCGTCGAAAGCGCTTCCAGATTATTTTACCGGGAGTAAGGACGGCTTCATTATTGTTTCCATTAGTTGGACCCCATTTAAATGGGTTGCGAAAAAGCTTAGAAAAAAAACTGCTCATAATTAACCCCCTTGTTAATCGTAACTAATCCGTGGATCAACTACCGAATAGAAAATATCGGCCAGCAGGTTGCCTACAATAACCAGCACAGCCAGGAATACATTAATCCCCATTAACAGGCCGTAATCTCTCTGGCTTACCGACTCGATCAACAGGGTTCCCATCCCCGGCCAGGCAAATACTGATTCAGTAATAATTGCCCCAGAAAAGAGGAAGGGGAGGCTCAAACCTAAAATGGTAATTACAGGCAGTAAAGCATTGCGTAGGGCATGGCGATAAATGACCACCTGCTCGGAAAGTCCCTTGGCCCGCGCAGTGCGCACATAGTCCTGCTTAATTACTTCAAGCATGCTTGATCGGGTAAACCTGACGAATCGGGCTGTATTGGCTGCCGTTAAAGTAACCAGGGGAAGAACCAGGTGTCTGCCTACATCTGCGGCATAAGCCAGGAAAGTTGGATGCCTGACCCCGGCAGAGGCCATGCCACCAATCGGAAACCAGCCCAGGGTAAAACCAAATAACCAAACCAGCACTATCGCCAGGAAGAAAACCGGTATTGAAACACCGGCGATTGCTGATACTACCACGGAATAATCCAGAGTTGAATACTGCCGGGTCGCTGAAATAACCCCGATAGGTACGGCTATAATGAAACTGACCAAAATGGAAGAAAAGGTAAGGATTATGGTGGGAGCTAGGCGGCTTTGAATAAGCTCAGTTACCAGGCGACCACGATAACGGGTGGAATATCCAAGGTTACCTTGTACCGCTTCGGTTAGCCAGGTACCATAACGCTGGATTATTGGTCGGTCCAAACCTAACTGTTCTCTTCTCCTTTCGATAGCTTCCGCAGATATAGTGGGATCGATCATGTGGGATAGAGGGCTTCCGGGAGCCATGTTTATGATTATGTATACTATAAAAGTGGTGCCGATTAAGGTCGGAATCATTTGAAGCAGTCGGCGCAAAATATATTGCTTCATAACAGACCTCCATAAAATTATTGCAGAAGAGGGCGACTTCCTCTATGGAAGCCACCCTCTTCATTTTTCTGTTTTACTCAATGGGTGGAGATTCTTTTAGTTTACCGATCCAGTTCCCATTCTTCAACATTCCACCACATGCTGAAAGCATCACCCTGGAAGTTTTGCAGGTCCGCTGTATGGACAAAAGCTTCGTCTTCGGCGTAAAGCCAGACATAGGGCGCTTCATCAACAAGCAGCTGCTGCCATTCACTGTAAATTTCAGCTCTTTCATCCATGTCGGTAGTCCTGCGGCCTTCCATGATCAACTCATCGTTATCAGGGTGATCAAAGCCAACAGCGTTCCAGGCATCGTCACTCAGCCAGATACCGGAGGGATCGGGTTCTAAAGCCAGCGACCACCCCATCAGGTAAAGTTCAAAGTCTTGCTCATCGAATACAACATCGGAAAGAGTGGCAAATTCCATCATGTCGAGTTCAATAGCGATACCTGCATCGGAAGCCATGTCCTGAATAATTTCAGCGTTTCTTTCCCTGGGAACATTGCCGCTGGGGTAACTCAGGGTGAATTCTAACCTTTCACCATCTTTGTAGCGGTAGCCATCATCGTCCATTTCCCAGCCGGATTCCTCAAGCAATTCATTGGCGCGCTCAACATCATAAGGCAGGGGATCCAGATCCTCGTCATAAGCCCAGGAGACCATGGACATATGGCTTACCTGCACGCTGCCCATGCCGTCAAACAGGGCCTCAACAATTTCCCAGCGGTCAATGGAATGAGTCAAGGCATGACGTACATTTACGTCACTGAGGACCGGGTGGTCCATTTTGATGCCCATGTACTGGTAAGCATTGGCCGGATAACTGACTACACCAAGCCCTTCTTCCTGATATGCTTCAAACTCATCTTTTTCAGGCTGGACCCAGGCTAAATCAGCAGCGCCGGTGATCAGTTCTGCCATCTGGGTGTCAGAGGAACCAACGCTTACAGTAATCTGATCAATATTGGGCCTACCGCCGACATAATCGTCGAATGCTTCCAAAATAGTATACTGTCCTTCCGCGAATTCAACAAGCTTGTAAGGACCTGCGCCGATCGGTTCCTGGGTTACATTGGGATGCTCTTCCAGTTCTGCTATCGGGGTCCCTTCAAATACATGCTTGGGTGAAATGCCCCAGGTGGAGATCCTGATTAAAGCGGGAGCGTCAACATCTTCAAGATGGAAGTGGATAGTTCTCTCATCTTCAATCTCAATTTCTTCAATAGCTACCCAGTTTGCTGCTCGCACACCGGTGTAATCTTCATCCATCATCCATTCAAAGGTCCACTTGACGTCTTCGGTGGTTACCGGCTCGCCGTCATGGAAAGTAATATCGTCCTTGAGGTGGTATGTGAAAGTCTTTTCATCATCGCTTACTTCCATGCTTTCGGCCAAACGCGGAACCAGTTCGTACTCTGCGTCCGGATCGTGGGTCATCATTCCAGCAAAGCAGGGATCTACTGCAGCATAAGCATCATAGGCGCTTTCATAAAGGTTCGGGTTGAACAAACCTTCCGGGGCGCTCCAGATAGCCATTACCAGGGCAGCTTCCTCGTCAGTGACCTCTTCTTCATCATCTACCGGTTCTTCCTCAACTTCTTCCTCAACTTCTTCGACTTCTTCAACTTCTTCAGGTTCACAGCCCATTGCAAATAAACCTACCAGTAACATTGTTAGCGCTAAGAATAGCGCTAAACTCTTCTTACTCATTAATCTAACCCCCTAAAAGTTAATGTAAAAAACAGGAAACCTACGGTAAAAATAAAAATGGAAATTTACCTTAAAAACTCCCCCTTTACTTACTTTACTTTATATCCATGCCAAGTGTCAGCATGCATAACCCGCATGGTTATAATGCTGACTGTAGCTTATTTGTTATTCGTTAGGGATGATAAAATTCCTGCTGATTACATAAAAAAAAGTAAACGAAATTTAAAAAGGCATTTGCAAATTATTTACTTCAAAAGTTAAACTTGTCGGCCATTTGTTTATAACATCCGGTTATGGATTAATTTGTATTGGCAAAGGAAACAAAGGAAAGGGTATAAAGAAAGAATATGATAGGGTTTTAAATAGCGATTTTATTACGGAGAAGCTTTATTGGGTATTTATCATTAGAGGAATGCAAATTGTTGATACAATTTATAATTTGCTTGCCCGTTTATTGGTTGACAGTTTGCAAGCATAAGATAATTAAGTGTTGCTATAGGGTAAGATAGTTTTTGCCCGGCATAGTAAAGTTAACCGGGTAAACATGTGAGTAGATGATGGCTGGTAAATATGAGTAAATATTACATGGAGATAGCTATTAATTGGCTACCACATAAAAGAAAAAAAGGCCAATCAGGGAATACATCAATATAAGAAGGAGTGCTCTTGGAGCTAAAACCTGTATACCGGCAATGATCAGTGCAGCTACATCTTTCCAGCCGATAAGATTGGAATTTTCTTCCATGACCTGCTTTACTTCCGGCCGGTTGTAATCTTTCTGAGACCTTTCAATTTGCCGGTCAAAATCGGCTTTTTTGTTAAAAAACATGGTAGCCCTCCTAAAAAAGGCTTATATTCATTGCGAAACTGAACTAATCATGATCAACTAAATGACAGGAGACCCGGTGATCTTCTTCAATTTCAACCAGTTCAGGTGTTTTTTCCTTGCAAACTTCCTTGGCTTCGGGGCAGCGGGTGTGAAACTTGCATCCTTCCGGTGGGTTGGCAGGGCTGGGAATACTACCTTTAAGGAGTATTTTTTCTCCTTTCCTGCGTGGATTAGGTGTTGGTATTGCCGATAATAGCGCCCGGGTATATGGGTGCTGCGGATTACTGAACAATTTTTCCACTTCCGAGACTTCAACAAGGTCACCTAAGTACATAACCCCAACCCGGTTGCTGATATGCCTGACCACACTGAGATCATGAGAAATAAACAGGTAAGTTAGCCCCATATCCTGTTGAAGATCGAGCAATAAATTGAGAATCTGCGACTGGATGGAAACATCGAGTGCTGAAACCGGCTCGTCGCAGACGATGAATTCCGGGTTCAGCACCAGCGCTCTGGCAAGGCCGATGCGTTGGCGCTGCCCACCACTAAATTCATGGGGGTATCTCCTTAAGTGATGCGGTTGAAGGCCGCATTTTTCTACAGTATCACGCACCCTGGCTACAGTTTCTTTGCCGTTGGTAATCCGGTGCTCTTTTAGAGCTTCCCCGACAATATCAGAGACTGTCAGGCGGGGGTTTAGCGAACTGTAGGGATCCTGGAAAATTATTTGCATTTCCTGTCTCAGGTTTGTGAGTTCACTTCGGTCAAGGCTAAACAAGTCACGCCCTTTATAATTCACGTCACCTTCCGTTTTTGTCAGTAGACGCAGGATGGTACGGCCAACCGTAGATTTACCGCAGCCGGATTCACCAACCAGGCCGAAGGTTTCACCTTTTTTTATTTCAAAGCTGACTCCGTCAACAGCCTTGACCCAGCCGATCACTCTTCTTAATATACCGCCCCAGATTGGAAAGTATTTCTTCAAATTTTGCACGTCCATCATTAAATCATTTTCTGGCATCGGCTACTACACCTCCTCCTGGTTTGTATGCAGCCAGCAGCGGACGGTATGTCCTTTTTCAGTTTCTACAAGGGCGGGGACTTTTTCCTTGCATACTTCCATCACCTCGTCACAGCGAGGATGAAAGGGACAACCGAGAGGGACATTTAGCGGGTTGGGGACATTTCCTCTAACCACTTTTAAACGGGGCTTCTTTTCTTTTACATCAGGGATGGAGTTTTGCAAACCGATGGTGTAAGGATGCTTGGGTTTTTCAAAAATGCTGTATACATCGGCGTGTTCCACCACTCTCCCGGCATACATCACTACCACATCATCGCACATTTCAGCAATTACACCTAAGTCGTGGGTGATCAAAATTACTCCAGCTTCATATTCTTTCTTTAAATCATTCATTAAATCCAAGATTTGGGCCTGGATGGTTACATCCAAAGCCGTGGTCGGTTCATCAGCAATCAACAGTTTTGGGTTGCAGGCCAGTGCCATGGCAATCATCGCTCGTTGCCTCATGCCTCCGCTAAGCTGGTGTGGATATTCGTCAACCACTTTTTCTGACCGGGGAATTCTCACCGTTTCCAGGGAATCAATGGCTTTTTGTCTTGCGGTCTTCGGCGAAATGTTTTGATGCAAAATTAAAGCTTCCATGATTTGATCGCCCACGGTGTAAACCGGGTTAAGAGAGGTCATCGGTTCCTGGAAAATCATTGAAATTTCATTGCCCCTGATGCCGCGCATTTTGCTTTCCGGGTAGGCTAAAAGATCTTCATTTTCAAAGTATATTTTCCCCTCTTTGATTTTCCCTGGAGGGCTTGGAATCAGCCTCATGATCGACATCGAAGTGATACTTTTGCCGCAACCGGATTCTCCTACTATTCCAACGGTTTCCTGCCTGTCTACTGAAAAATCCACCCCGTTAACCGCTTTGACTACGCCATCTTCTGTATAAAAGTAAGTTTTTAAGTTTTCTACTTCTAATAATTTATTGTTTTTCAACTCTTTGTCCCCCTATTCTTTTAACCTGGGATCAAGAGCGTCTCTTAAAGCATCTCCAACCAGGTTAAGGCTCATCACTGCGACAAAGATAGCAATTCCCGGGGGAACCCACAACCACCAACGGTGTTGCAAAACGTACATGGACTGAGCAGCATTGAGCATGTTGCCCCAGGTCGGGGTTGGCGGATTAACTCCCATCCCTAAAAAGCTAAGCATTGCTTCAAGTAAAATGGCCGAGGCAATTGCCAGGGTCCCGTTAACGATAATTGGAGCCATCGTATTGGGCAGCAAATGTCTGAAGATCTGGTTCCTGTCTTTAATCCCCAGGGCCCGGGCTGCTTCCATAAATTCCTGTTCTTTCAGAGACAAAATTTCTCCTCTCACCAGGCGGGCCAGGCTGGGCCAGCCCAGGATTCCAATCACAAGCATAATGTTGTAAATACTGGCCCCAAATATAGCGACCATGGTTATAGCCAGCGGCAGAAAAGGCATGGAAATAAATACATCGGCAATCCGCATAATTATGTTGTCGATGGTTCCGCCATAATAACCGGCAACTCCACCGGCTAATGTGCCAATTAATATGATCATACCGGTAGCCACCAGCCCTACGGTTAAAGAAACACGACCCCCATATAATACCCGGGTCAAAGTGTCCCTGCCCATACTATCGGTGCCTAAAATGTGTTCACTATCCGGTTCGGCATTAGTATTAAGCACGTTGGTTTCGTTCCACTCATAAGGGGTCAGGTAAGGAGCAAATACAGCTCCGAAAGCGAGCAGGATTAAAATAATAATCCCAAGAATGGCCAGCTTATTTTTCTTTAGCCTGCGCCAGGCAATTTTTGTTGGTGTAACAATTTCTTCAGATACTGCAGTATCGTCAGCCTGGTGCTTTTGTTGTTCATCATTTAGATTAGCCAAATCTTTGATCCCCCCTGGGGCACATAATATCTAGAGGAAAACAATTGCAAACATAACTGATTAATCATACCTGATCCGGGGATCTACAAACGCATAAGCGAGATCTGCCAAAAGGTTTCCTAAAATCACCAGGAAGGCCAGGAACATGTTGATCCCCATTAGCAAAGGATAGTCTCTGGCGTACACGGCATCTAACATTAAGGTGCCCATTCCCGGCCAGCCAAAAACCTGCTCGGTAATCACAGCCCCGGAAAAAAGAATTGGCAGTTGGAAACCCATTAAAGTAATAATGGGGATCATTGCATTTCTCAAGGCATGCTTGTAAATTACAACCCTTTCTTTAAGCCCCTTGGCCCGGGCCGTGCGAATATAATCCTGGCGGATTACTTCGAGCATGCTTGACCTGGTATAGCGCATAAATGTAGCAGTAGAACTTAAGCCTAAAACGATCATCGGTAAAATCAGGTGTCTTAGGATGTCAATTGCTTGCCAAAAAGGAGTATAATCCACACCTGCGGTGGTCATGCCTGATATGGGTAGCCATCCGAGCTTGAGCGCGATTAAGAACATCATAATTAATCCAAAGAAAAAGTTGGGAATAGATATACCGAAAAACGCAAATGAGGTTAAAGTATAATCAATTTTCGAGTACTGTTTTGTAGCCGAGACTATCCCTGCCGGGATAGCCACGACAAGGCTTAAAATCAGGGAAGAAAAGGCAAGCAGGAAAGTGGGAAACAACCGGTAGCTAATTGCATCTGCCACCGGGATACGCAGTTCGAAAGACATGCCCAAATCGCCCTGCAGCAGGCTGGTTAGCCAGTCAAAATATTGTTGAATCGGGCCTCTGTCCAGACCGCGTGCTTCTGCCATTCGTTCTACTTGTTCCACGGTCATCCCCGGTTGGGAGATAAACTGAGCCATCGGATCGCCCGGGGCCATTTGAAAAATGGCAAACAGTAAAATGCTAACTCCCAGCAGTAATATGGGAAACTGTAATAAAAGGCGTCTTAAAATGAATTTTCCCACTTAACTTCCTCCTTGTCTTTTGACACGGGCAAAAATTTTTAACAAAACCCCGGGCGGGCAAGCACAAAGGCTTGATGCCCGCCCGGGAAGAATTGTTTTAGTTGTGCTTAAAACCTGGAAAACAACTTTTAGTAATCTACCGAAATTTCATGGGCATTCCAGGTCCAACTCTGAAATTCGCTCGGATTAAAGTTGCTTACGCGGTCGTTAACGCCAAAGTGTTCGTCCCTGAAGTAGACGAAAAGGTAAGGCAGGTCTTCGTTCATCTTAACGAAGAGTTCCTCGTAAATCTCTTCCCGCTCTTCGCGGTCCAGAGTTTCACGGCCTTTTTCCATCAGTTCTTCTACTTCCGGATTATGGTATTGCCCGGAGTTATTTTCGCCCGGATCGGACCGCTCAACGCTAAATGTATCATAGGGGCAGGGATCTGCCGCCAGGCTCCAGGCCATGTTGAACAGTTCAAAATCCTGTTCTACTCTTACTTCGTCTGCGAGGGTGGTGAACTCGCTCATTTCGATTTCCAGCTTAATACCTAAGTCTTCCCAGTTATCCTGGGCCATAACCGGCATCTCTACCGACCAGTCAACCTCTTCATAAGTTTCATAGGTCAATTCGATTGGTTCTCCGTCTTCGTCTAATCTCCACTGATCATCTTCGCACCATTCGTCGTAACCTGCTTCATCAAGCAGTTCGTTGGCTTTTTCCGGATCGTACTCATAGTGGTCAAAAGCATCGTCACCGGGATATGCCCAGGATGCCGGGGCTACCGGTGCATGTGCCGGAGAGCCAAGGCCTTCAAAGAAAGAATCGACCCAGTCTACCCGCTGGAAACCGTACATCAAGGCCTGTCTGACCTTCTGTTCGCCCAGGATAGGATGTTCATGGTGTACGCCGATATAGGAGTAACCATTGTTCATGTGATCATGGATGTGAGCGTGGTCAATTTCTTCCATCATTTCTACGTTTTCAGGAACTTCAGTGTAATCAACTGCGTCAAGTCCACCGGCGTCCAGTTCCGGAATATTTGCTTCAGAAGGCACTTCTTCCAAAATCAGATCGTCGAGTTCCGGCGCTCCCAGGAAGTAGTCGTCGAAGGCTGTTACTTCAACGCGCTCATCAGGGGAGTATTCCACAAACTCAAATGGACCGGTGCCTACGGGTTCGTAGTTTAAGGCCACGAAGTGATCATCATAGTCTTCCGGGTTATCCCAGTCCCACTTGTAATAATGTTCTGGGAGAATCGGAATGTTTAAATCGTACTTCTGCACAGCCAGCGGGTCGATAGCCTGTGCTTCGATGGTGTACTCGTCGATAACAGTGATGCCTTCAATTTCGTCTGCTTCCCCGGCGCGGTATTCTTCAGCGCCGACTATGTTTTCGATGTTACCCATAAAACGGCCGTCATAATGCGGGTGAGCGAGCACGTACCAGGTGAATTCTACGTCTTCAGCAGTGAGCTCTTCACCGTCATGAAATTTTACACCTTCCCGCAGATGGTACGTATAGGTGAGTTCTTCTTCATCAACTTCCACCTCTTCGGCTAAAGCACGGTGGTCGGTTGTAAGAGTACCGTCATCTTCGACGGCCAGCAACGAATCAAAAACAAGCTCAACTACCCATGCGTCATATACAGTCGTATAAAGCGTCGGGTTAAACACACCGCTGTGCTCATGAGTGCCAAAGATAAAGGTATTGTCGCGCATATCCATGGCCGGGTTAACTACTTCCGGCTCCTCCGGCTCTTCCGGTTCCTCCGGCTCTTCTTCCGGTTCTTCTACTACTTCTTCTTCCGGCGGTTCACAGCCGGCAAAGGCCAGTGCTGCAACCAGCATCAAAAGAATTACAAACAAACTTAAACCTCTTTTAAACATCTTCACTAAAAACCCCCTTAAATCTGAAAAGTTTTCTTAAGCTACTTTTCTTTGAGAAGAATAACAACCGCTCTTATTCTCTCAAAAACCACCTCCTTGCTATTTGTTGCCGGTTTATTTACCGGATAACTAAAATAACAGCACTTTTTTACTTTCTTTTAAGTGATTCCATAACTCACTTCTTAGAGTTAGCTAGAATTCCTGCGAACAAATCATAAACATTTTGTAAATGTTAGGTAAACTTTCTCGCAAAAGTACATACAAATAGAAACTGAACAGTAAAAGTAAAAATTATGGATTTAAAAATGCATTCGAGGTTCAGTATGAGATTGTTGAAGAAAACCAAAGAAGTATAGGCTCAATTTACTATGGGTTTAGTCCATAGGATTCCGAGCCGACCCCCTTAAATAACGCGATTAATTTAAATCAGAACTGGCATAAAAAAATAAAGCCTCTCGCTTTCTGAGCTTTATTATAATTTAATTTCTTCGCATGTATTATAAAATATGAGTATATTGCTTGTCAAAAGATAAATTAGCGCCTGGATTGTGTTTGTAAATATTATGCAAATAAAAATGTGTTGACCTTGTGGATGCTTAAACCACTTCTATGTGATATGATTTTTATGCACAATACATTTGGACTGAGAGGTGATGCCTAACATGGAAACCACCATCGAAATACTTGTTCGTTC
>SL_8KL_010_SEDDRAFT_10003384_pt1 | contig 13176 bp, 5 predicted proteins | sample SodLakKL_010_SED_4_FD_11160 | JGI IMG/M metagenome (IMG submission 11160) | reverse complement strand
TCATTCAATATTTGGGGATCAAAAAGTTCATCCAGGCTCTTTTGTGAAAATTCCCTGTAACTGTTTACCCGCCGGATAACACTGGGTATTTGTGCCCGCAACTCATCCAGTTGTTCAAACGGCATCTCTTTGCCGGCCGACCTGATTGAAAGAACCGGAGCCGTTTGCCCGTCATCATCAAAATCGTTTATGTACATTTTAAGCGGCGAGTCCTGAGAAGCCCGGATTCTGCTATTGATGCCAAAATTCCCCGCAATGATATCCATATGGCCGTTTCCGGTCAGATCGGCAGCTGTCACGTTTTGCCACAAACCGGTCAAATGATCCAGCCCGTACTCTTCCGTTCTTTGAACGAGCTGACCATCCCGGTTTTCAAAATAGTGAATTGGCATCCACTCTCCGGCTACTACCAGGTCGGGCAACTCTCCCTCCCCTCGGTGCACCCATACCGCTGAAGTCACATTCCCAATCACTTCGAGGCCCGGAGCCACCCTTCCTGTTACAGCACTGAATCTTCCATTGCCGTCATTCTCCAGCAGCACGCTTTGTGGTGCTACGCCATATTGCCAGGGAATCGAATGGCCGCCCACAAAAAGATCAAGGTGTCCGTTCCCATTATAATCTGCGGCAATTACGATGGATCCGTTTACTGCAAAGTTGGGTATTTCCATCGATCGCGTAAAATTACCTCTCCCATCATTGATATAGAGCCTGTCGAGCAGTTCAAGTTCATTGCCCGCAATTTCATTACCGCCGCTCACTACATAGAGATCAGGATGTCCATTTCCGTTGGCATCAAAAAAGATCGCATCCACATCTTCGCTCGCACGATCTGAATGAAACTGCACCTGTTCTGATTCAACAAACCTGCCGTTACTCTGCTGTACAAACAGTTTCCCGGCATTTCCGTGTGCCCCTCCTATATAGATATCATCCAGCCCGTTTCCGTTTATGTCGGCTACAGCCAGAGCAGGACCCATGGTTGAAAGTTTATAGGGCATGAGCGGTTCGCGGTTAAAATCGTTGAAATTGTTCTCCCTGTGGCTGTGATTGAAGTTCAAATCCCGGGTAATATCCCGTAACAGCGTTTGTGAATCACCTCTGTGCAGCCTTGTATAGTCAAACCTCGCTTCTGAGTCTGTTTGTGCAATCTCCGTTAAGCCGTTGACGTCCAGATCATAGATCGTTTGGTACCTGTGATCGGGCCAGATTACTAAAAGTGAATCGATGATCTCCGATTCACCCAATCCGAAATGGAGCACATGATCTACAGATGACTGAAATCCGCGCGTTGGCATCTGCTCCCTGAAGTATCTGTTTCCGGATGCGTAAACAAATACTTTTGACCCGATCCCGGTACTGTTGCCTCCCTCTTTTTCAAGCTTTACCCGAAGAAAATTACCTGTAAGGCTGTCGGGCGTCATGTTTTGATAGACAAGCGCAGGCTCATTGATTGAATTTACAACCAGGTCGAGTTTACCGTTGTTGTTAAGGTCAGCATAAACCGCCCCGTTTGAGTAATGAGGTTTCGAAAACCCCCATTCGTTTGAAACGTTTGTAAAGGTGAGATCGCCGTTGTTTCTGAACATGTAGTTTGGCACATGCTCATCCGGCATCAAATCAATAAGCGCATATTGCTTTTCCTGAAGTTCCTCTCCCGTGTACTGTTGACGAACACGCTGGATATTGTTTACATAGTCAAGATCGTTGGGCCTGTGAGGCATTCCGTTGGTAACGTAGAGATCAACAAATCCGTTGTTATTGAAGTCGGCAAACAGTGATGCCCAGCTCCACTCTGTTTTTGCAAGGCCCGACGCAAATGCAGTTTCGCTGAAAACCGGCAGTCCTCCAGTGGGCGAAATCCCGCGATTTACCTGAAGCGTATTTCTGTTGTTTTTGGGGCCAAATCCAAAATTCTCTTTCGCCTCTGCGATTGGTATAAGATCAGGTCCGCCCGACCGTAAAAAAACCTCGTGATCTTCGGCCATCATATCCAAAGATATAATATCAGGCCGCCCATTGTTGTTGATATCGGCAATATCGTTGCCCATCGAAGAGTTGCTGGTGTGGCCCATCATACTGTAGAGCTGATTTGTAAAGGTGCCGTCTCCATTGTTGATATAGAAGTAGTCATCTTCATGAAAATCGTTTCCAACATAGATATCGGGATATCCATTCTGGTTGATATCGGTAATAGCCAGCCCCAATCCGTAACCGAGCGCACTGCTGATGATTCCCGCCTCTTCCGTTACATCCGTAAAGTGATCTCCGTCGTTCCTGAAAAGTCTGTCACCGGCTTTTAGATCCCTGCGCTGGCGCAGCTGCTCGGCCATTCCGTAGGTGGCTTCACTGTGAAAGGAGTGGTTCAGCAGAAACATATCGAGCCGGCCGTTGTTGTTGTAGTCGAAAAAAGCCGCCTGGGTGGAGTATCCTTCAAAATCGAGTCCATATTCAGCAGCGCTTTCCGTGAACGTTTCATCTCCATTATTGATAAAGAGCTGATTGGCACCCGACTTCGTCAGGTAGTTGACGCGGCTTATATAGATGTCGAGATAGCCGTTGCCATTCACATCGGCCATGGTGACGCCGGTCGACCAGCTGCCCTCATCATTTATGATTCCGGCCCTGTCGGTAATATCTTCAAAAACAAAATCACCCCTGTTCAGATAGAGCCTGTTGGGTTCATCGTTGCCGGTGAAAAACAGGTCCACAAACCCGTTGTTGTTGATATCACCTGCAGCAACTCCTCCTCCATCATAAAAATAGAGATAGTTCTGAATATTGAATTCAGGTGTGTTTTCGAGGTTATTTGCGAAGTGGATATTTGTTTGAGACGGAGATAGTTGAACAAATGGAGAGTCCGGTTCCGATGAACATCCCATTAATAAAAGTAAGATTAACGCAGATAAGAGAAGAAAAAACGTACTGCCGGGTAATTGCATACCTTTAATTTTGAGGAGACTATTACCTAAGGGTAAAGCCTGTATATATGTAGTAAAATAGCCCTTAAAGATATTACAGAGAACCCATCCATTCAATAAAATATTCACTTTATTCTTGTCTGCCATTCGCCAATATCAGAGCCAAAAAGCAAGGCTGACGCTAAACAGTACAATGCCAATGAAATAGGCCGCCAGTAGAGATGATTCTTTAATCCTGAAATCGAGCGGGGCAAGAACCAGGTCATTTCGTTCACCTTTTACCTTTTTCACATAGTTGCTGTGCAAAATCGCAACGGTTGTGGTTACAATAAACCCGGTTGCGTTCCACCAGAACCAGAATATCAGCTCTTCGGCAAAAATCCATAAAAAGAAATTGAACAGCACACCAGAGAATATCCCAAGGTTCACGCCCCTGGTTGTGACTGATGTTGTTAAAACGGCCAGCATGAAGGTTGCGATAATGGGCCCATAAAACAGAGAGCCAATTTTATTGATGGCCTCAATAACAGTCGGAGCAATACCCCCGGCAGAAAATGCCAGGATAACACAGATAACACCCCATACAACCGTGTACTTTTTGGAAAGTTTGAACTGGTCATCCGAAGAGACCTCACCGTCTCTGGATGGCAAAATAAAATCCTGGACGGTTGCAGCACTCAGCGAGTTAAGTGCGGAATCGAGTGATGACATTGCCGCCGCCAGGATTGCTGCAACCAATAGTCCAATTAATCCGTGAGGCAGATACTCAACGATAAAGAGCGGCACCATGTAGTCGGATTGACCGGGAGGTATCGCATTTATAAAATCGGGTGTCATCAATGCAAAGGTTCCGATAAGCAACCCCATTATACAGTAGAGCAGAACGGTTGGAAAACGGCAAAACCCGTTGAAAAGAAGTGCTTTTCTGACGTTATCCATATCTTTGCTGGATAGAATTCGCTGTGCCTGGCTCTGGTCGCAACCGTAATACGCGGTGTATAGAAAGAATCCGCCGAGCACCATTGGCCAGAATCCGAACTCCTCGCCATCACCCAGCCCAAGATTTGAAAAGTTAACGGCTTCCAGCCTGTCTCGGTCCAGGTTCTCCATAAACATGTTCCATCCCCCAATTAAATCGAAAGCAACATAAGAGCATATAATAAACCCGATAAATAGAATGCCCATCTGGATCACATCGGAGATCACAATGGCTTTCATCCCTCCCATATAATCATATATCAGTGCCACCAGGCCCGTCATTAGTATATTAATCCAGAGTGGAATGCCGAACACAGCTTCCAAAACAATGGCTACCGCATAAACCGTGATGCCGGCTGCAAATGCCCGGCTGAATTGGAATACACCACTCAGGATTTTGGTTGTACTGGTTCCGAAACGTTTGCCCAAAAAAGAGTAGATACTGATGATTCCGGACCTATAGAGGGGCGGGAATATAAAGATAATCAGAAAAATCATTGCCAGCGGCACGGCAAATTCATAAGTGAGCCACTGCAACCCCCCGCCTTGCCGCAATCCCACAAAGGCCGGAGCTGAGATAAAACTCACTGCACCCAGCTGGGTTGCCATGGTTGACAAACCAACCTGCCACCACTTAAAGTTTTTACTTCCCAGGTAATAATCTTCTGTGGTGCTTTGCCCTTTACTCAGGTAGTAACTTAAGCCAATTAAACCCGCTGCATAGAGAGTGATCACCGTCCAGTCGAGGTAGTTCATACCCTGTTTCTGCCCTATTGTTATTTAGATTTTGAACAATATGACACAAGCAAATCAAAAATAAAAATCACTTCTCAATTTTTCAGTAAATCGATAAGAATCAGAGCCGTTTCATAATTTGCCGGAATTGATAAATGATCATCAGTTTTTTTTCAAATCTATCGCACAAACAGGACTTTTATCTGATAATTTTTTGCTGTTTTTAGTAATTTAGAACAGGGATGAAATAAACTTGTTAAATTTTCAATTAATTATCTCACTTATACTTAACCGATAATATGTAAACGCTTACATTTATTTTTAATTATGTAAGCGTTTTCATAATATGAACACAATTCATTGTTATTATCAAAATGATAAAGGGATTGCGATTTTAATTAGCTGCCGTATTTTTTTAAAAAAAAGATGGTTTTAAGCCGCCAATCTCCTCAACATTTTTACAATCAAATCATCAATCTAGAGGTAGAAATATGAAACTATTCCAGCTACCAAGTTTCCTGCTGCTCCTTACCTTTTGTGCCTTCTCAACAACAGCTTTTGCACAAACGGACTTTGTAGTCAGCGGAACAGTAATAGAAGCCGATACCGAGATCCCCCTTCCCGGGGTGAATATTGTATTACAGGGGCAACCCGACAGAGGAACCACTACCAACATGGACGGTGAATACTCGTTACGGGTTGACTCTCCCGACGATGTTTTAGTCTTTTCTTACATTGGGTTTGTCAGACAGGTAATTCCGGTCGATGGCCGGGAAACCATTAATGTAGTGATGGAGAGTGATGTTGCAGCACTACAGGAGTTGATAGTAATCGGGTACGGCGTACAGGAACGAGGAGACAACACAGGCTCGGTCAGTGTTGTCAGCTCACGTGATTTTAATCCCGGTGCAATAACGTCACCACAAGATCTGTTCCAGGGGCGATCGGCCGGGGTTGATGTAGTAACAAACAGCGGGGCACCCGGTGCCGGTGCAACCATTCGAATTCGCGGGGGGTCTTCCCTTTCTGCCAGTAACGATCCACTCTTTGTGGTTGATGGAATTCCACTGGATGATTCGGGAATTGCCGGTATGAGGAACCCTTTGAATACCATAAATCCGAATGATATAGAGAACATCACCATCCTCAAAGACGCCTCTGCTACCGCCATTTACGGTTCACGTGCATCCAATGGTGTAATCATTATTACTACCAAACGGGGTGAAAGAGGTCAAGCCTTCCAGTTAAACTATAACACCAAGGTCTCTTATCAGACCAATCAAGACCGTATAGCAGTTCTCGATGCCGATGAGTTTAGAAGAGTAGTTGAAAATTTTCATGGCCCGAATGCAGCCCAGTACCTGGGAGATGCAAATACAAACTGGCAGGATCAAATCTTTAGAGATGCTTTCAGCCAGGACCATAATATTAGCGCTACCGGTTCATGGAACGACTTGCCCTACCGGATATCTGTTGGTTTTACCGGAAGCCAGGGGGTTCTCAGAAACTCAAACAATAACAGGCTAACCGGCTCCATTGCGCTGAATCCTTCTTTTTTAGATGATCAACTTCGGGTTGAAGTAAACCTCAGGGGTATGCAGGATCGCAACGATTTTGCCGACACCGGTGCCATTGGCAGCGCTATTACGTTTGATCCCACACAGCCGGTACGTGTTGGCGACTCAGATGACCCGTTTGGAGGATATTTCACCTGGCAAGGATCCAGTGGTGCTCCAATTGGAATTGCTCCTGCTAATCCTGTTGCACTTATTGAGCAGCGCACTGACGAATCTACGGTTTACAGGATGCTGGGTAATTTACAGATGGCTTACGATATGCCATTTCTGCCGGAACTTACCGCAACCCTGAACCTCGGATTTGACTATTCGGATGTTGGCAACGGCCGGGTTCGTGTTCCTGACAATGCAGCATTCGAAATCAGCAGTCCAAATCCCTTAGATCCACGCGGTATCCGAAGTGAATATGACCAGAGAAAAGAGAATGAGATCCTCGATTTCTATCTCAACTATAATACTGAGCTTACCGAACTGGACAGTGATTTGGATGTAACTCTGGGTTACTCCTGGGAGAAACATTTTGAAGAAGGTTCAAGCTTTACCACCAACTTTAATACAGATGATGTCTTAAACGTACTGGGCGATACTGATTATGCCACTGAGTACTACATCGTATCATTCTTTGGACGTGCAAACTACTCTCTGATGAACCGCTATCTTTTTACCGCCACCCTTCGCCAGGATGGAACATCCCGGTTTTCAGAAGACAATCGATGGGGACTTTTCCCCTCTTTCGCATTTGCTTGGCAGATGCACCGGGAGTCATTCCTGAGAGATGTTGACTCAATTAATGAGCTGAAACTCAGGTTGGGTTACGGTGTAACGGGTCAGCAGCGAATCGGTCAGGGCGACTATCCCTACCTCGCACGATACACTTTTGGACAGTCGACAGCTCAATATCTGTTTGGTAATGAATTTGTGCAGACTCTCCGGCCTGAAGGTTATAACGTTAACCTGAAATGGGAAGAGACAACCACCTACAATATCGGACTTGATTACAGCTTGTTTGATGAGCGTGTATTTGGTTCTGTTGAAGTCTATCACCGTGAAACCACAGATCTGTTGAATGTAATTCCGGTTCCTGTAGGCACCAACTTTACGAACCAGATTTTAACCAATGTTGGCAGCCTTGAAGTGCAGGGAATTGAGTTCAACATCACCGGACGGCTTCTTTCAACAGAAAACTCATACTGGCAGCTGGGTTTCAACACCACGTTAAACAGGGATGAGATTACGAATTTGACCACTGTTGATGATCCCGCATATATCGGTGTTCAGGTAGGTGGAATAGCAGGTGGGGTTGGAAATACCGTTCAAATTAACAGTGTAGGACACCCAAGAAACTCGTTCTATGTATTTGAACAGGTATATGATGAATCAGGACGCCCTGTAGAGGGAGTTTATGTAGATCAGGACGGAGACGGAGTGATCTCAGAGGCAGACCGTTACAGGTACAAAAGCCCCTCTCCGGATGTTACATTCGGGATAAGCTCACGTTTTGAGCACAAAAGCTGGGACGCATCCTTCTCTGGTAGAGCCAGCTTTGGAAACTATGTATATAACAATGTGGCCTCCGATAATGGAGCCTTTAGTGAAATGTTCAATTCTACCGGCTTTCTTACCAATGCAAGCTATAGTCTTGCAGAAACCGGTTTTGTCACTCCAAGGTACATTTCAGACCACTATGTTGAAGACGCATCCTTCTTTAGAATGGATAACATTAGTGTTGGATACACATTCAGGGATCTTTTTGATGCCGTTACTACGCTAAGAGTATCTGCTACCATGCAAAATGTATTCACCATTACAAATTACAGCGGGCAAGACCCGGAAGTTGTTGGAGGTATTGACTATAACCTCTACCCCCGACCGAAAACCTTCGTGTTGGGTATAAATCTCAACTTCTAATTGAAACCCTGAAAAAAATAAAATTATGAATAAGAATATAGGACTCAAACTTCTCGCTTTCACACTGGTACTTTTGGTATCCGTTTACGCCATCTCTTGTGTTGACAGCCTGAATACAACTCCAATTGACGAGGATGTAGTTACATCCGCTCAGGTTTTTGACGATCCTGAGAACTTTAAAAAAGTACTTGCAAAAATGTATGCCGGGCTGGCATTAACCGGTCAGCAAGGTCCTGCAGGACAGCCCGATATACAGGGAATTGATGAAGGGTTTTCGAGTTATGTTCGTCAGCTATGGGTACATCAGGTTATTTCAACCGATGAGGCCGTGGTTGCATGGAGCGATCCGGACCTCCCTGAATTCAATTATCAGGCATGGGGAGCCTCCAGTGACTTTGTAAGGGCCATGTACAGCCGGATCTATTACCAGATTACGCTGGCCAATGAATTCATAAGGGAAGCCCGGCAGCGAGATGAAGCCGTTATTCAGGATTATCTTGCTGAAGCCCGCTTCTTAAGAGCGCTCAGTTACTGGCATCTTCTCGACCTTTTTGGCGGGAATGTCCCCTTTGTTACTGAAGCGGATCCGATTGCAGCCTACATGCCCGAACCAACAAACTCTGAAGACCTCTTTGCCTACATAGAGAGTGAGCTACTTGCCATTGAAGGCCAGCTGCCCTCTCCGCAAGGAAACGACTATGGCAGAGCCGATCAGGCCGTTGCCTGGACGCTGCTTGCAAAACTCTATCTCAATGCAGAAACGTACATAGGTCAGGAGAGATACGCAGATGCTCTCAGCTACTCGCAGCGCGTAATCGATGAAGGCGGTTTTACCCTTGCTGACAATTACCAGCACCTGTTCATGACCGACAACGACCAGACCGGCGAAATTATATTTCCCGTTCGTTTTGACGGCGACAATATGAGAACATTCGGTGGCACTACATTCATAATCTGTGCAAGCCTCGGCGGCAGTATGGTTCCTGATGATTTTGGAACAGGATGTGCCTGGGCAGGTCATCGAACCACCCCGGAATTCGTCTCACTATTCGAGGAGGATCAAGACGGATGGGCTGATGGCAGGGCTCTTTTTCACACAGACGGACAATCTCTTGAAATAGAGACTATTAGCCAGTTCACACAAGGTTATGCTATAGGTAAATTTTCGAACCGGTCTTCAACCGGAGAGAGAGGAAAAAACAGTGAGTTTATGGACACCGACTTTCCAATGTTCAGGCTTGCTGACGTTTATCTGATGTTTGCAGAAGCTGCCATTAGAACCAACAGCGAAACAGCCCGGGCTTTAGACCTGGTTAACGAAATCCGGGACAGAGCATATGATGGCAACTCCGGTGAAATCACCGCCGGTGAATTGACCCTGGACTTCATCATTGAAGAGCGTGGACGAGAACTCTATTGGGAGGGCCACAGAAGAACCGATCTTGTTCGGTTTGGCCTCTTTACCGGAGGTGATTACACATGGTCATGGAAAGGCAACGAACAGGAAGGAAGCAGCACCAGCGAACACTTGAACATCTTTCCTATACCATCTGCCGATATAAATGAAAACCTGAACCTGACTCAAAATCCGGGTTATTAAAAGGAGGCTATTTCTATGAAACTACTTAAATCAATAACGCTTTTACTTGCCGGAACGCTACTTTTCACCGCTTGTGAAGATACCAAAGGCCCGGTTTTAAATCCCGATGCAGAAGCACCGGTAATTACGGCACCTTCATCAGGTGAAAGTTTTATACTTGAACAGGATCATGCTGAAGAGAGCCTCTTCACCCTGGAGTGGACGGCTCCGGATTTTGGATATCCCGCAGCAGTAAGCTACAGGGTTGAAATGGATCCCGATGCCGCAAACTTCGACAATCGGGTGAACATGGGCAGTGTAAATACTACCTCTTTTGCTATGATGGTTGGAGAGCTGAACAACAGGCTCTTGTCTGCCGGGCTTCCTGCTGAAGCTGAATCTACGGTATCGTTCAGGGTGAGAGCCTCTTTAGGAGGGGGAACCGACCCGCTCTACTCCGATCCAATACAGGTAGATGTCACACCCTATGACGATGATGTAGCCCCTGAATATCCCGAACAACTTTTCATGATCGGCGCAAGCGTTGGAGACTGGGACTGGGGTAATACCAATCTGGAAATGGTGCCGGTTGCGACTAAACCATATCTTTTCTGGAAAATAGTCTGGATTGAGGCCGGTGTTGATGATGCAGGTTATAAATTTGCACCCGAAAGAGGTTGGGGCAACGACTTCGGCTGGGACGAGGAGCCACCCGTCGATGAAATCTACGGTATTGGCGGTGATAACATGCCTGAACCCGCTGAATCGGGATACTATATGGTTGTGGTTAACCTTGAAACCGAAGAGATCGCTGTTACAGCTCCCCTTGTATACCTGATAGGTGATACTGTAGAAAGCTGGGATACAGCTAATGAAGAAGCTCTCTTCACTGTTGACAACGACAATGAGGTAATCACCATAACCAGAGAACTTGAAGCTGCCGAACTCAGAATGTATGCCTGGTTCGACAAGGGATGGTTTACAGACTGGTGGCAATCAGAATTCATGATTTTTGATGGAGAGATTGAATTCCGTGGAGCCGGCGACGATCAGGATCGTGTGAACATCAACCCTGCCGGTGAATATACCATTGACCTGAATTTCAGAACGTATCAAGGTGCGATTGAAATGCAGTAGATAAGACATACACTCTCTGTTTTTAAACGAGAGTACCCACACTTTGAAAGGCTCGCTCGCATTTATTTGTGAGCGGGCCTTTTTTTATTTAAAGAGTGACTGTCATCTCTCCCTGCTTTGGAGATTAAATTAAACAAAACCTTAAATAACTCCTGCCGATAACTGGGCTCCTCTTTTTACCCGCGAAGCGAAGCGTAGTGCACCGAGCGCTGGCGATTCCCATAAAATGAGATTTCTCCACTACGCACCGGAAACCCGCCGGTGCTTATCAGAGCACAAAAGTGAGCGGGCCGAAGCACTGCTTCGGAAGAACAGCGGCTGGATTGGCTTATTAATTCAAGATCTAAAAAGTAGAGTGTATTAGGAAGAGAGGGAGAGTAGGTACGGTGCATCTATGCACAGGCAAGATTCCGCATCAGACATGGAACGTACCTGACGGCACTTACTTTTAGTGAAGGTTTACGCCTAATCCCTGGGATAAATCCGCAGGGTTATAAGATCGGCCTTGCCTCCGGCACTTGAAAACAGAAGCAAGGCGCATAGCGCATAGGGCTAAGCGTAACACTTTCATTGTCTTTCGATGTATTCATTGCGCACCGGCGTTAGACTGAAATGCTGCGTGGTTGGGGTTTTTATACGCCGGTTTTCTTATTAAAAACGCGATTGTCCTGTCTCGACACTGGCCAAAAGCGGCCATCGCTCAATAAGACAAGAGCGGTGATGGGACAGTTACCGGGCATCCGGTCACGGAATAGTGCGACGCTCCTTCTGCCCGACAGTACAGTGACAACGAATTCATATGTGTAAGGCTTCGTCTAAGTTCACAATTTGCAATTTTGAAAAAACACAAACAGAGAACAGAGGTTGATGAGTGGAAACAAATCATGTAGATTAGAACAAATTTTTAATTTATCAACCCGTTGAATTTTGCATAAACACTTTACCCCTACCTTTACAATTTTCGGTCTGCTATTTTTACTGATTCAATTCTGCTCTGTTTCTACCCTGTTTGCAGATGCACTAGAAAAAGCACCCGAATCTGACGAAAATGTAGTTGGAATCCGAATAGCACCACCCTTTGTGATGCAGGAGAGTGATGGTTCCTACAGCGGATTGAGTATTGAATTATGGGAAGTGATTGCCCGGGAGCTCCAAATTGATTTTCAATACCAGGAGAGGGATTTGGCAGGTTTGTTTCAGGGTGTGGAAGATGGATCACTGTTTGCTTCCATATCGGCACTGACTATTACAGCCGAACGGGAAGAGACTATTGATTTTACACATCCTTTTTTCGTCACCGGCCTGGGAATAGCCGTGCCGCACAGGCCAACCGGCTTGTGGAGTGCTTTTTTAGGTCTGTTTTCAACCGATTTTCTCTGGATTGTTCTTCTATTACTGGCACTGCTCTTTTTCTGGGGTATTTTGGTTTGGATTTTTGAACGTCATGAGAACCGCGAAGAGTTTGGCGGTTCAGCCTCCGAAGGGATCGGGAGCGGATTTTGGTGGGCGGCTGTAACGATGACCACCGTTGGTTATGGCGACAAGTCTCCACGCTCAATCGGGGGTAGGATTGTTGGCTTTATCTGGATGTTCACCGCCATTATTGTGATCTCATTCTTTACGGCCTCCATAGCCTCTTCCCTTACCGTAACTCAGCTCGACAGCCGCGTAAGTGGTCCGGGCGACCTGCCAAATGTACGCGTTGGTGCGCTGAGTGAATCGGCTACACTCATCTATCTTGAGGACCAGAACATACTGCCCAATACATTTTCTACCATTGAAAACGGGCTAAAGGCTGTTGAGGATGATGAGATTGATGCATTTGTACACGATGCTCCCATCATACGATACTTCACCAGGAGCGACTTCCGCGGAAGGGTTCGTGTTTTACCCGGCACGTTTAATGACCAATACTACGGCATCGCCCTGCCCATGAACAGCGAGTACAGAAACGACATCAACCGGGTTCTCCTGGAGTTTATTCAGAGCGACCGCTGGGAAGAGCTGAACAACCGATATATGGGAGAGCGGTAGTGATAACCCGGATTTTCATCGGGAGTTTTAGTGCAGATTCGACATTAAATCTTTGACTCTGGTAATCGAATAGTCCCCTCCTTTCCCACATAGTGGCCCCTTCGGGGCAAGGAGGGGATTTAAGGTGGTTATGCCATGGGCATCCCTTTTGGGGGAAAAGGCTATGAACCATTTTTTCAATCTGTAGCCATTAATTAATGCAGTGACCCCCCCCCGAGAGGCTGTCCAAAAAGATACATTTAATTTATGGATGCCTTAATAATTAAAGTTTACTTCGTGAACCTTCGAGTCTTTGAGCCTTCTCCCA
>SL_8KL_010_SEDDRAFT_10003383_pt1 | contig 13178 bp, 8 predicted proteins | sample SodLakKL_010_SED_4_FD_11160 | JGI IMG/M metagenome (IMG submission 11160) | reverse complement strand
CGTTAAACTCTTCCCGCTCCATGTCGGCAGGGTAAAAGTTGGCGCCAAAAGGCTTGTCGTCAAATCCATGAACGAAAGGGGTATGGCCTTCCAGACGCCCCCAGGGACCATAGTTGATGAGTGCATATTCCCAGGCATAAGGATCCTCGATATGGTTTTTTAAATGTTTCTTGTTGCCGTATGACTGGATCCAGAAAATCTCATCGATAACATCAGCGGCTGTAATGAGTACAGGTATCATTTCCCTTTCCTTTTCACTCAGCCAGGTGAGGTCGGTGGTCAGTGTGACCTTTTCATACTGGTCGATACGTTCCTGGATCTGTTGCTGATATTCCCTGTCAACTTCCTGGCAGCTGATCAGGATGCTAAGAATGAACACTATGCTAAGTAATTGAAAATGTCTTTGCTTCATCATTATTTTCTTTTTTGGTTTGTATTTGATAATCCAATAGTATATTCACATGATACTGGTTCATGTGGCAGCCCAAAGGATAAAACGTAAAATCACACTATAAATATATGAACAATATATGACAGAAACGTTTAGGGGAGTCATAAAAAAAACAAATATTCAGACCCTGATGGATTGTTTTGTGCTATTTTAACTTGTTCTTATTGTTGAATGAACAGGTAAGATAACAATAAACTTTGCTCCCTTATCAGGTTCTGATTGAATTTCTATTTTTCCGTTAAGAAGATCTGTAATACCTTTGCATATAGGCAGCCCTAAACCTGTGCCTTGCTGTTTAGGATTTGAATTTCCGCTAGGTAGTTGAACAAAACGTTCAAAAATCTTCTCCTGATCATCTTTTGAAACACCCTGCCCTGTGTCTTCAACAAAAAAATGTATTTCTTCATCACCAGAAAGATAATATCCTATGCTTATCCAGCCTTTCTCAGTAAACTTTATGGCATTAGATAATAGGTTAGAGAGTACCTGGTAAAGTCGAAAACGGTCGGTGGTTATTTTAAGCTCTTGCGCATCAGGGGCCTCATCGAGAATTAACTGGATGTCTTTTTGCTGCAGCAATGGATGTTTTTGGTAGTTGGCATACAGTTCAAGCATTAGACCAGACACATCGAAGGTTTCATGTTTTATAGAGATGTTTCCTGAATCGATTTTGGCCAGGTCAATGAGGTCATCAATCAACCGCAGCAGAAGTTGTCCGTTTGAGTAGATCAGGTCAAGGTATTGTTTTTGCTCTTCCTCGCTTAAGTTTGCTTCCGTTTTCAGTAACTCTGAAAAACCCAGTATGCCTGTCATGGGCGTACGAATCTCATGACTCACGTTAGCCAAAAACGCTGTTTTTAACCTGTTGGCTTCTTCTGCCTTTTCTTTTTGTTCTATCAGGTCTTCCTTTTGTTGGATGAAGGTTTCAGTCAGATCACCGATCATGGCAAATTCGCTGCTTGCTTTTCTCAGTTCCGGGATGTGTTCCTTCGAGTTTTTTTGGATGGTCTGGGCAATCAGCTTCAGGGGTTTGTTAACCCAATGATGCATGGCTGACATTAATGCGACAAAGGCCAGTATGGTGGAGGAAAGGAGGATTATCAATATGCTTCTTGACTTTTCCTGAAGCAGGTCTGCAAAGTCAACTTTTTTTCTGAAAATCAACAATGCGGCATCTTCTCCTTCTTTTCCCTGAAAGGAGACCTGTATGACTCCTTCTTCAACCGACTCTTGCTTTAATCCTTGGCCAGTCTGAGCAGCACTAATGTCGCTTCCCGTCATGGCCTCAAGCAAGTTAAGCGGTTCACCACTCCAGCATTTGGCAAAAAACATATATCCCTGCGGTTCGCCTTCGCGTTCGGTATCCTCCGTATGATGAATGGTTGCACCCTGAATCAGCACCAGGGTGTTATGAAGCACTCTGTAGAACTGCGTCAGCTTCTCTTCGTGCAGTTGCTCTTTCAGTCCGGCAGAAAAATCAGCTGGTGTTAGTCTTTCGGCACAATGTTGTTTGTTCTCATAAACCAGTTCTCCTGACAGGTCAAATATCCAGACGCCGTTAATTTCATACCATGGCAGCAAATCGTCCAGATAGGCTTCCAGCATGTCATAAGGAAGGGACGATGGATCGGCTGCATAAGCGACCATGTCATCCCATGTGCTGAAGTCGTAAATAACCCAATAAAGGTGGGTCTCCCAAATGTCTGCAATGGCCCCTGAAGCTTCCCGCACTTGCTGCTGACTGTATTCTTGGTAGGCTTGTTGCTGCCGGTTGGAGTGGATCATGAAATAAAGCAGAATAATCATGGAAAGCACAAACAGGGTGGCGATAACTGCACCTGTTTTGGCTCTGGTGCTTATTTTCTGTTTTCTTAACAACATTTTCCTGATCATCACATGGTTTTTTCAACCAGCAATTGTTTTCCGTAAAGTTTGATTGGCCCAAAGATAATGATCTTTTGATTTGATGCGATTAGTTCATAACCTTAGTGGAACTTTGTGCTTTGCAGCATGCCCTTAACATCGCCCTGGAAGCTCCGGGTATCGGTGTGGATGGTGAATATGAGATCGTAGAATATTCGGAACCAGGTCTGTTTGGTTTTAAGGTCTGGCTTCAGGATTATTGGGGATAGAAAGTAAAAAGCGTGTTGAAGATGATCCTGCAATCGAACCAGCGACCTCATGCCTGTCAAGCATGCGCTCTGAACCAACTGAGCTAACGCCCCGGGTATTTATTATCTTGGCGCCAAATCAGTGCAGATATAAAAAAATACCATTTCAAAATATATGAGCGGTCTGCAAAACCCAGCGAGTATACTTGGTTAAAATAAATCTGATCCGGCTTCTATGTTTTTTGCACCGTTTGTACTGTTTGCAAAAAAATCAGGTTGAATATTGGGTAACCACCACGCCGGCAAAAACAATGGACAGTCCGATGAAGTCTGTGATCATGAGGGTATCTCCAAAGGCAAGCCAGGCCATGAACATGGTCACAGGGGGGCCAAGGTAAAACAGGCTGGCTACACGGGTGGCATCCATACGTTTGAGCAGCATCCACATCAGGGCATAGGCTCCAAGAGAAACAGCTAAAATGAGCCATGCCATGGTATAGATGAACGCGGGTTGCCATGTCGCTGAAAAATTTTCGGCCCACCATGCCGGCAATATCATTACCAATGCCGTAGCTGCACTTTGATAAAGGAGTCTCAGGTCTACGGACATCTGTTGCGAACTCTTTTGCAGATCCATTTTGCGCTGCAAAAGGCTGGCAATGGTAATGGCAATCACGGAGCCCAGGGGGATGAGATGGCCAAATACGGATGCGGTGCTTTGGTAATCGATACGGAAAGAAACGGTAATGCCGACTCCTATAAAGCCGATGATCAGGCCTGCCCACTTACGTGCTGAAGTCTTTTCTCCCGTTACAGAGCCTGAGAAAGCTCCTGTTGAAAGAGGTTGCAGGGCCACAACCAGTGCAACGACACCGGCGGGGACGTCATGGTTCAGCGCGATCAGCACGCACCCCAGCCATACACCATGTGAAAGTATGCCGATCCACATTTGCGGTCCTGCCACCCGCCACCCCGGCCATAGCAGGTTGTTTCGCACGTAAAGATAGATTAGCAACAACAAGCTCAGGGCAAGATAACGCCAGAAAAGCAAGGTGAACGGTCCTGCATAGGGCAATCCGTACTCAGCACCAATGAATCCTGAGTTCCACAGCAGAACAAAGCCGGTAATAAGAAGGAAAAGCTGTTTTGACCACCGCAAGGTCCTGGATTTTTGGTTATGGCTTTATGGGAGTGGCAAGTTTGGGGTCTTCATAACCTTCAGGCATGCCTTCGTATTTTTGTACCAGATCCGGCTTGCCGCAAAACTCAAAGCTGTGGTTCATGTGGTCACGTTCATCAAGCATGATGCGCCTGAAAACATCGGCCCAGGTGTCCGCATCGGTATATTGCCCTACGAATTCATTATCAACCTTCTGTTCTTCCCACTGGGGGTTGTCTCTAACCATCCCGGCATATACACCTTCCGCATGATTCTCAAATTCGGCATTAAACAGGAAAGCCCTTTTCTGGTTAAAGAAAGCCATGGTCTTGGCAATGATCACATAGGAAAGAACAGCAAAGAAGGTCACGAAAGGACTCAAATACCATTTGTCCTTCATGCCGTCTTCCTTCATCTTTTCATGTATTACCAGAAGATGTGTATATTCATTATCCTGCGCATCACGTCCCCAGTCAATTACGTTCTTGACTTCCTTAATTCTTTCCGAGTTCCGGAATTTCCTCGTGAGCTTCAGATAGTGCCTGATTTCCCATACACGGTAAGGGATGCTGGCCAAGATCTCAAGGAGTTTGGCTTTGGAGAGGTTATTCTTTTTTCCTGCGATAAGGTCCATTCCAAAAAAGAACATCTTTGCGATGAAACTATACTTGTAGCGAGGAGTTTCCAGGGTAACCTGGTGCTCTTTTTTTAAATCGATGGTAGCTGTTTTCTCCATGTTGTGATAAGTTTAGTTATTGGTTGCTATATGATTTCAAGATTATTTGATATGGTACTACTGCAAGGCTAATCATTCATCATATCATTGATAGATTATCCTATTGCGGTTCATTATTACTGCAATAATAAATAAAAAATTCAGTAAAAGAAATACAGAAGCTAAAAACTGGCTTATTTATATAGATACTTAATAAATGCGTGAAAAGTGTTCAGCCTGTCGTGTTCCTCTTTTGTAAGCTGCAACAAAACCGAAGTTTCCCGGTCAGGTAGTGATGCCTGGACCGGGTTATTCGCGTGGCCCGGAAGCGCGGTTCCAGTAGGTGGTGCGACCCAGGAAGCGCATTCCCATCACATAGCCTCTGAGGCGAAGCGTGTTGCGATCTTCCAGGCGCATGTAGGCATTATATGTCCGACCGCTCTCGGGGTCATAAATGGTGCCCCCTGTCCATTCCTGGTTGGATGCATCGTACGTAAACCCTTCGATGACGTCCAGGCCCAGAATGGGCTGACTGCGTAAGGCACGTTCAGGATTTTCATCGTCCAGCTTTGGTGTGCCATCCTCTTCGTAAGGCTCGTCGAGCCAGATGATCTTGCCATGTACTGTGCCAGTGTTATCGGTATATATCTCGACCTGCGACTGGTCATCCTCGGTCATCCAGTAGCCGTTGATCCGGTCTGACTGGGCAAGAGTCACTGAGGATATGAAAAGAAGTACGAAAAGTAATACAATTTGGTTCATCTGTTTATAATTTTGTTTATTTTTGATTTGAAGCGTGTTGCCGTTTACTGTATTTCATCTTCCCGCTCCCAACTCCCAACAATCATCCCCCTATAAGTGAAAATCCTATCTGATTCCCTTGTTGAACTCATTCAGGGTAGCGGGCTACCGGGTACAGATGCCAGCCTCTTTCAGTTTTGTCTCTTGTGATGTGGTTCAGGATGAAATTTAGTTGACTGATGGCATCATCAGCAAAATGATCATCGCGGGTAAGCTTTTTCTCAAAAGCCTTGCGAAGGCTGTCATCTTCCTGCAGATACTCATACGCATAGTCTTCAAAAGCGTAGATCCACCATCCTTCGCCATCCTCCAGGGCAGAATTGAATAATCCCCACTGGAAGAAAGAGGCCGGAGCTTCTGGTTCAAGCATGTGCACGATATAATGATTAGCTCTCTGATTGGTCTTTATGATGGCATCTCCAGCATAAAATTGCCTGGGTCCCGATATAAGTTCTTTGCTGGTGATTTCTGCGGTCTGCCTCCCCTGGCTGGTAGCGGGCCTGACATTGTACTCCCTGATGTAAGTAGTCTTTACGTCCAGTAAAGTGTCATGCTTAAGATAGCTGACTTCCACACCATTAAGCTTAAGCCTTTGAATGATATCCGGCCAGGCCTGTGGAATGATATAGGCGCCGGGTGCTTCGACCTTCAGGCTTGCCAGGTAGTTGTCATAAAAAGGGATGTATGCCTCCCATGGCTCATTATGGTTATACCCGGTCACCTGCCGACCGGTCAGCGGAGAGAGGCTTACTTCGGTTTCATAGCCTCTGAACAGAAGGCTGTCGTGATTTTCCATATTTAAGTCCCAGTCCAGGGTAAAGGTCCTTTGCCTTGTTGTACTTTCCGCGGCCTTTTCTCTTAATTTTATTATCTGACTAGCATGTTGCGCAGCATACTCTGCGGTGAAAACGATGAAATCATAGGTGGCTTTTACCCTTTCCGGATAGGGCTTGGCATATTGTGTTTCTGTGATGAAGCCAGGTGTGTTAAACAGAGCTGCATAGCCGGATGAATAATGAGGATGGTCGTTAAATGCCGCGATGCCTTTACGTACATTTCTGAATCCGGGTCTGTGGACATAGGGGATGGCGCCCCATTCAGTTTCGCTGTTCATGCGATGGTACAAGGTGTCCGTCATCTCTCTGAAAAATGCAGCAAGCTCATGATGGAGCCTGTTGTGCAGGGTAGGAATGAGGGTCATCACTTCTTTATGTTCCACACCGTTGGTTGTGTGCGTGTCGATAAACACGTCAGGATCCAGGTAATGAAAGATCTTTGCAAAAGAGCGGGCATTTTGTGAGTCCTGTTTACTAAAGTCCCTGTTCAGATCCAGGTTCCTGGCGTTTCTCCGGCTGCCTTTGTATTTCGGACCATCCTGGTTCATCCTGTGATACCTGCTCAAATTCAGGTAGCCGCCTATGTTGAAGACAGGTATGATGGCGATCGCCGTATTGTCCAACACGTGGTTTATATCTTCTTCGGCTTCCAGCAAGTTTAGGGCATATTTTACCGAGGCATCAACGCCAGCTGGTTCTCCTGCATGGATACCATTGTTAATCAGCACGATGCTCCTTCCTTTGTCCCTTATGGATGCCGGGTCAAAATCTCCGTCTCCCGAGATCATGAACAGATGCAAGGGTTTACCCACATCCGTGGCACCCATTTCCAGGAGTTCTGCACCGGGGTAATAATCAGCCATGGCTTGGTAGGCATGAATAACCTCATCATATTCCAGGCTGAGGTTTTTCTCATATCGTAATTCAACCTCCGGGGCAGGGCCATGAGAAGTACAAGCATGGATCAGCAGTAAAAGGGCAGCGGGGAGAAAAATAAACAAAGTCTTATGCATAGCAGATGGAACCAAAGGTTGATATAACGTATTAACGGTCTGCTAAAATAGTTAATTTGCCATAAATCAGGTAGGGCTGTAGTTTTTTGCTGCCGTTGTCTTTGACTTCGGATTTACCCGTGAAATTAATGGTAAACAGCAGGTACGCGCTATTTCCAGTTTCGATAAGAATTTTTTGCCAGCATGGAATTATAATATGCGGGGTCTCCTGTGACCTCCGGGCCCAGCCAGCCTGGCTTTTCGAAAGGTTCGCCCTCTGTTTCAAGCTCTATCTCTGCAATGACAAGGCCATCATTATCCCCCCGGAATTCATCAACTTCATAAATATGCTTTCCTTTTGGTACGATATAGCGTGTCTTTTCTATGATACCCGGCTCACAAATGGCCCGTAATTCCTCCGCTTCCTCAACAGGGATCTCTTTTTCCCACTCGTAACGACTGGCTCCTGATTGATTGCCGACACCTTTTATGGTAATAAAACCTTTCTCCCCTTGTATCCTTATCCTTACATTCCGCTCCGGGTCAGAAGAAAGGTAGGCCTGGACAATCTTTGTCTGTCCCGTGGCTTCATCACGATAGCTGTGATCAGTTACCAGAAACTTGCGTTCTATTTCCTGTGCCATAGTTTATTTGGGCTGATGTTTGGTAAAGGTAAAGATATAATCACTCAAAGGCAAAACTCCCGGGCATGATACCCACGCTAAGCGTATCAATAGGGGAGGCCTGCGGAGAATAGCGATATACGATACCGGGCTGCACGTAGTCGATGGCATCGCCCAGGTAAACCTCCGAAGAAAACGGGTCCACGCCCAGGGCCCGGTATCCCCCGACATCATTTGCCGGGAAAGGGCTTTCAATAAATATTTCAGGATGTTCATCAGACACCACCGGATGACGATACACGTGTTCATTGATAAAATACAGGGTATCCTGTGTGCCGTTAATTGCCAGCGACAGGGGTTGGTCCTGCAGGTCAAAACGAAATACCTTTTCAACCGTCCTGCTGCCAGCGTCAATTTTTATCAGTCCGGGCTCTTCCTGGCCGTAAGGACTTCCGGGGAAACCACCATCTGCCAGCACCCATAGCTTCCCGTGCCGGTCGAGCACCATGGACTGGGGCTGCTTNACAACCTCTATGGTATCAACCCACTCATCCTCATCGGTATCAATAACCAAAATAGTCTTATCATAACTCCAGCAGTTGACGAATACATATTTTCCTGCCTGTACCATCTGCTCAGTGGAATGCTGGTAAAAATCCGACCCGCTGTTGCTCACATCTATATAGCCTGTGATCTCCAGGGTCTGAGGATTCACTATCGTTATGGCCTGTGCATACAAATCGCTTACATAGGCCTTTTCATCACTTACAAAGTGGATATGCCTGGGAGAGGTAAGACCGGTGATCTTTCCTTTCAGCTCAAAGGTCTCAGCATCCATCACATAGATCCTTCCACTGTTGTTTATCACGATATAGCCCAGGTTGTTCCTGATGGTCATGGAATGCCCTACATCACCCAGGGGGACCCCGTTTGAATTAAAAAACACATCATTAAAGACTTCTTTCTCTGCGGGGTCATAATAGGAAAGCGAGGCATTGCCGTACATGAAGTTGCCCTCATTTACGATAAACACCCCTTGAGGGGAAGGGGAATGACCTGGTTCAAGGGTTTGCCATAAGGCATCATCATCCATGCAAGCCTGCCATGACATCGCCACCAGCACCATCATCATAATTGTTTTATGTTTGGACAACTTGTTCAGCATGGCTTACAGCGTTTTAATGTTTTCTTATTGGTCATTGTCATCTCCTGATACCCGCTTTTACAGAAATCATGTAGTTTCTTCCCGGCATGGGNCGCAGTAATATGGTATGATAGGTTTCGTTGAAAAGGTTATAGGCCTTGAATGCTACCTCTGCGTTCCATTGGTTAAACTGCCACCGTTTTGACATGCTCAGATCATTCATGTGGTAGGGGTATAACCAGTTTCTGCTGTTTAAATCGTTGCTGGAGGTNGTATGCTGCTCACTGTGNGAATTGTNTTGCCAGGTTAATGATATTCCTTTGTGTTGAAGGGTTACCATCAGGTTTCCCGAATGCACCGGGGTGAAGACAAGTTGNTTTCCGTGGGAGTCATCCCCCCAGACCAGCGGATCGCCGTAGTTCAAGGCCCGGGTAAACGTGTACGTTCCTGCCAGGCGGTAGTTTATCCTGCCGGCGTATCCGGACACACTACTGTGGGCTTCCACGCCCTGTGACAATACCCTTTTAATGTTTTGCGGCTCCCAGTATCCCTTAAAGCTGGGGGCCCAGAGGATCCAGTCGTTGATATCCGAACGGTAAAAGGTAATTTCTGNATTGACCCTTGCATCATNTATAANGAAATCGCCTTCTATCCCACCTTCCAGGCTAAAACCCTCTTCGGGCTTTAACTCCGGATTGCCGCCTGGCTGCCAGTAGAGGTCGTTCAGTGAGGGGTTTCGGTAATTCCGGGCCACATTGGCTTTGAAAACCAGGGGGATGTCGTCGGATAACAGAAAGTCCATTCCCACGAAGGGGATGATGGGAGAGAGGCTCCCATCTGTAAGATCCTGCCGCACCATGACATGCACATTCGCCCGTTCGTGCACCCCGGCTTGAAGGGCCAGGAGGGAGGAAAGATCCCGGCGGCGGATGTCATACCCTGTGTTGGACACCGAATCATGGGTATCTACCATGTGGTGGTTCATATCGACACTTGCTTGCAGGGACAGGCGCGGCGAGAGCTCTCGCTGATAGCCCGCGTGCTGCATGAAGCTTTGCTGGTTACTTACAGAATGGATCGCGGGCAGGGGATCCGATCCACTGATTTGATTGGTAAGTGAATAGTCCAGCTGTTTGGAAGCAAACCCTGATCTTATGGTCAGGTTGCCATTTTCGCCGTACCAGCGCCACCGGGCCACCGCTTTATGGTCGTCCTCTTGCTGGTTGCTGACATTGGCATTTTCTGCGCCCTCGAAGCTGATCACCCTTGGTATACCGCGTTCCGCCCATTGTCCCCACCAATGGAAGGAAAACATGTGCCGGGAAGAGGGTTGCCAGTAAAGCTCCTGTAAGGTGCCGTAGCGGCTATAATCAGCGTGCTTGTTGGTGTCCAGGGGGTGGGTGATCTCCCCGTCTTCCATCCGGGCAATGGCCCGGTTGATAAAGGTGTAGTCGTTTTCCGACCGGTTGTAATACATGTGTGAGCGCCATTGTATCTGCCTGTTTCCCAAACTTGCTTTCAGAATCTGATCATAGGTGCTGAAACTTCCCACGCTTTGTGTAAAAGAAAGCTGTCGTGTGCTTTGCCAGTCGGCGCGGTTGGTGATGTTGATGCTGCCGCCCAACCCGCCACTTTGGTCCATGACCGAAGCATTGCCATGTTTTAAGGTGATGTCGTCAATGATCGATAAAGGAAGAAGCGAAAAGTCGACCATGCCGAGCATGGGGGAATTGATGCTGATGCCGTTCCAGTTAACCCGGGTATGCGATGGGGCAGTGCCGCGGAATGATGCCGTGGCCAGCGCTCCCCTTCCGTGGCTTTTTATGTAAACCGGCGTGTTTTCAGAGAGTAAGTCTGCCAGCGACATGTGCAGTTTTTGGGAGATTACGAGGGAGTCCACTTCTGTTTGCTTCATGCCCGCGGTTTCCTTTTCAAAGATGTGCCGGGCACGTACCTGCACCTCATCCAGCTCAATGATAGTATCACGAAGGGATTGCGACCATACCTGGGAGTCCTTTCCTGCCGCTGCAACACACATCACAAACATCAATAAACGGAGGAAACGGTTTACTGAGAGCTGAGATAAAAGTGTATGTTTTATATTGTTTCGCATTTGGGATGCTCGCCCTGGTTTTTACTGGTTGCGTTTCATATATGGTCTAAATCTTGGATTTTTTATGTGTTACTGGGTTAAGAAGGTTATGGCGTTCAGTGTTGTGCTTTACAGTGATCCAGGTTGTGCTTAGTTGGTTTTGGTGTTTTAGTGACTTTGCATGAATGAACGCGGATGACGCGGATGCTTCGCAACGCGGATCGCCGCGGCAGCTTGTGCCGGGATGATGATTCTTGTGTTGTTGGCATTATGCTTCGCTGTCATTCAATTTAAATCCATATTTTATGTTTCGGTCAGATGAACCGGGCTCGCAAAGTGTTCGGTTCATCTGATAATAAGCCGTTGGTGCTCCCTGCCCTCTTTATGTGTGCCAACCAGCAAGTACACGCCGGATTGCAAATGGCCGATATCCATTATTTGCATACCGCGTGGATGGTGTATTTCCCATCTTAATGTACCCTGGATGTCATATACTGCAACGTGCATTTCGCGGTCTGCTTCGATGGTTATATGGTCGGCAGCCGGGTTGGGGTACACCCGGAAGCCTTTCTTTTCTGCTGTTGTGGCGGAAGTGGGTTCATAGTCCAGGGTAGTCGACACTTCGGCAAACACCTCCGGATCGTCTTGCAGGTAGGCTGTCAGGGTAAGCTCTCCTGAGGAGTTGAAGTGAAGATGGTCATCGCTGTCTACCCAGGCGTCTTCCAGGCTTGTTTCCCATAAGATATTTTTATCCGCCTGGGGTTTTCCTTTATGAAAAGCAAAGGCTTCCAGCGGGAAGGGCGACTCTGTGATCACCGGGGGAAGGTCTTTTACGACAACCATATCCAGGGTGCCGGTCATGTTGCTGTCCGGCTCCACCATCACCGCGCCGGTGATCTCGGAAGATATCTCTCCCAGCCATCCTCCGTGACCCACCATCGCTGTCTGCACCTTGATGAAGTGGACCTCATCCAGTTCTATGTGATTGCCTTCCTCATCCACTGCCCAGCTGATATCGAAGCCGTCGCCCCCGGCGTTTTCTGTTTCTTCGGTGTAAGGATTATCGGGGACGTTGAAAGGTTCCACATTCCGGGAGGTATTGTCGGCATAACCGAAAGCCCGTGGATGCGAGATGACCTGTCCGGGATGGCTCTCGTCGAGCATGCCTTCAATCCGTGTTCCGCTCAGCGTGTATTGGTCGGGATGGATATGCGGGAACATGTCATGATCGGGATAATAGGGTTGTGTGTGGTTGCTGTTGGCATAGATGTAGCCGTGGTTGCCATAATTGTCTTCCCAGGGTACATCTGTGGCAGTGTCGGTATGCGGATTAAAATAGGTCACCTCGTAGTTGTGCTTCGTGGTGGAGAAATAGTAGTCGCTGCCCGCCAGCTGGTACCATGTGCCGTCGGGCAGGCCGTTCCGGTTTTCGTCTTTCATGACCCATACCGTAGCGGGTTCAGACCAGGTAGGATTGGGATTGCCAAACAGGATGAAGTCGACCCCATAGGGATTGTCCGGGTGATTTTGTACGGCGTCTTCGAAGCGAAAGATGGCATTTCCGCCAAAGGCTCCCAGGGAGAGTGACCCATTGATGGTGCCCACGATGGATTCCGCCGCATCAGGTGTCCCCCAGGGGTTTTTGTTGATAAACTGACCCGGGGCGGGGGTGTATTCCAGTACTTCATAAATATATTGATATGTGCTGTGAGCGCCTACGGTCACCGTGAAGCTTTCCATCACGCTTTTCCCGTTGGAGAGGGCCTCCAGGGTGATTTCAGCCGCTCCCTCCTGGCCGGGTGTGAAGCTTAATGTAAGGGTATGCTCATCCAGTGAAGCTTGCATCAGGCTGGGATTGGTGTTCTCATGCACCGATATGAGGATGTCTTCATCGTCATCGTCAGGGTCGGTAAACACGTTAGCAATATCCAACACCATGTCTTCGGCATTAATGTCTGCTGTGATATTTTCTATGGGATTACTTACTGTGGGAGGAAGATCAGGCACAACAAAGATATTGTCGGCGGCAAAGTAGGCCGGGGTATTCATCCCCCAGTCACCCATATCACTGGAGCTCAACCCAAACATCAGGCTGTCAACCTTTCCCAGGCTGCTCAGCTCAACCCATTGCCAGGTTTTGATAATGTAATTTTTGTCATTATTGTCAAAACGGTAGTCGGCCAGGTAGTAGTCAACAGAACCGGTTTCATTGCCATCCCTGTGGCCTGTGATGGTAAGCATAAACCAGTCGGGG
>SL_8KL_010_SEDDRAFT_10003378_pt1 | contig 13187 bp, 12 predicted proteins | sample SodLakKL_010_SED_4_FD_11160 | JGI IMG/M metagenome (IMG submission 11160) | reverse complement strand
TTGATGATGTCCTGGACATCCGTTCCTATGCCACCCAGGAAGAAGCCAACATGGACATCGTATCCGGGCGGGTGGATCTGCTCTTTGCCGATGCTGTGGTACTCCAGACCGGTTTTCTGGATTCCGAGGAAGGTCAGAATTACGAGTTTGTCGGACCCAGCTACACAGATGAGGAATGGTTCGGAGAAGGCATTGGTATAGCGCTGCGCCAGGGAGATGATGATCTGCGCGAGACCTTCAACCTGGCCATTCAGGATATCCGGGAAGATGGAACCTACCAGGAAATAAACGACAGCTACTTTGACTTCGATGTTTACGGTGACGAATAACCCCTCAACATGAGCAGACCGGGCCGGTACCAGGAGATAGTTGTCCTGGGGCCGGCCTGTTTTTTCCAGGGATCATAGCTTGTATGTCCTTTTTTGACCTGCATGGTTACGGCTGGCTTTTGCTCCAGGGGGCAAAGCTGACCCTTTACGTGGGACTCTGTTCCATGGTCCTGGCCATGGGTCTTGGGCTTATCGGGGTGCTGTGCAAGTTTTCAAGGTCCTCTCTGGTGCGCTTTGCAGCCGACACCTACACCACGGTTATCCGCGGTATCCCGGAACTTATCCTTATCCTGCTGGTCTATTACGGGGTGCCCACCCTGATTCAGGATGTATCCGCCAAGTTCGGCCAGCCGGTTTACATCTCCTTTGATCCCTTCGTGGCCGGGGTGGCCACTATAGGGTTTATTTACGGGGCTTTTTCCACCGAGGTTTTTCGCGGGGCCTACCTGGCCGTGCCCAGGGGGCAGGTGGAGGCGGCCCGGGCCTGCGGTATGAGCCCGGCCCTGACCTTCAGACGGGTTGTCCTTCCCCAGATGATGCGCTTTGCCCTGCCGGGCCTGGGCAATGTGTGGATGGTGCTGATAAAGGCCACGGCCCTAATTTCCGTTATCCAGCTGCCGGAACTCATGCGCAACGCAGACATTGCAGCCAGGGCCACGCGGGAGCCATTCACCTTCTTTTTTGCGGCTTCCCTGATCTATCTCTTTATCACCATAGGCTCCAACCTGGTCCAGCAATGGGCTGAAAAACGCGCCAGCCGCGGCATAATTACCGACTGAGGCGGACATGGAAATCATCATTGAAAGTCTGCCCAGGCTCCTTGGCGGTGCAGTAATCACCCTGGAAATCACTTTCTTAAGTGTTCTGCTGGGATTCCTCCTGGCCGTCCCCCTGGCGGTGATGCGGGTCTCCAGGCTGCGCTGCCTGTGGATGCCGGTTTATGCCTTCACTTTTTACTTCAGGGGAACTCCACTGCTGGTGCAGATTTTTCTCATCTATTACGGAAGCGGGCAGTTCCAGGTCTTTCTGGACTCGGTGGGACTGTGGCATTTTTTCAAAAGTCCCTGGTTCTGCTCTGTGCTGGCCCTTACCCTGAACACTGCAGCCTATTCAGCGGAGATTTTCCGAGGCGGAATCCAGGGAGTCCCCCGCGGTGAGGTGGAGGCTGCCCGGGCCTGCGGCATGTCCGGGCTTCTTCTTTACCGCCGCATTGTCATTCCCAAGGCCCTGCGCATCGCCTGGCCGGCCTACACCAACGAGGTCATTTTTCTGCTTCAGGCCTCCTCCCTGGTATCCATCATCACGGTCATGGATATCACCGGAGTGGCCAGGGAGATATCCGCACGCAGCTTTGCCTTTTACGAACTCTTTCTGGCTGCTGCGGCAATATACCTGGTCCTGGTCTATGGCATCCTGTGGATATTCAAGAGAATTGAAAACCGCATAAACGCCTACCTGCAAGTGGGTCAGCATTAGTCCATGTCCTGGAAAAATCATCTCCGGGGCGATCTGCTGCTCCTTTTGACAGCCCTTATCTGGGGCTCGGCCTTTGTGGCCCAGAAGGTGGGCATGGACCACATGGGCCCTTTCATGTACACGGGCATCCGCTTTGCCTTGGGGGCACTGGTCCTCACCCCGCTGATTCTTTATTTCGGAAGTCTCAGGCCGCCGTCCGCCGCCGGGCAAAAGAGCCCTTCCATTCTCCTTGCCGGTCTTTTGTCCGGAACTATTTTGTTCATGGCCAGCATTCTGCAGCAGGTGGGCATAATCTATACCACCGCTGGAAAGGCCGGATTCATCACCGGGCTTTACGTGGTCATAGTCCCCCTGATAGGCTGTCTGTGGGGGTTCAGGCCGGGTGCCGGAGCCGGGGTGGGGGCGGTCCTGGCTGTGACCGGGCTTTATCTGCTGACCATTACCGATGGTCTGACCATCAGCCTGGGAGACAGCCTGGTGCTGGCCTGTGCTTTCATGTACGCCCTGCATGTCCTGGCCATAGGCTGGATGGCTCCCAGGATGGATGTCCTGCGTCTGGCGGCCCTGCAGTTCTGGGTCTGTGCGGGGCTGAGTCTTCTGGTGGGCCTGGCCCTGGAAGAGCTTACCTGGAACATGGTAAGAAGTGCTGCAGTGCCCATTCTTTACGGAGGAGTGCTTTCGGTTGGCGTGGCCTTTACCCTGCAGGTGGTGGCCCAGAAAAGGTCTCCGCCAACGCATGCAGCAGTGATTTTGAGCTTAGAGACGGTTTTTGCAGTTTTCGCCGGGATGATCATCCTGGGAGAGGCCTTAAGCCCCAGGGGATGGGCCGGGTGTGCCCTGATGCTGGCCGGGATGCTTGCTGCCCAGCTGGATTCTGTATATCCTGTAAAAAAAGTACTGGTGGACAGAATACGCAGGCTTTTTAAACAGACCCATTAAGAGGTACGAATATGCATGAACAATATCCCAGCGTGCGCAAGGGGCTTTTGCAGCTCATTTTTTCCGGGTCCTTCATGAAACGCTGGAACGACAAGCTGCGTCCTGTGGAACTGGTGGAGGTGGACAAGCAGGCGCACAAGATGTTTGTGGCCTACATTCTTTATCTTCTAAATTCCAGGGACATGCCTGCTGATGACAGGCTTCGCCTGGGCGAAGAGGTTATCCAGGGAGGGATTTATGAATATCTTTACCGGCTGGTGATCACCGACATAAAGCCCCCCATTTTCTACCGTATAAAATCCAATCCTGAGCACTATCAGCAGCTTACAGAATGGGTCCTGGAGCAGTTGCAGCCCCGCGTACAGCCTTTGGGGGCCCATTTCTGGCAGGGACTTTGTGCATACCTGCAAAAACCTGACGACACCGGTCTGGCGGGCAAGATCCTCAGCGCCGCGCATATCTTTGCCAGCAGCTGGGAGTTTGGCCTTATCAAGGGGGTAAATCCCGGTGATGATGAGCTAAAGGATATTGAGGCCAATTTTGAAGAGCTGTTAAAAGAGCACTTTGATTTAACAGGCATGCGCGAAATCGCAGGGGGTTCGCGAAACGGCCTGGGAGGGCTGGTGAATCTTTGCGGAAGGCTCAGATTCCAGAAGAGGTGGTCCCAGACCCCGCGCATTCCGGAGACATCGGTTCTGGGGCATATGTTCATCGTAGCCTGCCTGGCCTATTTTTTCAGCTTGTCCGTAGGTGCCTGTTCCAGCCGCAGGCAGAATAATTTTTATGCAGGTCTCATCCATGACCTGCCGGAACTTTTGACCCGGGACATTATTTCCCCTGTCAAGCAGTCGGTGCAGAGGATCAAGGACCTTATCCGGGAATACGAACAAAGGGAACTGGAGCAGAGGGTCTTCAGCCTCCTGGATGAACCGGGCTACAGCGAGCTCACCGCCAGGCTGCGTTACTACCTCGGGGACCAGGATTATTCCGAGTTCGACAACACTGTGGTGGATAAAGGCAGGGTGCTCAGTCTGGATGCTGATGAACTGCACCAGAACTACAACCGGGACGAATTTGATCCCAGGGACGGGCATCTGCTCAAGGTGTGCGATAATTTAGCGGCGTTTATCGAGGCCTATACCGCCACCAGAAACGGCATTACCAATGAACAGCTGCAGCAGGCGCAATGGAAGATACGCAACCGCTATCAGCGCGAAAACCTGCTGGGACGGCTGCACATAGGTGCCCTGCTGGCGGATTTTGATTGAACCCGCCAGAGTGACTTACAAAGTTAATACGTTCTGGTGGCAAGAACAATAGAAGTTATTCACTGAAAGGTGCGCCAGTAGTCCGGGGGTTCGGCAAACAGGACGTAAAAACTCGCTCCAAGGCAGCGTAAATCAAAACCTCTACAAGTTTTTTTTATCCAGAATATTTTCTTTATTATGCTTTGAATCAAGTTCGGTGTTTTACGGTTTTGATTAACGCTGCCTACGTCGCTCAGACAGTTTACGCCCAGTTTGCCGAACCCCCGGCCCCTGGCTATTAGCCGAAGTGAGGTTTGCCCAATTGTATCAGGTGGTGAATTGTTCAAGCGACAACACGTATCCTTTCTTCCTAATCCCTGGCTATATCCAGGATGGGCCAGATCTGGTCCATATTTTCCACTGTTTTGACCTGGATAGTTTTCCTGAGCTCCGGAGGAATTTCATTGAAATCGCGTTTGTTGGAGTCCGGAATAATCACTGTCTTGACCCCGGAAGCCACTGCAGCCAGGATTTTTTCCTTGATGCCCCCCACAGGCAGCACTCTGCCGCGAAGGGTGATCTCCCCGGTCATACCTATATCCCCGGGCAAAGGCCTGTCCAGCAGGGCCGAAACAAGCGCGGAAACCATGGTCAGCCCGGCTGAAGGACCGTCCTTGGGGGTGGCCCCGGCCGGTACGTGAATGTGTATATCGCGTTTGTCCAGGAGGTCTTCGTCCAGACCAAGTGTTTTGGCCCGACTGCGGGCGTAGCTTAGAGCCGCCTGGGCGCTTTCCTTCATGACCTCGCCCATCTGGCCGGTGAGTATGAGCTTGCCCTTGCCCGGCATGAGGCTTACCTCCACATGCAGGATCTCCCCGCCGTAAGCGGTCCAGGCCAGGCCTATGGCCACGCCTGCAGGCAGTTCCTTTTCCCGGTCCTCGGGCATATACTTGGGTACGCCCAGGAGCTTGTCCACCTTTTTCCTGGTGATGCGAAAGGGGCCTTTTTTGCCTTCAGCCACCTGTCTGGCGATTTTGCGGCATACTGCGCCTATTTCGCGCTCCAGGTTCCTGAGGCCCGCCTCCCGGGTATAGTTGCGGATAATCTCTTTTAAGACGCCGTCGCTAAGGGAGATGTCCTTTTCCTTGAGCCCGCTTTCCTTTATCTGCCTGGGCAGGAGGTATTTACGGGCGATATGCACCTTTTCCTGTTCGGTATAGCCGGGGATGCGGATAACCTCCATGCGGTCCAAAAGGGCCGAGGGTATGGTGTCCAGGATATTGGAGGTGCAGATGAACATGACCTTGGACAGGTCGTAGGGGACATTGAGGTAATGGTCGGTGAAGGAGTGGTTCTGCTCCGGATCCAGAACCTCCAGCAGGGCCGAGGAGGGGTCGCCTCTGAAGTCCGCGCCCACCTTGTCTATTTCGTCCAGCATAAAGACCGGGTTGACAGAGCCGGCTTCCTTCATGCTCTGGATGATACGTCCGGGCATGGACCCTATGTAGGTCCTGCGGTGGCCGCGAATCTCAGCCTCATCGCGCATTCCACCCAGAGACATGCGCACGAACTTTCTGTTCAGGGACCTGGCGATGGACTGGCCCAGGGATGTCTTGCCCACGCCGGGGGGGCCCACAAAGCAGAGGATGGGACCCTTCATCCTGGGGTTCAGCTTGCGCACGCTCAAGTATTCCAGGATCCTTTCCTTGACCTTTTCCAGGTCGTAGTGGTCATCGTTTAATATTTTCTGGGCCTCTTTTATATCCAGGCGGTCCTTGGTCTTCTTCTTCCAGGGGATTTCCACCAGCCATTCCAGGTATGTCCTGGCCACAGTGGACTCGGCTGAATCGGGGTGCATGTTTTCCAGCCTCTGGAGCTGTTTTTCTGCCTCTTTCATCACCTTGGCCGGGAGCCTGGCCTTTTTGAGGGACTCGCGCAGCTGCTCCAGGTCATCACCGCTCTCGGTGACATCGCCCAGTTCCTTGCGGATGGCTTTTAGCTGCTCCCGGAGGAAATATTCGCGCTGGGCCTTGTCCATGCCCTCCTTGGCCATGTTCTGGATCTTGGCCTGCATTGAGGCCACCTCCACCTCGCGCACCAGCTGCTCGTTGACCATCTTCAGGCGCTGCAGAGGATCGTCGCACTCCAGGATCTGCTGGGCATCGGCGGGCTTCATCCTCAGGTTGGAGGCCACAAGGTCGGCCAGGCGGCCCGGATCGTCCACACTGTTTAAAACGGCCATGATCTCTGAAGCATCCACACCGCGAAGACCCAGGAGCTTTTCACTCTGCTCCCGGGCGGCCCGCAGAAGGGCTTCGGACTCGGAAGTGGGATCGGTAAATTCCTTGTCCTTGATCACGTCTATTTCCACGATATCCATGGGATCCGTCTGGACGAATCTGCGGATCCTGGCCTTGTTGATGCCCTGGACCAGGACCTTGAGGCGGCCGTCGGGCATTTTCAGCATGCGCATGATCATGACCACGGTACCGGTCTGGTACAGGTCGTCCGGACCAGGATTTTCCACCTGTTCATCTTTCTGGGTGCTGATAAGCAGGTAGCGGTTGTTGTTCAGGGCGTGGTCAATGGCCTGGATGCTTTTGTCCCGCCCCACGAAAAGGGGAAGGATCATGTAGTTGAAAACCACAATATCGCGCACCGGCAGAAGCGGCAGGCTGGAGGGTATCTCCAGCTCTGACTCCTGGCCCGAGCTCTCAGACTTTGGGTTGTCTTCCGCGGGATTAACTATCTCCCCGGGTTCGGCGAAAAATATCTTATCATCGCTCATGGCAAGTTTTCTCCTGAAAAAATGTATACCGGGTGTCCGGTTTCTGGACGCAAAAAACTGTGATCAGGCCCTGCAGGCGCTCAGCCGGGCCTGATTTTCAATTGTAAGCTGTATCGGGCATTAGTCAAGCTCGTCAGCGCAAATATCGCACTGGACGTGCTTCAATGCAAAGAAGCTTTTTTTCTCGAGGATGATGCAGGCTTACCTGATCTCGAATTTGGAATAGGTCTTGTCGTATTCCATGTCCTCGCACTTGATGTCTTTTACTTCGCTCATGGAAGAGCCCTGGATAAGTCTTTTCTTGAATTCGGCCAGGGCATTCTCATCCCCCTGGGCCAGGACTTCCACCCGGCCATCGTGCAGGTTTCTTACCCAGCCTTTTACTCCCAGGCTTTGAGCCTGTTCTTGGGTCCAGGATCTGAAAAAAACGCCTTGAACCTTGCCGCTGAGTATACAATGCATGGAATTCATAGATTTTCTCCTGTTGGTTTTTGGCGTTGGACAAATTGAGGGGCCTGCAGCAGTCTGCTGACCGGCCCGGGCTATTGAGAGTTATTAAAGAAAACCGTGTTCCTGAAAACTGAAAAAACTGTCCTCGGAAATAATCACATGGTCCAGAAGCCTTACTCCCAGGGCTGTTGATACCTCCCTGATTTTTCTGGTCAGTTCCCGGTCCTGAAAAGAGGGGTGCGGGTCGCCACCGGGATGGTTGTGCAGCAGAATAACCCCGCTGGCCCTTTTTTCCAGGGCAACCGTGAGGATTTCCCTGGGGAAGACCGGAGCCTGATCCACTGTGCCCCGGCTCATTTTTTCAAAGTCAATCAGCCGGTTTTTATTGTCCACCATGATGGCCCAGAATTCTTCTATGGACTTGAATTGAAGCCTGGACCGGGCCAGGCGGGCCACCTTTTCCGGGGAGTCCAGGGTGCTTCTGGTACTAAGTCCGGACCTGTCCGTCCTGGCCCAGAATTCTCCCCAGAGTCTAAAAAATGTAATAATACCCGGACCGATGCCGTCAATAGCCTGCAGGTCGCCGGGCCTTGCAGCCAGCAGGTCCTTGAAGGTGGGGTACCGGTTGAGAAGGGCCTTGGCCAGGGGTTTGGTGTCTTTCCTGGGCAGGGCGTACCCCAGGACCAGCTCCAGGATTTCATAGTCCTGCAGGCTGGAGGGATCGTTGTCGAGACGCTTTTTCAGTCTCTGGCGATGACCTGTATAGTGCGGCTTCTGGGAATCCATAATCGCTCGCTTCTCCATGCCCAGGGGGCTGATCACTTCTGCCTGAATAGCTGGTAGAGATCGGCGGTGAGCTTTTCCAGGGCCTGGTCCTGAAGGATGGTTCCTGATTTTACTCCGGCTTCGGCTTCAAGGATCATGTCCCAGAGCCGGGCGATATTTCGGGGGCCAAGCTGCCTGGCCAGCCTTTTTTTTTCGTTTTTGGTCCTGGGATACAAAAACACCCTGTCCTCTTCACCGGCGGCCAGATGCCACAGGACACGGGCCTCGTGCAGAAGAAGCCCCAGAAAAGGGAACAGGGCCTCCTGGCCTGTCTGCTGATCCCTGAAAAACTTTTGCCATACCAGGGTAATGTTTTTCCCCTGCTGGATGCTCTGCATCTGGGCGAATATGTCCAGGTCGGCCCTGGGCTCGACTATGTCCAGGTGCTCTGCCTCGACTTTTCCCTGGTCATTGGCCAGAAGAAGAAGCTTTTCCAGTTCCTGGTCCACACCCAGGCTGTTAAGAGGCAGGATGTTCACCAGTTTCTCCTGCACACCGGGAGCAAATACAAGACCGGTTTCCCGGGCTCTTTTTTCCAGGTACCTGGGCAGGTTCTGCCTGGTAATTCCAGGAAACTGCCAGATCCAGCCCCTTTCCCGGGCGATTTTGAAAAACTTCTTATTTTCCAGGACAGCTGGAATTTTGGGTTTTTGTTTATCCCACTGGCCCTCCAGGCAGAAAAAAGGCCAGATTCCGGATTTGAATCCCTTGAGAGCCGGAGCCAGGGCTTTCCACTGGGCATCTTTGAAGACCTGGCAGTTGCGGACAACAACCACTCTGGAAGGTCCCATCATATTGGCCATGTTCAGGGCCTTCCACAGCTTCTGATCAAGCTCCGGGTCATCGCTCCAGAGGGTGTTTATTTCCCAGGAGTCCGGGTCGTATGGTTCAAGGGTTTTGTGAATCTGTCTTTTGACAAGGCCCGCATCCGGGCAGAAAAAAAAGTAAAAACCGGGTCTGGACATGGTGTGAACAGCCTCAAAATTCACTGCCCAGCCGGTCCGTGGCCAGGCGCAGGGCTTCTTCAACTGCTTCCTGTGCAGCCTGTCTTTCCCCTGGAGTGCTTTCTCCGGGTACAGGGGCCTGATCCTGGGCCAGGTAATAAGAACTGCTGCCGCGGACGCTGCCCGAGGACCACAGCAGTTCGTTGTCCCGGGAATGGTACATGTTCACCTCCAGATCCAGCCTGACGTCGGAGCGAACCGTTAGGTCTCCAGCGCCGGTGAGATCATCGGAAACCCTGTAGTTTTTAATGTCTATCTCAATATAGGCCTGGGACTGCTCCCGGTCCACCCAGGATATATCCGCCCGCCTGGAGAACTCGTCGCGGAAGTTGGAGCGAAGGAAAGGCTCAAGCCATGCCTCCTGGGTGGGATTATTCACCTGGTCCAGGTGCAGGCGGCTTACCCCTTCCGGCATGTCCACCGGGGTCATGCCGGCGAAGTTGTAGCCGCATCCGGCGCAAAGGGTCAGACATATAAAAAGTAATGCTGCAAGACGCATGTTTAACGCACCACTATGTTCACCAGCTTCTTGGGCACAGAAATGACTTTAACCACGTCTTTGCCCTGGATATGCTTTTTGACTTTTTCATCTTCGAGGCAGAGGTTTTTAAGTTCTTCCTGATCCATTTCCGCTGGAACATTAATGCTGGAACGAAGCTTGCCGTTGACCTGGATGACCACGGTGATCTCCTGGCGAACCACGGCCCGGGGGTCATACTCCGGCCACCTGCTCCAGGCCAGGCTGTGCTGATAGCCCATGTGCGACCAGAGTTCCTCGCAGATATGCGGGGTAATGGGTGCAAGCACGGTCAGAACCGTGGACAGGGCCGATGATAGCACCTGCGGCCCGCTGGGGCTTTGTCTGAGGGACTCACGGTGCTGGCCGATGGTGTTTAAAAGTTCCATGCAGGCGGCAATGGCGGTATTGAACTGAAACCTGTCCAGCATGTCCCGAGTGGCCCGGCGCATGGCCTCGTGTTCGGCAGCCCGCAGTTCTTTTTCTTCCGGGGTCAGGCCCTGGCCTTCCATGGCCAGGCATGGTCCAACCGGGGAGATAACTCCCGACAGCTCGTGTACAGTCCTCCAGAGACGGTTTAAAAACCTGTAGGAGCCTTCAATGGCGGAATCGCTCCATTCCAGGTCCTTTTCCGGGGGAGAGGCGAACAGGCAGTAGAGGCGGACGGTATCGGCTCCGAAGCGCCTTATCATTTCATCCGGGTCCACCACGTTGCCCTTGGATTTGGACATCTTGGCCCCGTCTTTGAGGACCATGCCCTGGGTGAGAAGATTGGCAAAGGGCTCATTCAGGTCCCAGTATCCAAGGTCGCGCAGGGCCTTGACAAAAAAACGGGCATAAAGAAGATGCAAAATGGCGTGTTCAATCCCGCCTATGTACTGGTCCACAGGAAGCCAGTATTTTATGGCTTCTGAATCAAAGGCACCGTCTGCCTTTCGAGGCGAGGTGAACCTGGCGAAATACCAGGAGGATTCAACAAAGGTGTCCATGGTGTCTGTTTCCCGCCTGGCCTCTTGGCCGCATTCAGGGCAGTCCACCCGGATAAAGCTTTCCATTTCCGGAAGGGGGGAGCGTCCGTCCCTGGGCAGCTCAGCCTCCTGGGGCAAAACAACGGGCAGCTCGCCGGCAGGTACGGGAACGATGCCGCATTTTTCACAGTAGATTACCGGAATGGGAGCACCCCAGAAGCGCTGCCTGGAGATGTTCCAGTCCCGCAGGCGATAGTTGACGGCCCTGCGTCCGGCCTGAAGTCCTTCCAGGTAGTCGGCTATCTCCTCCTGCACCTGCGAAGTAGGCTTGTTGTTGAACCGCCCGGAATTGACAGCCAGCCCCGGATCGGCAAAGGCCTCGTCCAGCTCTTCTGGCAGAGGTTCGTCCATGCCTTGGGGGCTGACCACCACCCGCACCGGGAGACTGTATTTGCGCGCAAACTCCAGGTCCCTCTGGTCATGTGCAGGCACGGCCATGACTGCACCGGTACCGTATTCGGCCAGGACGAAGTTGGCTAAGTAAATGGGCATTTTTTCCCCGGTGGCCGGGTTGATGCAGTAGCTTCCGGTGAATATGCCTTCCTTTTCCGTATCGTCTGCGGTGCGCTCTTCGTGTGCCTGGGAGGTGGTCCTGGAGATAAATTCCTGGATTTTTTCCTGGTCGGGGTTGTCCCGGATAAGCCGGGGCACCATTTCATGCTCCGGGGCCAGGCTCATGAAGGTGGCCCCGAACAGGGTGTCATGCCTGGTGGTAAAGACGGTGATCTTTTCATCCAGCCCCTGAACCGGAAAGTCTATCTCCATGCCGGTGCTTTTCCCGATCCAGTTCTTCTGCATGCTGATGACCCGTTCCGGCCAGCCGCCTGAAAGCTGGTCCAGGTCTTTTAGCAGCTCTTCTGCATAATCTGTTATGCGCAGAAACCACTGGGAGAGTTCGCGTTTTTCCACCATGGAGTCGCAGCGCCAGCACTGCCCGGCCTCCACCTGCTCGTTGGCCAGGACGGTAACACAGGTGGGACACCAGTTGACCGGGGCCTTTTTGCGGTAAACCAGGCCCTTTTCATAGAACTTGAGGAAAAAAAGCTGCTCCCACTGGTAATATCCAGGATGGCAGGTGGCCAGCTCCCTGCTCCAGTCGTAGGAGTATCCGAGCCTTTTGAGCTCGCTGCGCATGTAGTCGATGTTCTGGTAGGTCCAGTGGGCTGGATGGGTGTTGTTCTTTATAGCCGCGTTTTCCGCGGGCATGCCGAAAGCGTCCCAGCCCATGGGATGCAGGACGTTGTACCCCTGCATCATTTTCATCCTGGCCACCACGTCTCCGATGGAATAGTTGCGCACGTGGCCCATGTGGATACGCCCGGAGGGATAGGGAAACATTTCCAGCACGTAGTACCTGGGTCTGTCAGTCTCCTTGTGAGTGACTTCAAAGGTTTTGTGCTCCTCCCATATCTGCTGCCACTTTTTTTCTGTCTCCTCGGGACTGTACCTGCGTTCCTGCATTTAGCGCCTTCCTTAAAGTCTTGTTTGGCAACTGTTTGTCATGCTCCCTTCCTGACACCCAGCCTGTGCCACAGGTCCCACTGTATTCTTGGCGGTCTGTTCTTTACCGGGGGACTGGTCTCCTGAACCGTAAAATCATAATGGCTGCGCAGGCAGATGTTTGTTTCCCTGCGGTGCCACGAGTCCAGGACCTCCCGGACCAGATGGTCATCATTGCCGGTGGCGAAGACGAACACCGAGTCCATCCGGAAATGCGGCCAGAAAAGATCCCCCCAACTGGCCAGAGACCTGTCCAGGGGCAAATTGAATACCTGCACCAGGTCATGTGTATTTACGCACCACCTGGTTTGCCTGAGCCCCTTGATGCATGCGGAAAGCTCCAGGACCCAGCTGGTGTGGTCCTGGTCTTTCTGCAGGGGAAAAAAAAGCTCCCAGAGCTGTCCATGCTCACCGGGCCAGGATCTTAAAAGCGGTCCGCTGCTTTTTTCATGGGCCGGCAGAGCAAAACCAAGCCTGGCAAAAATTATGGGGCAGGAATCAAGATCTTGCGTCAGTCCCAGATTGATCATGCCTTATCTCCCTGGCAACAGCGTCCAGGATGCCGTTGACAAAATTGCGTGAATTGTTGTCCCCGAATGTCTTGGCCAGTTCAATGGCCTCGTTGATGGCCACTTTCACCGGGATATCCTCCCTGCAGATCATTTCGTAGACAGCCAGGCGCATTATAGTCAATTCTACCATGGCGATGCGCTTGACTTTCCAGTTCTGGGAGTGCCGCCCGATATTAGCGTCAAGCTCTTCCAGGTTGTCCCGGACTCCGTTTACCAGCTGCAAAGCGTAGGACAAATCTTTCTGGTCCACTGTGTCCTGGTCATTTTTGAAGTGATCAAAGGTTGCAGGCAGCCCGCTGCCTGTCTGATCAAAGTTCAGGGAGTAAAGGATCTGAAAGGCGAATACCCTTTGGGCATGCCTTGAATACTTTTGCCTGGGGCTGTTTGTTTTTTTGGACATTTGCTGTCAGACAGGGTTAATCCACCTGCTCCATGACCCGGATAAGTTCCAGAACGGCTGCTGCTGCCTCAACTCCCTTGTTGCCGGCCTTGCTCCCGGCCCTTTCAATGGC
>SL_8KL_010_SEDDRAFT_10003375_pt1 | contig 13196 bp, 15 predicted proteins | sample SodLakKL_010_SED_4_FD_11160 | JGI IMG/M metagenome (IMG submission 11160) | reverse complement strand
CCGAATAGATGGTCCATGAGAGATTCTTTATCGTATTTAGGTGGAAACCTTACGTCGACTTCTGCTTTACACGCTTTAGGTATAACGTTGGTGGCCGATCCTCCCTTGATCACATTGACACAGCAGGATATCTTCTCTCCTGCGAGTATGTTATTTTTACCATCTAACTCCATGAGTATCGGTAAAAGCTTCATCAAGGCGTTCTCACCCTGTTCGGGCATGCTGGCGTGTGCGTTCTTACCTGCAGTGGAGATCTCAAATTGATAAACACCTTTCTCCCTAGTAACCACAAGCATGTTGGTGGGTTCGCAGATCACCACCGCCGGCGCATCGGTCACCTCATCGACTTCGTTCACCGCTTCTGCTCCTGCCATGGATACTTCTTCGTCCGTGCTGAAGATCAGGGAGAACGGTATATCCTCTTCAACCATCTTCCTGGCGGCCGCGATGGCTGAAACACAGGGTCCCTTCATATCCAACGCCCCTCTACCATAGATCTTACCGTCTTTGATCTCCCCCTGTTCGAAAGACCATCCATCATCTAGAGGAACGGTATCGAGGTGCCCGGAAAAGCAAACTCCGCCTTCACCGTATCGCCCTATAAGGACCGGATCGTGATCATCACCATCTATCACCCTAGTTTCGATACCGATCTCGTCTAGCAGCCCTTTGGTGAACGAGATGATCTCATCCATATCACCGTTACTGACACTATCGATTCCGATCATCTTTTTCAGGGTATCAACTATGAAATCTTTCATGAAGTTCGACATGAGTTGGTGATATAAAAAGATGCTTCGCCGCTATTAGCTATGATCTTAGAGGACGGTTCTTTCACCGATGAAATCGGGTTCATCAACCATTATCTGTATGAAGATAACCCCCATCATACCTACAGCGAGTGCTATAAAAAATGGGATCCTCAAACCAGCCATATCTGCGATGACTCCACTCAAGAAAGAACCGCTGGCAAATGCGAGGTTCTGGGCAAAGTTGTAAACGCCCATTCCTTTACCTCTATGTTTTGTTGGAGTGAGTGAAGAAACGAAGGCGGGAAATGAAGGTCTAGCTAAAGCCCTACCCAGGGTGTAAAATGCAACCATGCTTATTATGAACGCGTAACTCATCGATAACCCGATGACTCCAGCAAACAAAGATGAAATTATCCCTCCAGCGACTATGAGTTTTTTTCGGCCTATCCTATCTGATAGACTTCCGGCAGGGAACATAACGATCATCTGGACTAATCCTATGATCGTGAATATGATAGCTATCCTGAACTCCGAAAGAAGCAGCACCTCGTCTCCGAAAAGGGACAGCATGGGCCACACCATGGCGAGTCCGAAAAATACCGTAAAAGAACCAATGGTCAGACCCAAAAATGTTTTTGGGAATGGGGTGATCTCCTTTAATTTAAATTTTAAGAATGCGAAAGTCTGTTTTCTTTGGACTTTATTTACTCTCCGACTGCCGGCATAAGATTCTTCGATCCCTATGAACAAGAGTATAGCACTGACGGCGGCCAATGCAGAAGTGAAGAAAAAGGGCATGGCGAGGGTATAGTAACTGGCGATTATCCCTCCGAGGATCGGCCCTGTGGCGTTACCACTGGCGAAGGATACCGAATATATTCCCATGGCTTTACCCCTATCCTCTTCCTTTACTATATCTCCGATGAACGCCATGGCCACCGGCCATACCAGTCCTGATGCCGCTCCCTGACCTGCACGGTAGATGATCACTTCGGCCACGGAACCAGCGGTGCCGAATAAAAACATGACGATAACATAAATAACCATACCGAAGACCATGATCGGTTTTCTACCGTACATGTCGGCGATCTTACCTCCGATTGGTGCTGTGAATATCTTCACTACGGAAAAAAGCCCCACCATGATCCCGATCTGTGTTTTGGTGGCACCAAAATCCCTGGCATATATGGGGAGAAAGGGCATGATCAATCCAAAACCGATCATACTGACGAATACTGCGAAGCACAGTATAGATAGCTGTTTGTACTTCATCACGACTTTAAAATCCGTGATTATGCTGTTGATGCCGAAGGGCTCCTGTTCGGAATCTGCCATCTAAAATCTAGAAAAGGTCGATTTACTTAAAGATTTGCATATCGGTGCAAGTATAGTTTACCACCAAAAGATGAGGAAAAGCAGGAGCAAACACATGGATATGGCCAAGCCTATGTAGAGCATGATCTTCGTTATCTTCTGATCGCTTCCGAAGATGATAGGTATCGGGCCGATGAAGACTACACCACCGTATCTGCTTTGGCTCTTTGTTCTTTTAACATCGGTAGAGATGAAGAAAAAGGACATGAAAGATGAGATGATCAAGAGTATGCCCAAGCCCAAGATCCATCCTCCTCCGTATATGATAGGGATGAATACTAAAAGGGCGATAGACGCTTCTCCTCTGAGCACTGATGCCGCCACTAGAAGTAAACCGAGTGCGAACAGTATCAGAGGGAACATCTTTCTTTTCATCCGTACAATCAGCACTAAAAAATTACTTATAATTTCCCCTACCTGCTGAGTAGCGATGAAGGGAGTATATGTTTTGCTGTTCGACCTTCCGAGCACCATGGAACTAAAGATCGGCTCACTCGGTAAGATCGAGTTCGAAGAGGGGCGGTACGCCTACACCGGTTCCGCCCAGAACGGCATCGAATCCCGGACACGCAGACACGCGACGGTGGACAAGAAAAAACACTGGCACATAGATCATCTCACAGTTCATGGTAGAAGATTTTCCGCAATTATCGTCGAGGGTCACAAAAGGATGGAATGTGAACTCGCCTCACGCCTATCACGGTCCAACCGGGAAGTGCCTGATTTTGGCTGCTCTGACTGCAGATGTAATTCTCATCTCTTCTATCTGAACGAAGGCCGAAAGAAGATAAAAAGGCTCCTTGCAGATATGGATGGGACGTATTTTGAAGTAGACGAGAATCGAATGAAAGAGTCGTGAATCTTAACTCAAACATCTCTTACGCACATCAGGAATTTTTTTATACTTTACGATTATATCGAGGTTCATGAGGGAATCGACTATCAACGTGGGAATATGCGCCTTCCTAGCAGTGATGATCATAGTAAGCATGGTAGGGTATGGAACTGCTCTAGATGATGAACTAACGCCTAAAGAAGAGGCCCCCATGGTCGATGAACCATTGTGGACCAAAGACTTTGGTGAATACACGATCTTGTCGCCTTTCAACGATGGAATCATCGTACTCATTCCTCAGGAAAAATCGATGCACATGGTCGATGATGATGGTAACATAGGATGGTCCAATAATTTCACCGGTGAGTTGAGATCATATAACCCCCAGATCGAAAGTGATAATTATTACCTGCTTACTAGAGAAGATAACTCTAACGACAACAAGAATATGATACATTGTTACGATATCTATGATGGAAATCTAAAGTGGGAAAAAGAGATCATATCTGATAGTTTTGTAAATATAATGGGTTCTCAAGGGCATGGGATATATGTCATCACCGAGGGTGATATCATGCTGATATCCTCTGAAGGTGATGTCCTTTGGGGAGACGATGTAAACGGCGATCAGTTTTCTGTAATGAGCTATATCACCAATTATAGAGGAGACCTGCTCGGGGTCACGGACGATGGAGAGATCATCTGTATCTCCCCGGATGGTGAGATAAGGTGGACCTCTAAACCAGATGGAGAGAATTTATTCCTCCTGGGCAGTCCGCTGTCGGTAGCAGAAGATGTTCATCATGCATTAATCGATGAAAAGATATACTGGATCGACGATCATGGTGAATTCATGGGCAGTCCGCTGGACCTTGACTTATATGATTTTAGATCGTTTTTTTTAACCAGCGACGGGATCCTTTCACTCAGAGTTTATGATGATGAATACATCCTCGAATCGATCCGTAAGGATGGTGAGATGATGTGGAACCACACACTAGCCCAGGATGACGATAATTTATTTATGTTTATTATGATGGGTGAGAACCAGCGGTTATACTGCCAATACTTATCGGTGGAAGAAATTCCATTTTCGATGGAGAAGATACAGGCATTCGATCTAGATGGGTCCCTGGCCTGGGAGCATGAGATCGAGGAGAGTTACGGTGAAGTGTATGTTACCGAATCAGGCATCATCTACTTGTATGGTTTAGACGGTAATATATCCGCATATCAGGGAAAACCTCTAGAGACCGATTCCAGCGGTATCCCGTTCATGTTCATCGTGATAGCCGTGATAGCAGTCTTCGCAACGGTCACTGCAGTGATGGTCATATCTAGTAGAAAAAAATATCCGTGATAGATACTAGGTCCACTCACGATAATAGATAACTTTTTTATGCGACCCCCTCTCTTGTGCCTTCGTTCCAACATAGGGCCCGTGGGGTAGCTTGGTCCATCCTTCGGCGTTCGGGACGCCGGTACCCGAATTCAAATTTCGGCGGGCCCACCATCACTTTTTCAACTGTTCTATGATCTTTTCAACCTTGGCCATGTTCACATGGCAGTAACCACCGGGGTTCATCAGAAGATAATCTTGATGGTATCCCTCGGCCTCCCAGAACTCTTTCGCCGGTTCAATCTTTGTGACTATCTTATCCCTGTGAGATTTTTGCACCCTTATCATCGACCTTTCAGCCTTCTTTTTCTGTTCCTCGTTGTGGTAAAATATGACCGACCGGTATTGGGTGCCGACATCGTTGCCCTGTCGGTCCTTCTGTGTAGGGTCGTGTATGTTCCAAAATAACGTTAGAAGATCGTCGTACGATACCTGTTCCGGATCGAATGTTATCTCACATGCCTCGGCATGACCCGTTTTTCCGGAACATACTTTTTGGTAATCTGGGTCTTCAGTATATCCTCCAGCATAACCGACTCTAGTCTCCAAAACACCCGGCATCTTTTTGAATGCGGCCTCTACTCCCCAGAAGCAGCCCGCACCGAAAGTCGCCTTCTCCATCACCTCTCTGTTCATAACGATCACCATACGTTAGCTGAAGATATAAAATAACATGGATCTCTAGACACCTTTTATTCCATACCCATCCTAGAGGACCATACTCCATCGGGGATATCATCGTAAACGCTTTTATGCATCGATTGGTCTTCCTCGTTATCGGGTTCACGGTCGACCAGTTTCAATATCTTGTCCTTCTGGAATAGCCAGTAATGTATACGCCATTCCCTCCCATCGTAAAGGGTGGTTTGTTCCCTCTCCGTTGTTAAAAGTCCGGCGTCCTCCAGCATATAGAATACATCTCTGTCCTCTTGTTCCAGTATGTTGTCTATTATCCTCTCACTGTATCCGAAGAAGTTGAGGACGTGCTCCGCCATGGATCTCGCTGCTGCTTCCTGCATACCCTGTCCATCCACACAATTTTTGATGGCCATAGTTAGGTCGGTGACGGTCAAGGTTCCACAAGGATTTTCATCATTTCCGTTAGACATATCCATCATTTACTCAGTTGTCATATATACTTCGTTAACAAACTATAAAAGATTTTTGCTCATACCATGGCCTCACGGAGCTCTTTCCAGGCTTCTTTTATCCTGTCAACGGAAACGTCTTCGTAAGAGTTGACCTCTCTAAAGAAGTAGTTGTCGTATCCGTTGCATAGTAACTGCCAGTTCTCCCAATGGCCCATGTTCTTCCACTGCCAGCCGGAATCCAACTCTAGATAATGGATCCTGCCGTGCTCTTTCCACGATATCTCGATGACTCCGAACTCCACCGCCATCTCATATATGATCCGAGCCAGGAGTACGGTGTTCCCTTTTAACTGATAGAGGTCGTATCCCGTCTTCAGCATCTTAGGGTGATTGACTCGGATGGAGTTCAAGCCTTCAGCTCGCCCAAGAGAAGCGTTGGTCTTATCCATGGTAAGGAAGTAAACACCCTTTCTGAAGTCCAGTTCTCTGGTGAAGTTTCTGAACTGATCTCTGATCAGCGAATCGGCGTTCTCTATCTTAGAACTCTCTTCATCGGAGTATCTCAGCTGCTGAGGATTGGTTTTTCCAACAACCAGTACGGTAGATCCCGAACTTCCACGGTTCTCCTGTAAAACCATCATCTCCTGCAGTGCTCGGAATCCCTGTCGTCCTATGTGGGTGAGTCTACCTTTAGTCTTATGGTTAGCCGCGTTCTCTATCTCCTTCATCACCACCCCGGGTACGGCTATCAATAGCCAGTTAGGCATCTTGGAGTAAGAGTACGGATTGACATCATCCAGCGCAGACAGCAGATGCTCGGATATGATACAGTTGTAAAGCATGTTGGTGTCCAAACCGAGCACGAGATCTTCACTGTCCACCAAAGATGTGGCTACATCTTCTAAAGCATAGGGCTTAACCAGCCCGCTGCGGCACATGGAGGCGGTTAGCTTGTTCAGTATATCGTTCTTATCCGCTAACACCTTGAGGTGGTAACTGCCGGGTGTACCGCCGATGGAAATCAGCTTCTCTATCGGTCCTTCAGCACCATCGTCGGGCTTAGCCTTCACCAGCAGATGACCTTCGTTGTTCTTTATGGATGTGATGAGCAGTTGCAGGACTGGAAAGTCCACGATCCTACCCCGACTGACATATTTCTTCCAGTTCATATCGATTCACTCCTCAAACAACCTCTCTGTCATCCAATCCGAGTCGAACTCTTCAAGGGCTTCATATTCCTCTCCGGTTCCCACGAACAGTATGGGTTTACCCACAGCATGACCTATGGACAGCGCGCTGCCGCCTTTTGCATCGGCGTCTATCTTTGTTAGTATCACGCCGTCGATACCGACTGATCCGTCGAACTTCTGGGCTTGATCCACCGCATCGTTACCCGCTAGTGCGTCGCCGACGAATATTATCAGATCCGGTTCAACGACCCTCTTGATCTTCTCCATCTCATCCATGAGGTTCTTGTTGGTCTGCATCCGTCCTGCAGTATCGATGAGGACGACATCTTTATGTCTAGCCCTTGCGTGTTCCACAGCATCGTAACCCACCGCTGCGGGATCCGACCCCTTCGAATGCTTGATGACCTTCACACCTAATCTATTACCGTGCTCCTGGATCTGTTCAAGGGCGCCGGCTCTGAAAGTATCCGAAGCCGCCAGTACACACGAGTATTTTTTCTTTATCAGCCGGTGTGCTATCTTTGCGATGGTGGTGGTTTTCCCGGTTCCGTTGACACCTACGAACATTATTGAAACCGGCTTTTCCGACTCTTCCACGTACTTGTCGAAATCTATGGTCTCGATCTCTAAAGCTTTCTGTACGGCGTTCTTCAAAGCGGTCTCTATAACATCGTCTATGCTGTATTTCCTCGCGATCTTTTTATCCAAAAGATTGTTCTTCACCTCTTCCTGTATCTCATCGACTACGGATAGAGCTACATCGGCTTCAAGCAAGGCCACCTTCAGGTCCCAGAGTATGGGATCGAGTTTGCCTTCTTTTATTTTTGAACCCCAACCATCGACAAAGGCCTCGTCAACGTCTTCCTCGATTTCTTTTTTCGAGGTCAAGGTTATGTTTGCTATCTTCTTCTTCAGCTTCTCGAACATTCCGACCCTACCCCTGTTCCTTCATCACTCCTGCATCTGAGACTGGAATTCCTGATACTCTCTCTGGACTTCGTTCTCGAGCTTTTGATACTCTCCAGTGAGCTGATTTATGGTGTTCTCAAGGGTTGTCTTGGTTTGAGTGAGTTCCTTCTTTCGCTTTTCCATTATATCCGCTGCCTTCTCAGCATCCGTCAATGCGGAGATGTCTGAACCCAAACCGATGAGTACCTTGTCACCACCACTGACTTTGGAGCGTATGTGTGCGTTGCCACCTACAGGAACGAACATCTCTTGTTCCTCGTCCTGTTCAGCATATTTTCCGACAGTCTCTATGGCTTCTTTGTGGTTCTCGACGAGTTCATCTACAAACTCTTGTTGATTCTGTGCAGTCTGAAGCTGCGTCTTGATCTGTTCTAGCCGTCCTATCTTTTCTCTCAGTTCCTGTTCATCTACCATGTTCATTCCTCCATAAGGAGGTCTCTTACCACCAGATCCTCCACTTCATCCTCTCCGATCTCTACTATATCACGGATACGGATGTTGGTACGTTTAGTACCGTGTTTACTTCCGATTATGGACAGTACCTTCTCCTTCGCTCTATCCTCGTTCTCACTGATTATCTCCTTGGAGAACTTCTGCCATACTCTTCCCATCTTGAATGATCCAGTGGCTTTGAATACCTTCATCGTTAACACCTTTAAATCTATTGAACCTACTTCGTCCATGATGCGGGGGTATTAAAAATTAACCCCTTGTACGAGTCGATCCGTGGGAGTAACAAAAATTAATATATACTGAACAAATTACTGTTATTACAGAGGAATGAACATGAGACAATTCAAGGAAATGAAAGGAAAGGATATCTTGAGCAATGATGGAAGATTGATGGGTAAAGTGGAGGATCTGACTTACGATGCAGACTACGCTCCGAGAAATTTGATCGCCAAGATGAACAAAGAGGTGATCGAAGAACTGGGTGAAGATAAACCGTTACTGTCATCTCTAAAACTAGGTATAGAGGTAGAGCACGTAAAAGCCTTCAGTGACAAGGTGGTACTGCACGAGCCTTTGGATGAACTGCACGCACATTTTCTCGAAGTCACCGATGAAGATATGATCACGGGGATCATAGGTAAGAATATATCGGGTAGTCATGGGAGAGATGTTGGTAAGATCAAAGACGTATTGATAGATACAGATCATTGGGGTATGCCCTCTCTTTTAGTGAAGATTAACAAAGATATACTGGAAGTGCTGGATGTGGACAAACCCCTACTGTCCAAAACGAAACTAGCCATCTCCATGAGTCATGTTGACAGCGTTGGAGATATCGTGATCTTAGACACATCGGCTGAAGAGATGGGGCAGATAATACAGGAAGAACCGATAAAAAAATTGTGAGCAAAACACATATATACTGCTTACGTTAACTTGCTTCCAAGAGGCGGGTATATGACCCGCAGGAGATGTGCCCGTAAATGGGTGAATCCACAAACAAGGAAGTGTAAACATGGCAGAAAAACTCATACAAGAAGATTTTGACGATGAAGAAGAGACCCTCGAGAACAAAGGGAACATGTACAACTACATACGAGATACATGGAAGCGTCCCAAGGAAGACTATCTGGAGAAGTTGAGGATAGAGCGTTTACAGGAATGGAGACGCGAGGAGAACTTCAAGAGGATAGAGCGACCCACCAGATTGGATCGTGCTAGGACCCTTGGTTACAAGGCAAAGCAGGGGTACGTCATGGTCAGAGGCCGGGTACGCAGAGGTGGACGTCGAAGATCCCGGCCTAGAGGCGGACGTGGACCCACAAGGATGGGTTTCAAAAAGTTGACTCCCCGTAAGAACCTTCAGCGCATAGTTGAAGAACGGGCCGCTAAAAGATATCCAAATCTAGAGGTATTGAACTCATACTGGGTTGCCCAAGACGGTCGTTACAAATACTACGAAATGATCATGGTAGATCCGCATCATCCCGTTATCAAGAACGATCCAAAGATCAACTGGATCTGCGAACCACAAAACAAGGGTAGAGTATATCGTGGACTGACTTCATCGGGTAAGAAATCCAGAGGACTCCGTAAGAAAGGAAAGGGTGCAGAACGTTCTCGCCCATCCAAGAGTAAAACGGAGCGTTGATAAAGAGAGGTATCCATGTTGAACGCACTGGGTATGCAGGAGTTTCAAGTATATGCTCTTTTGTTTTTACTCGGTGCTTCAACAGTCAAATCCCTGATCGATACAAAGAATTGGGGTAACCGCAGGTATCTTCCGGAACTATGGTACGTTTTTCCACCTATCTTTCTGATACACGATCTGATCGTACGGCCAGATACGCCTCTTCTTCTCGGTGTAAAATGGGGGTTGGTGGTGCTTCTCGTTGTTTTCTACTATTTTAAAGAGATAAGACCGGTTCCCACGGAGGACTACTTCTCACTGATCGCATTGCTTTCCGTACTCAACCCCATATTAGCATCTATATCGTTAGCGATATATCTAGCATGTTTATTTTTACTAAGGAAAAAGCTGCGATATCGTTTTCCACACCATACTAAAGAGATACCAACGATGCAGTTCATAGTGATGGCAGGGGGAATTTCGTTGTTGTTGCTCTTATTCTAATTGCTTCTGACAGTGGGCAACAAGAAATGCCTTAGAGCCCATAGGAATTCTTTACGCGTTCCTCTCACTATGACATCCATACCGGGTATCTTGAACTCCAGTCCCGGATGTTCTCCTTCTATCCTGTTGATATCGTAGATCATATCCAGAGGGAGTTGATACCATGAACCTTCTTCGGAAACCAAAATACCTTCCTCAGATAGGTAGAGTCTGCCTTCTCCGTGTTTTACTCTATACCCCTTATGATCCTCCAACGCTTTGAAGAGGAATTTGACCTCATCGATCAGTTTCACGAACATCTGTGTTCCACCTTTCTCGGAAGGCATATTTTATCTTTTCGGTGATATCCCTGTTTAATCCCTCGATATTCTCTTCGCTCAAGGCCGATATCTGAAATACGCCTTCCATCTCTCCTACTAGATCTTTTTTATTGTAAACCTCCATGATCTCGGTGTCATCGAACAGACCGCTGATCTGGTCGTAGAGTGCACGTTGGTCGGACATGGGGTATCCACAGGTTCCAGATGGATCGTACAGGAATATGATAAGGTCGGCAAGATCCTCTATTGCCTTTATGGCCTTCATCTCGATCTCGTTCTTCTCCTCCATGGGTCTCTCTAGCAGCCCCGGAGTATCGATTATCTGGCACATCAACCCCTCGGCCCGGAAGTGTCCCACACCAACTTCCTTAGTGGTGAATGGATAGCTGGCCACCTTTGGTTTACCCGAAGAAAGCTTGTTGACTAGAAGGGACTTACCCACATTGGGGGAACCTGCTACAACCACGGTAGGTATGTCCATCCTGATGTCCGGAAGTTGGTTCAGTGCCTTTCTTACGCTTTCTAGGAATTCAAGATCGCTGGAAACCTGTCTTAGGAAAGAAGATGTTCTACCATAGGCACTTCTCCTCACTTTGTCCATCTCACCGACCGTTTCACAGTCCCTCAATTTACGGAGATCCTCTATTATGGCACGTTTTATCTTCCTGCGGGCCCAGTTGATGGCTCCGATGCTCTTCTTCACCCTATCTAGATCCTGGGATATGTGTATGGTATCCCGGTAGAACGGTGGTAGTTGGTCGAAGGAAGGAAAGCTTTTTTCGTATCTTTTCAGAGTCTGTTCAAGCACCTTCGAAACGGTTTTCAGCTTGCCGGCGACGGTTTTTCGGTAACCGTCCTCCCGGTTTTTACCCCTCTTCTGCACTTTACTAGCCCTACGGAAGGCCTTATCCATCAAACGATCGGCGTCCAGTACCGGCGGAATCTTGAAATCCATGAAGTTCGGATATAGGGGGTATAGGATAAGTTTAACGGCTCTCTTTACGAGCCTGTCAAGTTTTTAGTGATAGGTTCCTGTTGTGATAATAAGCGGTGGATTGTAGATGTTTTTCAGGGATATCCCGTCAACAATGGTGTATAGATGCATATAAATCCTGGATATCACAATATTTGATACCTCTTCTTAATCATCTTGACCTTTCATCTTTCTCCTTTCGCCATCGATACCATACAAACGTCATCACCAAAACGATAGGTATGATCAGAAGCCACCATAACCACGATGTTTTCTCCTCGCTCTCCTCTTCCACTGGATGTACGGTGATCATCATTGTATCTGTATCGCTGTTACCGTAGGCGTCCTCGACGGTGAGGGCTACGGTGTACTCGCCTGATGAGGTGAACTCGAAGGTCGGTCCGACACCCAGCAGTTCTACGTTCTCCCCATCCACCTCCATCTGCCAGCGGTATCGAACTATACCCACGTTATCGTACGAACCGGAGCCGTCGAAGACCACGGTTTCTCCCGCGTATATCTCCACATCATCGCCCGCATCAGCCACGGGTGGGATGATATCGATCACATCGAGGGTGTGTAATGCGGTGTGGTTGCTGCCGCCGCTGATGTCCGTCACCCCTATACGGTACTCGAGCTGGACTGCGTCCTCCGGCACATCGATCACGTGACGCCATACACCTTCGTCCTTATCCATGGAAACGTTGTTCATCGTGCCGGAGTCGAAACGATACTCCACCCTTACATCGGACATACTTACCAAGGACGAAACCTCGGCTTCGATGGAGAACTCTTCTCCCGTGTACGCCTCATCTCCTGTGACGTCTCGTATCTCGGGAGGAGGTACGGCAGCAGTGGTGAACGAGTAGTACTGGCCATCGTTGTCGTCGGTAGCGGTACTTCCGTACTCATCGGTCGAGCTCACCTCAAAGTAGTAAGTCGTATCGTGTGTTAGATCATCCAAAAGTACGGTATGGTCAGTCACCACTTCAGAGTAGTGAACCGTTTCGTTATCAGATAGATCGGGATGTTCAGAGTACCTCACCGTGCTGTCGCTCGGCCTGTCGGTACTCCACTCGACCACTGCGGAGAACTCAGTTATATCGATAACGTCCACATCGGTGATCTCGGGATATGGAAGATCAAGGGTGGTAAACGAGTAGTACTCACCATCGTTGTCGTCCACGGTTGTTCTCTCGTACTCATTCGTGGACTGCACTTCGAAGTAATAAGTGGTATCGTGCTCCAGCTCGTCGAGGACGACGGTATGGTCGACGACGAATTCCGAACTGTGCACCGTTGAGTGATCCGACAGGTCGGCGTTCCCCGAGTACCGTACCGAACTGTCCGCCGGCTTATCGGTACTCCACTCGACAATCGCAGTAAACTCGGTCACCTCACTCACACTCACGTTGAATATCTCGGGATATGGAAGATCAAGGGTGGTGAACGAGTAGTACTCACCTTCGTTATCGTCGATGGTTGTATTACCGTTCTCATCGGCCGAACTCACCTCGAAGTAATAGGTAGTATTGGGAGTTAGATCCTCCAGTAAAAAAGAATGTTCCAATTTAAGATAGGACTCGTTGACCACCTGGTAGTCCGATAGATCCGAATTTTCCGAATACCTCACCGTGCCGTCACACGGCCTATCGGTGGTCCACTCGACAACCGCCGAGTACTTCGTCACATTGGTAACGTTCACG
>SL_8KL_010_SEDDRAFT_10003374_pt1 | contig 13196 bp, 12 predicted proteins | sample SodLakKL_010_SED_4_FD_11160 | JGI IMG/M metagenome (IMG submission 11160) | reverse complement strand
GATGGAAGTGGTATGAAGAGTCACCGACTCTTCGTAGACATTGTTAACGGTTATCCGTCGCTAACCGACTTGCTGTACAGAGGTCGGGTCAAAGCTAAGGATTTCGGGTACTGTCACGGGTACCCCTGTTCACAGCCTACGAAGGATTCAATCTCCGCAGTCCTAACGCTCTCCTGAACCTCGGTTTAGGGGACTCGAACGAGGTCTTGTTTAAGACTTGCCGTGAACCCGACACTATATATGCACTTTACTAGCTATTTAAACTCTATTATCGGGCTGTATCCTCTCTCTAAAGGGAAAGGTCTTAGCCCTGAGTAATAGATAAATGAAGGTTAGGTTTACTGCTTATCCTACAATGGGATTTGTTTTTTCTGTGATTTTTAATTGCACGAACAATTTTTATCCCCAATAATTTTAAGTATTATGTTTTTAAAAAAAGTATTACGAAATATTACTAATATTAAATTATTAAAACTAATATGCTTTATACAAAACCCAAACTAGTAGATTAAAGTTGATAACATGGATATAGAAGAAATTTCTAGAAGAGATTTTATAAGGCTGACCGGTAGCTTAGCACTTGTTACCACAGTTGGTGGTTGCATTGGAAACGGTTTTGGTGGATCAGATGACCAAATAACCATTACCGACTTAACAGGTAGAGAGATAAGCGTTGAAGCCCCTGCTGAAAGGATTGTGGTTACATATAACTTTGGAGATGTTGTAGCTGTTGGAGGAGAAGATGTTTTTGAAAATGTTGTAGGTTTTGCACAGTACTGGAAGAGATTTAGTCCAAGTTTTTGGCAAAAATACAAAAATGAGTTCCCACAGTTAAATGATATCCCAAACGTTGGGTATAGAGATGATGTTGACGTAGAACATGTGATATCTCTTGATCCCGATGTTGTTATAACATCCAAAAGCCACTATGAATCTTACTCAAATATCTATCAGCGGATTAGCAATGCAGGCATACCGGTATTAGCATTAAACTACCACGAAGAGAGCATGGAAGATAGAAAAAAAAGTACTGAATTACTTGGTGCTGTTTTAGGTAAGGAAGAGAGAGCCCAACAGATATGGAATTACTGTAAGAAAAAGTACGATGAGGTTTTTGACCGTTTGGAAAAAATAGATAGGGCAAAACCGAGGGTATATATCGAACCCAGGTTCATGGAGTACAGCGATGATTACGTTGCTACTTATGGAGATCAGTCTTGGGGCGCTATAATAGATCAATGCAGGGGAAAGAACATTGCAGCAGGTAAGGGAACACGCCCAGTGCTAAGTGAGGAATTTCTATTAAAAGAAGGGGATCCAGAGGTCTTTATCGTCGAAGGAGTTAATTGGCCTGAAGCGTTGGGTTACAATCCCGAATGGGAGGAAGATGACCTTATAGAAAACATAGAGGAAACCTACTTCGAACGGTCAGGATGGAAGGAACTCAGTGCATGGAAGGAAGAGAGATACCATGTCACTCATCACGAATTCTTCAGGCATGTTTACGACTTTATAGGTTACCAGTTCATCGCCAAAGCAAACTATCCATCGGAATTTGAAGATATAGATCCAGAAAAAACTTGGGAGGAATTTCACGAAAAATTCTTACCAATCGACTATTCTGGGCAATGGATGGTATACTCTAGTTCTGAGTAATAGGGTATGGTTGAGATACAAAATATATGGGATATAATATGGCAGAATATTCAGAAGAGACGGGTCCAGGTATAAAAGACATATATAGCAAGATAAATAATAGAAAAAAACTACTGGTGTCTATCCTCGGATTACTTTGTGTTGCTATTTTCTTATTAGACATCGCCATAGGATCCTCCTGGCTGTCAATTAAAGAGATTGTTTTTGCTATGCTGCAGGAAGGGAACCGAATAAATAAGATCATAGTATGGGAGGTGAGGCTTCCAATGTCTCTTGCAGCCCTCCTTGTTGGTGCAAGCTTGGGTATTGCAGGAGCAGAAATGCAGACCATACTTGACAACCCTCTGGCAAGCCCTTACACTCTGGGGGTAGCAGCAGGTGCTGGATTTGGGGCGGCCCTTGCAATTGTTGTGGGGGTTGAGGCATTACCTATATGGAAAGGTACACTTGTATCTCTTAGTGCTTTTTTATTCGCTCTCGTAGCCAGTTTAATGATATATTACATAGCTAAGCTAAAAAACGCCTCAAAGGAGATGATGATACTTGCTGGAATAGCAATACTCTTTCTTTTCGAGTCTATGTTATCATTGCTACAGTATTTCGCTACAGAGGATGCCCTGCAGGAGATTGTTTTTTGGTTGATGGGGAGTCTTCAAAGATCTACTTGGATGGATCTTGGGATACTATTTTTCATTTTGGTACCTGCCTCATTATGGCTTACTAGTAAGAGATGGGAACTGACTTCTCTAAGACTGGGAGACGAAAGAGCAAAAGGTATAGGAATCGATGTTGAGGGCCTGAGGCTTAGAACCTTAATAGTAGTATCTCTTCTAACTGCGGTCGCTGTAAGTTTCACTGGGACTATTGGATTCATTGGACTCGTAGGACCTCATATTGCACGAATGTTGGTAGGGGAAAGCCAAAGGTTCTTTCTTACCGCCTCTGCATTGGCTGGAGCAATACTACTGTTGGGAGCATCCATTGGATCGAAGCTAGTGATCCCAGGAGTGATATTTCCGATAGGGATTCTTACCTCGCTAATAGGAATACCTTTCTTTATTGGCTTGATTTTAACTCAAAGGGGTGGATATTGGGGATGAAAAACGTAACTGTTAAAGTAGATAACCTAAGCTTTGGTTATAACTCTGAGAAGGTGCTAAAGAACATAAACGTAGAGGCTAAATCTGGGGAAATAACTGGAGTGATAGGACCAAATGCAGCTGGCAAATCAACACTTCTGAAGTGTATTGCTGGAATGTTGGAACCTGACAAAGGAAACGTTTTTGTAAATGGGAATAACGTCCAGAAAATGCAAAATAAAAAAATTTCAAAGATTGTTAGCTATCTGCCCCAAGACCAAGCCTCCAATGTGGTTCTACCAGTACTTGAGGCTGTACTGCTTGGCAAAGTTCATTCGCTTTGTTGGAAGGTCACAGAAAAAGATTTAGAAGAGGCCTGGAATATTTTGGAGAAGTTGGGAATTGACTACCTAGCAGAAAGAGGCCTTAACGAACTAAGTGGTGGTCAGAATCAGATGGTTAATATCGCTCAATCATTGATAGGGATGCCAGACGTTTTCCTTCTGGATGAACCCACTTCGAGTTTAGATTTACGTCACCAAATTGGTGTGATGGATTTGATTAAAAATATCACTCAAGATGAGGGCATATCTACTCTGATTTCTTCCCATAATCTGGAACAAGTAGTTAGATACGCTGATAAACTTATCGTCCTCAATAGTGGTTGCGTTTACGCGTCTGGAGACGTTGAGTCTATCCTAACCACTGACATGATGAAATCTGTGTATGGAGTAGAGTCGGAAATAGAGTTGACTAAAAACGGGGTACCCAAAGTTACCCTTCTTAGCTCCACTGAGAGATGATATGATGAGTATAAGACAAAAGCTTCTATCCCGGATAAAAAACTCTAAACTCGATACTTATAGATACGATACAGTAAATGACTGGGAGAAAATATGGAAAAAAGAATACAAAAGGAGTTCTAATACCGATATGGATTCCTGGGATGGAATCGCAAAATGTATATCAGAATCCAGGAGGGCAAACGATTATGAATACGGACGAAAAGTGCTTAAAACACTTATAAAAAATGGAATTTTGGATGACGCCTCTAATATATTAGATATTGGGGCAGGTCCAGGCACTCTTTTAATCCCCTTTGCTAATATAAATAGAGATGTGCATGCGATAGAGCCCTCCAAAACTATGGTTTCAAATTTAAAAGAGAATGCTGAAAAGGCAGGGATAGAAAGGTTTAAAATTTTTAATAAAAAATGGCAGGATGTTGAACTTTCCAAAATAAAGATTCGATACGACTTAGTTGTAGCCTCATATGTGCTTGGGTGGAGAGTTTTCAGAGATATTTGGGAACAGCTTAAGAAGATGGAAAAAGCATCTAAGGAATATTGTTGTATTATCGATGAAATTGAGATCTGGAACCATGAAGAGATAATGTTACTTCAGAAAATAGTGGATTCATCAAAAAGTATAAGGGTTGCTCCTTCAATTATAGAAGTCATATATGGAGTTTTATGCAATAGAGAGAGGGCTCCGAAAATAGAAAAGATTAGATATTTCAACAAAACCACATTAGAAAAAGAATTAGATAGGAAAAAAAGATTCTATAGTAGGTACACAGAGATGACTCCAAGTATAGAAGAAATTATAGAAGATCATCTGAGGAAAAGATACCTGATAGATGGCATAGAAGACAAAAAAGAAGAAAATATGAAAATAAAAAAGGAGCGGGAATCAGCTATAATGTGGTGGGAGATCAGTTGACATCCTCCCCACTCTGAAGGATGGAGAATCCATCCCGCACTCAGAGGGAGATGCCTCTTTTTCAAAGCTTCACCTACCAGCAGAGGTCATTTACCAGCAGGTTTTTAGGTTTTACGGAGTAGCGTCCTCGGAAGTCCAAGACGGTTAGCCGTTCAAACATCCGCTCTGTTGGAGTGTCTCACGAGTGTTCTCCCAACTTGCAGGACTACCGATGGCCGTGTCATCTGCCTGTTATTGCATACCTGCCAATCGTGACGGATACAGCGATGCCTATCTTATCAAATGCATACTCATCACAACTTATAAACTTTGATATCTGCATTCATCCTCCGCCTGAAGACGGAGGCATTCTGCCTAAACTAAGTTAAATTTGAAGGTTTAAATTTTTAACTTGGAGGTAAAAATGATTGATGGAGGCATATTATGAAAGTTAGATGGCTAGGAAATTCCGCCATAGAAATATTCGGATCAAAACATATACTTATTGATCCTAACCCTGTTGTTCCTCCAAAAAAGAAAGCAGATATAATATTAATTACTCATGAACACGATGACCACTTCAGTTCAAGCATATATCAAACTTTTGGAAAAGATGCTGAGGTATATGCTACTAAAAACACTCTAGATGAATTCAATCTAGATGGAGAACCTGTCAAGCAAGGAGACAGGATTAGTAGAGATATTCAGGTACTTGGGAGTGATTGTTGGAAGTCAAAGGATAGTGTTAGTTATTTTTATAAAGGGGTCCTCCATTCTGGGGATTCAGCAAACTTTCCAAATCCAAGAACTGAATTAAAAGTAATATTCTCCGCATGTTTTCCAGATAACTATGAAGAATACATAGAAGACTTCAAGAAATTGGATCCAAAACTTGTAGTCCCATTTCATTATAATCCCAAAGAGGGTGAAAAAGACGCAAAAGGCTTGAAAAAGAGGTTAGAAGAGGAGAAAATTAACAGCAAGATTATGGAGGCTGGTGAGATTATAAATACATCCGAATTGTGAATTTTATTTAAATCTGCTATACCTTTTAATCGAATATTCCTGTATGTATNAAAAATCATAAAATTAAAATAGAATTTAACCACATTTTTATGTTATTTGCGAAACAGGAAAAAAAGGATCATAATCCATACAAAGGAATTTTAATACTTATCATAATTCTAAGCATCTTTACTGTACTCTCACTTCCATTATCAGCCCCTAAAGGGCAGGCTTCTTCTCCCTATTTAGAATATGGAGAATCTGGAGAAGGAATATATGAAATATCTTACGAAGTTGACACTGATTTTACTGCTCATGCATATGAGGAGGAAACTAGTTGGTGGGTAGGGGCAGATCCACATATCAACCACTTTAACTACAATGATGGATTGAGGGTTTGCGTAGAGGATGTAAACACCTTGGAAACCGATTACGCCATAGTTCTGGGAGATCTCGTGCATGATGGCAAAGATGCAGTAACAGATTTTAATCAGGATATGGACGCTTTGAATCATGATTGGACCTACATCTTAGGCAACCACGATCACGCTAGAGGGGAGGCTATAAAGGAAGTTAACTACTTTAGCGAAGTTGTAAACGGTGTTAGAATCATAGCTTTATCAGATGAGAGTCCTGAATCCAATGTTTGTAAGATAGGTGAAGAACAAGATAAATGGCTAAAAGAAACTTTGGAAGAGAATCCCGACATTCCTACCGTGATTATGACCCACCAGTGTCCTATTCAAGGATCCGTTACCTCATTTGACGATTGGATGCGGGACAACACCGAAGAATACAACATAGTTTTATGGATTACAGGGCATGCACACCGATGGGATTTTGACGAAGATGTAGGAGAATACGACTTCGATAGGCTAAAAGTAAACTCCATATTCAGCTATCTTGGAAGCTCTAACCTCGAAGGTATGCTAATGTCCATAGATAAGATAGATAGAGAAACAGCCGAGGTAAAATTAGAGTTTAGAGATCATGGTGAAAGAGAATGGATTCCAATAGAGGAGAGAGGTTTACAATTACAGACACCAGAATTTCTCACTCTTATAGCTATTATAGGTGTTTTACTAACAATTTTGATTATTTTATGTGACAGTAAAAATCATAAAAAATAAATAAAAGATATTAGATTAAATAATTATATGCATTATTTCTTTCAAACTAAATCTGATTTGGAATACAAAATATTTGATAAAAATATCATTTTTAGATATCTTTTACCAAAAAATGAAAAAATTAGAAGTTCAGGAGAGCAAACGTTTAGCATACTAAAAATTTAGCATAGTAATAGAGGTTACTAGAACTTGATAAAAACTAAAATTGCCCTCATATCAGACGTGCACGGAAATCTACCTGCACTCAAAGCAGTTTTGGACGATATGAAAAATGAAGAAGATGTAAGTTCAATACTTTGTGCTGGAGATATAGTAGGTTATAATCCATTCCCAAACGAGGTAGCCGATATAATAAGAAGAGAAAAAATAGACTCCGTATTAGGAAACCATGACAAAGCATTCATTACTGGAGATACATCTTGGTTCAATCAAAATGCATCTAGAGCAGTACACTGGAGTAGAAACAATGCATCAAGAGACACTATAGATTTAATTTTAGAACTTCCGAAAGAAATTTCTAAGAAGCTAGATGAAAAAAATGAAGATCTAGAAACAAGTATTACAATTACCCATGGGAGTCCTTCCTCAATTAATGAATATGTTTTTCCTGGAACCATTTCCTTAAAATTGAAGGGAATGCTTGATGAAGTAGGATCTGACATACTCGTTTTAGGGCACACCCACATACCTATGGTGAAAAACTTTGGTAATGGGGTTATCATTAATCCTGGATCCGTAGGTCAGCCAAGAGACGGGGATGAGAGAAGTTCGTACTGTATTTTATACGTAGAGAAAACAGAGAATCTAGAAGAAAACATTAGCGAAAGATGGGAAGTCATAAATCAAGAAAAGAAAGATGAAAATAATCAGACAGAGATATCGATGCAGAAATTAGCTAAAAACCCCAAATACAAGATCAGTATGCACATAAATATAAAAAGAATCGAATATAACATAGAGGAAGTCATGTCAAAGATAAGTTCTGTTGACTTACCTCAGAATCTAGGAGGGAGACTAAAATACGGCAAATAAAAATTTATACCTTACTTTTGATTTAGCTTATTCTTTCTATATTAGTTCCATCCTCGGTCCCTGGCTTTGAGAGTGGGATCAAGTATCAACAATCACCATATCTTTTATTGCTCTAACCTTCTTAAAAGGTATCAGAATTAAGTCATCATAAGTTCTGAAATTCGAGTTATCTACATTTTGACGTGGTTCTACTACAAGATCAGCAAGTTCACCCGTTTTAACATTCAAAGTTATATTGTAGATTTTCCCTATTTCATCCCCATTAGAACTAACTACTTCCTTATCAGAAAGTTTTTTTCCAGGTATTTCAGTCAAAATAATTCCTCCATAATTTTATTTTCTTATTATTCGGTACTTATCTTTCCTAATACATAATTTCTCGGTTTATTTGGAATATAGTTTTCTAGGAGTTTATGATTTTACATTTTTTTAAATAACTTTATCTATATCCAGTAATGCCCTTCATCTCTTCCCTTGCAGGTCCTCCCTTTAACTTTTCTTCCATTCTCCTATAATATTCTTTCGTTTCTTCATCAGCAGTTGGATGTACTTTGTCCATAGCCTTTTCGAAGTGACCGTATTTTACAACTCTTTCATCAGAATTTTCTCTAAGAGATATTAGTGCCGCTTCTCTGCATAATGCCTCTATATCTGATCCAACGTATCCGCTGAGCTCGGAAGACAGCTTGTTAATATCCACTTCTTCAGATAGAGGCATATCTTTAGTATGGATATCTAGAATTTCCTTTATGCCTTCTTTATCGGGCACCGGCACATATATCTTCCTATCAAATCTCCCCGATCTAAGTAAGGCAGGATCTATAATGTCTGGTCTGTTAGTAGCTCCAACAATTACAACATCCTCTAACTCTTCGATACCATCCATTTCAGTTAAAAGTTGATTTACAACTCTTTCGACAACTCTGTTTTCCTCGTTCGCGCTTCTTCTAGGAGCTAGGGAGTCGAGTTCATCGAAGAAAATTATAGTGGGAGCAGTTTGCTTTGCTTTTTTAAATACCTCTCTCACACCTTTCTCTGACTCGCCTACCCACTTGCTAAGTAGCTCAGGGCCCTTGACAGATATAAAGTTTGCATCGGCTTCACTGGCAACCGCCTTTGCAATTAGTGTTTTGCCCGTTCCGGGAGGTCCAAACAACAGTATACCTCTTGGTGGGTTAACTCCCATCTCGCTATAAGTTTCCGATTTATTGAGAGGCCACTCAATTCCTTCTTTAATCTCCTGCCTCACCTCTTCAAGACCTCCAACATCTTCCCAAGATACTTGTGGTACCTGGAGTAGTACCTCCCTCAAAGCCGAAGGTTCAACTTCCTTAATCGCTTCCCTCATATCTGAATCCAGTACTTTGAGTTTATCCAGCACATCCGGTGGTATCGATTTTTTCTTTATATCAATCTCCGGTAATTCTCTTCTAAGTGCTTTCATCGCACTTTCTTTACAAAGGGCTTCTATATCTGCTCCAACATACCCATGAGTGAGGTCTATATACTTCTCCAAATCTACATCTTCTAAGGGCATGCCTCGGGTGTGTATCTGGAATATCTCTTTCCTACCTTCCCTATCTGGGACTCCGATCTCGATCTCTCTATCAAACCGGCCAGGTCTTCTAAGCGCAGGGTCTACACCTCCTATTCTATTGGTAGCACCTATTACAACAAGTTCGCCTCTCTCTTCGAGTCCATCCATCAAAGAGAGTAATTGGGCTACAACTCTCCTCTCTACCTCACCACCTACTTCTTCTCTCTTTGGAGCTATCGAATCCAGTTCGTCTATAAATAGTATCGATGGGGACGAATCCTGTGCTTCATTAAAAAGACTTCTCATCTGTTGTTCGCTCTCTCCATAGTATTTTGACATTATTTCGGGACCGTTGATCGAAAAGAAGTTGGCACCTGATTCACTAGCTACTGCTCTAGCAATTAACGTCTTACCTGTTCCTGGTGGGCCCTTTAATAGGACACCTTTTGGAGGTTCGATACCCAATTTTTTGAATATTTCTGGATGTTTTAAAGGTAATTCAATCATTTCCCTAACTTTCTGTACCTCGTCCTTAAGGCCTCCAATATCCTCATAGGTAACACCAGCTGCTTTGACCATCTTGTGGTCTTGAACAGATTTTTCTCTTATGGTAACTTGAGTATCTTCCGTAAAAATCAGATTTTCGCCTTCGGGTTCGGCAGACACAACAACCATAGGGAGTATATTTTTAGCATTCCTAGCAAAGGAATCCTTCATTGGAGTGGTTACAGGAATGATGTCCTCTCCTCTAAAGACTTGATTCAATAACTGTCTGTGAATAAAATTCTCGATCTCATTAGACGAAGGTATGTTTCTATCCTTAGATGGTGCAAGCACTACTACATCGGCTTCCTCAACCTCTGTCTTTCTTACCGAAAGAGTTTCTCCAATACTTACGCCAGCATTTTGCCTTGTAAATCCATCAATCCTTATTATGTTCTTACCCCAATCCTTGCTATCCGCGCGCCATACTTTTGCAACAGTCTTCTTTTCTCCCTCAATTTCAACATAATCCCCAGGAGAAACCTTTAAATTCATAAGCGTTTCGGGATCGAGGCGGGCAGTACCCTTTCCGCTATCACTCGGATATGCTTTTTCCACTCTAAGCTGAGATTCCATCATAGCTGTAAAAATAACTTAATCCAAAAATAACATTAAATTTTCTATTCAGCTTTAATGGAGCTAACATGTTTATTCTTGCTTTTCAGATTCATAACCACAGGAATAGATCTTACCTCATATTTTGGATAAAATCTTATTAGGTTTTAATTCCACAAAGAGTAAGTATCCTCTCTCACCGGTCTTTTGTATTCTGAGCCACTAAATAAAACCTTACCTCCACATTTACTAGCGTCTTTAGCCCTTTCTTCATCATCCTCACTTTTTTTGCATTCTAAAACGCTGCCGATAACCTTAGCTCGTATCCCTTTTTCCCTAACCTTTTCCACTACTTTTTCCGCACATTTTGCTGGAACCGTCGCAAGCATTACGCCACTACTGAATACCTTTAGGGGATCTACACCAACAGCAGAACATACCTTTTCGGTCGCCTCTGATACCGGTATATCATCTATAGAAAGTGATACTCCTGAAGAAACCGCAATTTCCACCAAACCATTAAGTACTCCTCCTTCGGTTGGATCGTGCATAGAGTTTGCATATTCAGCTAATATGGCTCCTTCTTCTATCACGCTAATATCATCAAGCCTACTCTCGGTTTTTTCAATAACATCATACGAAATTTTGTCTTTAAGTTCACTCTTGAAGTCGCTAGCGATTATTGAGGCCCCCTCTATACCTGCATCTTTGGTCATTACAATCTTGTCTCCTGGTTCAGCCCCTGATGTAGGTATGTATTTTTTAGCAATTCCAAGACAGGTCATAACTATCAGCGGTCGATCAAAATCGCTTGTATATTCCGCATGGCCTCCTACCACGCTTATACCTAATCGTTTAGCCTCTTCATCTACTTGGGATGCCACTTTTTTGAGGGTTTGCTTATCTGGGGTGAATACAACATTGGTCAACCATCTAGGAGTGCCTCCAGATGCAGCTATATCATTGCTTGCTATATTCACTCCAAGCTTCCCAGCTAACCGGGATGCAAACACTATCGGGTCCGAACTTATAGTGATCGTCTTGCCACACACGCTTATAGCTGCGGAATCTTCTCCATATGCTGGCCCGACCATAACATCTTCGAGTTTAGCTCCTGTATTTTTAACTAGTATGTCTTCAAGTTCGCTCCTACCTATCTTTCCTATATGTTTTTTTTCTGTCATCTACGGTTTTCTAATTATACCTCACAATATTTTTAATTTTGTATTAACTTTTGTGAGAGTTTGAGAGAGCAGTAAGTCCTCTTCTTTCAGGGAGAGGATACATGGACTCTCTCAAAAGAAAAACTTTATTTATTGCTTTTATAATATTGTAGTGACGGGATGTCAGAAAGCTTCGAGTTCTCCAATCTGGTGTAGGTCATCAGGGCAAGAGAGGATAAATAACTCTTTTGAACGAAGAAAGCTATCATACTTAGAGATACCATGACCGTACCCAAGCCACTACTGTTGACTTCTGCACAGAAATTCGGAAGGTAGGTGGTAGCTAAAAGGGTAGCCCCATCCTTACATAACGTTCCTGTAATCTTACATCGGTAACTCGAAACCAGATGGTATGAGCAAAGGGATGGAAGCTCCGTCCTTCAAGTCGGAGAGGAGGTCACTCTAAGATATTGGGCAGCTTCGAAATAGATTCTGTAAAAAATATTGGTAACTAACTTGAAATTTAAATTGATTTTTGCTAAAAATAGAGACAATAAGCAATCTTTTACCAAATTTCATATCTGGAGTGGTTGACTCAACAACACTTCAGGTAGGAAGTATAGGTTTTCTAGTACTCTCATCGTTCTATTTTTCCTTTCCACATCCATAATATAGTAACTAAACATACTTTTAGTAAAGTCTTGTTAATTATCTTATCTAAAAAAAGCTCAAGGTAACTGGGTTATCGATCTATCGATAATTTCTTTATAGGATCATATCCCTTGATCTTAGCCTGAGTTCCATCCAAATCCTCAATTTTACAACTCTTTGCAAGTTCATTGGAGGCGATTTCGGCGTGTCTAAGGGCAATCCCCATATCAATATAATTCAACCGTTTTAAGTCACCAACCTTATCAAATACCTTCTTAACAATCCCCTTCTTATTGAGGTGAATAATAACTCCACTGTCTTTAACTATACCAAATCTCCAAGGTTGAAGGTTTACTGCCGATGGGGCTAGACGGATAGCTCCTAAAATATCTCTTAATAAACTGTCAGGTTCACCCTTTATTATTAAATCTGACAATTCTTTTCTCTTAGGAGTTTTTTTCCTTAATGGGTCATCGGCTGTATTACCGAATGCTATCAAGGCTTGAGGTATAAATTTACTATCTATTTCAATCTTATTTTTAATTTTTCTCTTATTTCCGAATTTTCCAATCCAGCAGGAGCCTATCTCCTCTCTAGTAAGAAATAGGACAAGCCTTTCCCCCACAAATCCAAGATTTAACAAACTTTCTTCGTCCTCTCTCGAACACAAAACTATATAATGTGGAGCTTTAATCTTTCCATAATTACCTATAATCCCTTTTATATTTTCTACAACAGCATTACCATCCTTGATGATAACATAGAGGGAGCGATCATTTAAAAGATTGATTTTTTCAATTTTCCCCTCAATTTTCTTTAAAATAGTTGGGCCCAAAGCTTCTTCAAGGTAAGATCTGGTTGATTTTCTTTGAGGTATAGGTTCGTAGAGGTTCATTTTTTCTTACCTAATAATTTTAAACTTCGGCTCCAAAAAATATTTACTAAATACTTTTTTTTATAAATGAAAGAATATTCAAATTAAGACATGAAGGAGTTTCATTTACCACTCAGAGCCATAAAACAACCGAGTGACATCCTCCTCCACCTAACCTTTGGTTAGGAAGAGGCTTCCAGCCTTTCAAGGGTTCTCCTCCGCTCTCCAACTTGATTTACAGAGGTCAGGTCATCGCTAGGGAGTTCGGGC
>SL_8KL_010_SEDDRAFT_10003373_pt1 | contig 13198 bp, 13 predicted proteins | sample SodLakKL_010_SED_4_FD_11160 | JGI IMG/M metagenome (IMG submission 11160) | reverse complement strand
CAGGTTTTTGAGAATCTTAAGAAAAAAGGGATCGAAACAACTTTTGTTACTTTGCACATTGGTCCGGGGACGTTTCAACCGGTAAAAACCGAAGATATCCGTGACCATGATATGCATTCTGAATACTATCGTCTTGATCAAAAAACAGCCAACCGCCTGAATCTGGCTCAAAAAGAAAGCCGGCGAATTATTGCGGTGGGCACAACAGTCTGCCGGGTGCTTGAAACCTGTGCAGACGAAAATGGATTATTCAGAGGAGATCAAGAAGGCTGGTCCGATCTGTTTATATATCCCGGTTTTAATTTCCGCGTGGTTGGGGCTTTGCTCACCAACTTTCATTTACCCCAATCAACACTGCTGATGCTGGTCAGCGCCCTGGGCGGGTATGACCAAATCATGAACGCTTACCGACAAGCAGTTGAAATGGAATACCGTTTTTACAGTTTCGGTGATTGTATGCTAATAATCTAGAAAGTTTTAAAAAGTTTAATTGACAGTGAAGCCTGTGTAAGATACTCTATATGATGGATGACAAAGATGCCCATAAAATTCACAATAAATCGGAAGTGTTCGCAAACTGCTGCCCGTCTCGGCACGCTGCAAATGACGCATGGCGAGATTAAAACACCGGCCTTCATGCCGGTTGGGACCCAGGGGACAGTAAAAGCAATAACTGTTCGTGAGTTGGAAGCAATGGGCACGGGACTGATCCTGAGCAACTGCTACCATTTGTTTCTGCGTCCGGGAGTTGAGTTAATTGCCCGTCATGGGGGATTGCACCGTTTTATGAACTGGAATGGTGCTATTCTTACTGATAGCGGCGGTTTTCAAATTTTTAGCCTTGGTGGCTTGCGAAAGCTTAGTGATGAGGGAGTGGACTTCACTTCCCATATTGACGGGTCAAAGCATTTCCTTACACCGGAAAGAGTCACCAGGCTGCAAAACATGCTTGGCGCTGATATTGCGATGGTTCTTGATCAGTGCCCTCCTTATCCGGCAGAATATGAAGTGGTAAGAGAAGCGGTTGAGCGCAGCGGTAAGTGGGCATTGCGCTGCAAGAAGGCTCATCTACGCGATGATCAGGCGCTTTTTGCTATAGTCCAGGGTGGAGTGTACAAGGATTTGCGGCGGCAGTCTGCTGCAGAATTAGCAGATCTGGATTTCCCGGGCTACGCCATCGGCGGTTTGAGCGTGGGCGAACCTAAAAATTTGATGTATGAGGCTTTAGCCTGGACGGTTTCGGAACTGCCCCCGGAAAAAATTCGTTACCTGATGGGGGTCGGCTCACCGGATGCCCTGCTGGAAGCCGTTAGATCAGGGGTTGACATTTTTGATTGTGTGCTGCCGACCAGGATTGCCCGCAACGGAAGAGTGATGACCTCAAAGGGTTACCTGCCGATACGTAACAGTGTTTATGCTACAGATCTCGCACCGCTCGATGAAGATTGCAGCTGCCCGGTCTGCAGAAATTATACCAGGGCTTATATACGGCACCTGCTCAACGCCGGGGAAATTTTAGCTTTGCGGCTAACAACCTATCATAATCTCTACTACCTGGATAGTTTAATGAAAGAGATCAGGATAGCCATAGCTGAGGAACGATTTGAGAAGTATTACCAGGAAGTAGGTAAAAAACTCATAAAACTGTATGGAGGTGAAGTGTAATGGATTTTGAAGCAATCGGCCCCTTTGTACCACTAATTCTATTGTTTGTTGTATTTTATTTCCTGCTGATCCGGCCCCAGCAGAAACAGCAGAAAAAGCGCAAGGAAATGCTTGAAAGCCTGCAAAAAGGCTATCGCGTGGTCACTATCGGTGGTCTGCATGGAGTAATTAAGGAGATTGACGAAGAGAATATCTCTTTAAAAGTAGCCGATGGTTTAAGCTTGAAGTTTTCCCGTGCTGCTGTAGACAGGGTTATTGACGAAGAAGAAAAAGCAGTTAGTTAACAAGCTCTATATTAAGTTGACTTTAGTTAAGCTGAGCTGCTTTAAGTAGTTTTTTTGGTAAAGTGACACTCCTTTCAGGCACCGGGCCGGTGTGAGGAAGGAGTGTTTTGTTTATTACATGAAGGTGGTGTAACTTTTTCGGTGGATATAATCAGTATGGGTCTGGAAAACAAAATTAAAAAGGAAGGCCCCCTGGCGCAGAGGATGCGTCCGGATAAAATTGAACAATTTACCGGTCAGGATCAGATTCTTGGCGAGGGAAAACCGCTTCGTCAAATAATCACCACTGATCAACTGGTCTCAATGATATTTTACGGCCCTCCGGGTACCGGCAAAACAAGCCTGGCCCGGATCATCGCTTCAATCAGTAAGGCCTCCTTTACCCAGCTCAATGCGGTTGCAGCCGGAGTTAAAGACGTGCGCCTGGTCATTGAACAGGCCCGTGAAAGCTGGTCACTCTATAATCAGCGCACGGTCCTTTTTATTGATGAAATCCATCGTTTTAACAAGGCCCAGCAGGATGTCCTATTGTCAGCAATCGAGCAGGGCACTATTATATTTATCGGAGCGACTACCGAAAATCCTTTTTTCTATCTTACCGGGCCTCTGCTTTCAAGAACCCGGCTTTTTGTTTTTGAAGCGCTGCAGAAAAGTGATGTTATTATTTTACTGCGTAAGGCCTTAAACAATTCCGAACAGGGCCTGGGCAAACTTCCACTCGAGGTTGATCCAGAAGCCCTGGAGTATTTAGCGGAACAGGCTGACGGTGATGCGAGAGTTGCTTTAAATGCCCTGGAAATGGCTGTGCTCTCAACACAAGAGCAGGAAGGGATAACAAAGATTACCCTGGAAACAGCCGCCGCAGCAATGCAAAAAAGACTGCTCTCCTATGACCGGCAGGGCGATAATCATTACGATATGGCTTCAGCCCTGATTAAATCGATTCGCGGTTCTGATCCCGATGCTGCTCTCTACTGGATGGCCCGGATGATTAAGGGCGGTGAAGATCCGCTTTTTATTGCCAGGCGCCTGATCATCAGCGCTGCTGAAGATATCGGCAATGCTGACCCGCAGGCCCTTCCTTTAGCTGTATCAGCGGCCCAGGCAGTTCAGATCATCGGTCTGCCGGAAGGAAGGATCCCCCTTGCCCAGGCGGCAGCTTACCTGGCCGGGGCTCCCAAAAGCAATGCCAGTTACCTGGCTATAAACGAGGCGATGCAGCTGGTAGAAGATGAACAAAATCAGCCGGTGCCTGCACATTTGAAAGACAGCAGTTATCGTGGTTCTGAACGGCTTGGCCATGGAAAGAACTATCGCTACCCCCATGATTATCCCGGGCACTATATCGAGCAGGAATATCTGCCGCCCGGTATTAGCGGCCAACAATTTTACCGCCCTACCGATCAGGGCCGGGAGAAACAAATTCGCAACTATCTTCAGCAAATTAAGGATCGTCAAACAAAGCATGATCAGGCGGGTGAATAAATGGATTCCGACCTTGCATACCTGACACCTGTAAAAAAAGCGGGCCTCCAATTCACGGTGCAGGGTTCAAAATTTATTGCTACCCTTGCTCCGGCGGCAAGTGAAGCAGCAGGTTCAGAAATTCTTAATACCATTAGCGCTGAATTTCCCGATGCTACTCACCACAGCTATGCTTTCCGGATCGGCACCGGCAGCGCTTTAATTGAACGATCATCTGATGACGGAGAACCGGCCGGGACTGCCGGAGCGCCGATGCTGCAGATCCTCCAGGGCCGGAATGTATCCGATGCATTAGTGGTGGGGACCCGCTATTTTGGGGGAACCAAACTGGGCATCGGAGGATTGACCAGGGCATACCGTGAATGTGCCCGCCTCAGCCTGGAAAAAGCTGTTCTAAAAACCAAAGAACCGCTTGATTCATTTCAACTTCAGCTTGCCTACGAAGACTTAGGGGCGGTAACAAGGCTTCTCGAGAGCTTGGAGGGTGAAATCATTAAAGCTGCGTACAGCGAAAAGGTGATTTTAGAAGTTTCTATACCAGCCAGATCATCAGAAAGCCTGGCCCGGGGATTTGAATCAGCTTGTCGGGGCCGGGGCAGCTTCAAAAAGCTTTGATTCTCTTTCTCTTAATTGCTCGATTTTGTTGACATTCCTTCTTCAAAACAGATATAATTGCCATAGCCTGCAAGGGAGGTTTAAGAATGAAAACCAGCACAATACGTGAAATCTTTTTGGATTATTTTAGTTCTAAAGAACATTTAATCATGCCCAGTTTTTCACTAATTCCCCAGAGCGATCCGACACTGCTATTAATCGGTGCTGGAATGGCTCCTCTAAAACCTTATTTCACAGGAGAAAAAAAGCCTCCACATAACAGGATAGCAACCTGTCAGAAGTGCATCCGCACCCCTGATATAGAGCGCGTCGGTCATACCGGGCGGCATGCCACTTTTTTTGAAATGCTCGGAAATTTTTCATTTGGAGATTATTTTAAAGAAGGAGCAATTGAATGGGCCTGGGACCTGGTCCTGAACGGTTACCGCCTGCCTGAAGATCGTTTGTGGGTAAGCGTATATTATGAAGACGATGAAGCTTTTAAAATATGGAATGAAAAAATCGGAGTTCCTGCCGACCGCATTAAGAGGATGGGCAAAGAGGATAATTTTTGGGAAATCGGCCTTGGACCATGCGGTCCCTGTTCTGAAATCTATTATGATATGGGCGAAGAGGCAGGTTGCGGCAGTCCGGACTGTGCAGTCGGCTGTGACTGTGATCGCTACCTTGAAATTTGGAATCTTGTTTTTACCCAGTTTAGCCGGGAAGCTTCCGGCGAACTGGTTGAACTGACCCAGAAAAATATCGACACCGGGGCCGGCCTGGAACGCCTGGCCATGGCCCTGCAGAATGTCCACTCTATATATGAAATCGACGTAGTTAAGCCTGTCTATCAATACTTTAAAAAATTGGCTGACCCGGAACGCAAAGATGTGGAAGTGCCTTTACGGGTGGTAACCGAACACTGCAGAGGGACAACTTTCATGGTCGCTGACGGGGTGATTCCCTCTAATGAGGGACGGGGTTATGTCTTAAGACGTCTGCTGCGCCGCGCTGTGCGGTTCGGTAAATTAATAGGTATTGAAGGCAATTTTCTTACTGATGCCGTATCGCTGGTTGTTGAAACAATGAGTTCGGCCTATCCTGAATTAAAAGAGCGCGAAGAATATATCCGCCAGGTTGTTAATTTAGAGGAAAAGCGTTTTCAGGAGACATTATCCCAGGGGATGGATATCTTAGACGGTTATGTGGAAAATATCCGCGAAAAAGGTGATAAAATACTGCCTGGAGATCTTGCATTTAAGCTTTATGACACTTATGGCTTTCCGCTTGACTTAACGGCTGAAATTTTAGATGAACAGGGTTTTGAAATTGATCGCGCAGGATTTGATAGACACTTAAAAGAACAGCAGAACCGCGCTCGCAGAGCTGCCCGTTCAAGTTCCGGGACAGAGGATACCGTGAGATATAAGGCGGCCGAAAACCTTACCACGGTTTTTACCGGTTATGAAACCCTTGAACAGGAAGCAAAACTTATTATGGCCCTTGTCGATGGTGAAACCCGCTCAGAGCTTAGGGAAGGTGAAAAAGTGGAAATTTTACTTGATCAGACTCCCTTTTATGCTGAAGCCGGTGGACAGATCGGTGATACCGGCTACATTGAAGCTTCCGGAGGCCGGATTAAGATTGATCATACAATTTTTTCACCCTGGGGCCAGATAATACATCAGGGCACTTTGCAAGAAGGCCGGGTTTCTGCCGAAGAAACTGTTAAAGCTTATGTTGACAGCGATCGCAGGCGGGGAATATGCCGCAGCCATACATCGACTCATCTCCTGCATCGCGCTCTGCGCCACGCTTTAGGTGATCATGTCAATCAGGCCGGTTCACTGGTAGCACCTGATCGCCTGCGCTTTGATTTTAATCATTTCTCAAGTACCGGTTCCAAAGAACTGCGGGTCATTGAAGAAGAGGTTAATAAAATGGTCCTGGCCAATGTTCCTGTTCAGGCCAAGATGACTACACTTGAAGAAGCTGAACAGCTGGGCGCAACAGCATTATTTACTGATAAATACGAAGAAAACGCGGTGCGAATGGTTTCAGCCGGTGATTATACCAGGGAACTATGTGGTGGGACTCACGTATCGGCCAGCGGTGAAATCGGTCTTTTTAAAATTATCTCCGAAGAGGGAATCGGTTCAGGATTACGCCGGATCGAAGCCCTGGTGGGAATGAATGCTTACCGTCAAACCGTAGAACGCGATGATCTGCTCCAAAAAATTTCCGGATCGCTTAATACATCTCAAAGCATGCTTGATCAGAAGTTTGACGAGCACTTGGCCGAGTACAAAGCTTTGCAGAAATCATACGAAGAAACCAAACAGAACCTGGCTGCAGCTGAAGTGAAAGCGCTGCTGCCTGCTGTTAAAAATGTTGATGGTGTAAATATCCTCAGTGCTAAAGTTTCTGCTGACAGTGTCGAATCATTGAGGATGGTTATGGATGAAGTAAAGAACAACCTTCCCTCTGTAGCTGTTGTCCTCGGTGCTGTTAGTGGAGGTAAAGTGATCCTGGTTGCTTCCGTAACCAGGGATCTTGTTGAAAGAGGCATTCAGGCCAATAATATCTTAAAAGAAGTAGCCCGTCAGGTGGGCGGCGGTGGCGGAGGCAAGCCTGAACTGGCCCAGGCCGGCGGTAAAGATACAGCAGCCCTGCCTTCTGCGCTTGAGTCCGTTGAGGGCCTGGTTCGCGAGCAATTGAAAGCTGTCGGAAGGGTATAATAAAAATATTTTTTACCGGGAGGATCTGACTTTGCAGGATAATAATAATCACGAAGAAACAGTCCTATTTCGGGTAGACGGTGAAGAGGTTGATAATAAGGCCAGGAAAGTGCTGACCACTGTTTATCAAGCCCTGAAGGAAAAAGGTTACAATCCCCTAAACCAGCTGGTTGGCTACCTGATTTCTGGAGATCCAACCTACATCACCAGTCATCACAACGCGCGAAGCCTGATCAGACAGGTTGAACGTGATGAGTTGCTGGAAGAAATAGTTGGCACCTACCTGGACCTGGCTGAAAAGAACAAGCTTTAAAATTAAGCTTAATAAAGGAATATTACATTTTGCGTATACTCGGTTTAGATCCCGGTGAAAAAAGGATTGGTGTTGCTGTAACTGATCCTCTGGGCATCACAGCACAGGGGATTGACGTTATTAATTATACTGATTTAATAGAAGCAATCGGGAAAATCTCAGATATTTGCACCCGCTATGAGGTGGGAAAAATTGTTGTCGGCAATCCGTTGAATATGAACGGTTCAAAAGGTTTTCAGTCCGAAAACGCTATTCAGTTTGCTGATCAATTAAGTGAAGCATTAGGGCTGCCGGTGGTTATGGTTGATGAACGGCTCACTTCAATCAGTGCGAATAAAGCTTTAGTCTCAGGTGGGGTTAGTCGCAAAAACCGCCGGGATGTTAAAGATAAATTAGCAGCAGTTCTTATACTAGAACAGTACATGGCTTTACAGTAAGAGAACATCTGGTAACAAGCAAATTGAAAAAAATAAGCGCGTATTTTAAGTAGAAGTGAGGTGCTCAAAGATGAGTGACAACGGTGAAAAAAAAGAAAATATACTGATCCTGGTTGATGAAGAAGGCAACGAACATGATTTTGCATTAGTTGATCGATTTCAGGTTGACATGAATGATTATGCTATCCTGGTTCCGGTAATCTATGTTGATGAAAACGATGAGGAAGTGGATGTCGGTGAGGATGCCTATATTTTCAGGATTGAGAAGAACGGTGAGGAAGAATCGTTAGTTGAGGTTGAAGATGAAGCTGAGTGGAGCAGGGTTGCTTTTTTATGGGAAGAGCGGGCTCGCAGTCTCGATATGATTGATGATGATCAACCTAACTAATCAATTCAAACCATCAGCCCATGGAAAGGTGTTGTTTAGATAATGTTTAAAAGCATTATCGCTGCTCTGGCCGCTTTGCTTTTGCTGTTACTTGTTGCAGTTCTAGGGGCGGCCTACTTTTATAACAACATGCTCGAACCGGTTGAACCAGAGGCAACCGAAGAGTATAGCCTGGTGGATATTCCTCCCGGCGCTAACACTGAATTTATTGCCGCTATATTATATGATCAAGGCTTGATTCAAAATGAACTGGCTTTTCGTTTCTATGTTCGTCACCATGATCTGGCCCAGGATTTTATGGCCGGGCAATATCATCTTAGCCCTTCGATGGATGTTGAGGAGATTATCTCCAGGATCCAGTTGGGGGAGGTTTATGCCGAGACTGCCTGGTTTACTATCCCCGAAGGCTATACAGTTGAACAAATAGCGGACCGCCTTGAACAAAAGGCACTGGTTGAAAAAGATCAGTTTTTAAAAATAGCCTCTGATCCGCCTTCCACAATCACCGAAGATTTCCCATTTCTAAAGGAAATCCAAAACCCTGATATCGATTATTTGCTCGAAGGCTACTTTTACCCCGAAACATATGAGGTTTACACTGATGCCGGGGCAGAAGACATTGTTAGGCTGATGCTGAACCAGATGGATAAAACTATAACTGATCGGTATAAAGAACAGATGTCTGAACGTGATCTAACCCTGCATGAGGTTCTTACCCATGCATCTTTAGTCGAAAGAGAAGCCCGGGTGGATCATGAAAGGGCCCCCATTGCCGGGGTAATCTTTAATCGCCTCGAGATCGGCCAGCGCCTGGAAATTGACGCTACTATTCAATATGTCCTTGATGAAACCAAAGAATTTCTCACCTATGATGATCTAGAAGTGTCTTCCCCATATAACACTTACCGCAATGATGGTTTGCCGCCCGGGCCGATTGCAGCGCCCGGAGAACCCTCTATTAAAGCTGTCCTCTACCCCGAGGATAACGAGTATTTCTACTACAACTATAAGTACGACAACNCCGGTGAACATTACTTTTCAAAAACCTACGAAGAACATATGAATAATGTCCGCCGGGCTGAAGAAAATCTTGATTAATCAACCCTTATTATAAAATGCTGNTCCAACTTTAAAGCTAACCTTGTAGATGATTAAGCTTGCCGGTTAAATATTTTGGCAGAGCGTTTATAGTATGATATAATAAATTTTAATATTATGGCAATTAGCGTTAAGGGGTTCTAGTCAGGAAATAAACCCACATATAACGTCTATATCTTATCTAGACCACGATTGTTAAGAAAATTAACATTTGGTATTGAAATAATAGGAATACTATAGTATTATTATGATTAATCACAGTGTATGAATGATTATAATTAGTGATGTGACCAATAAAAAGTGGGTAAAATCATGAGTATAACTGAACAAAAAATTGTAGAACAAAGTATTAGGATATTTACCCTTGGTAAATTTTTTATCAAGCATGGTGATCTTACTGTTTCAGAAAGCTCTAAACGCTCCAAGAGGGTTTGGGAAATATTTAAATTTCTTATTTCACATCGTGGCAAAGCTTTTTTTCCCGAAACAATTCTTGAAAAACTGTGGCCCGAAAATGATTACGCAGATCCCAGCCTGGTTTTGCGTTCTCAAATATACAGGCTCAGGCAGACCTTAAATTCAACCCCGAGTGAACCTTCATTAGCTGCTAATATAGTTTTCTCGCAAGGATGCTACAGCTGGGAAGAGCGAACTAAATACTGGCTCGATGTTGATGAGTTTTGCTCCCTGGCTTCTGAAGCGCAGTCACTGACCGGCAGTGATCCGGATCAAGCCATAAAATATTATTGCAAATCGATTGCCCTTTACAAAGGAGAATACCTGCCAGAGCTGTCTTTTAGTGAGTGGCTCGAACCTTTGCGCACTTATTACCATGAAATATTTTTAAACTGTGTGCTAAATGTAGTTGAATTACTGAAAGCTAAGCAAGAATTCTCCGAAATTATAAAAATATGTGAACGGGCTATGACAATCGATTATTTTGAAGAAAAAATTCATATTAAACTAATTGAAGCCTTGCTGGCCGAAGACCAAACCACCCGGGCCCGCTCCCATTACAACGAGATGACTTCGGCTTTTTACCGTGAACTAGGCATAAAACCCTCGGAACATTTAAAGAATCTTTATCGCCTGATCGGCACGGTTCCAGGAGACTTCGAGCTTGACTTAACAACCATTCAGGATGGCTTGAAAGGCAAAGAAGTTGTTAACGGGGCATACCTTTGTGATGCAGAACTGTTTCGCTACTTCTATAAATTAGAGCGCCTGAGAGTGGAAAGAAGCGGGCAGTCTGTCCTGCTCTGTCTGTTCACGCTGACGTCCCCCGGTTATGCAACGCCTGAGAAGAAAACTTTAAAAGGGGTAATGCAAGATTTAGAGAAGGTTATATTGGATTCCCTTCGCAAAGGCGACCTGGTCACCCGCTGGAATGATGCCCAGTACTTATTGCTACTACCCGGCCTGAACAGGGAACAGGCTGAAATGGTAATTGAGCGTATCGAAAATAATCACCACAAAGCTTACTCCCTACAAGGCCTGATTCTCCATAAAAAAGTAGAATCGATGATGCCGGTGGACAGTGAAGCCCATTTCTTTTAACATCCTTCTTAAAATTTAATATTACTGCTTATGCCATGACTTGAGTGAAGTAATTTCGCTCAAGTTTTTTATGGAAAAATTTGGGGTTTCTTTTGCCTTGAACACCAGCAAGGCAGACCCAAATTAAAAGATGACATTAATTGAGATAAAAAGTGAATTAATGTCTTCTTGTAACTGGTTTGTAACTCAAACTGTTTATAATTAAATCAATTAATAAAACATTAAACATTTTAAAGGAATCAGTTATGAACCAGAAACCAGAAAACGTTATTCACAATAAGGGCCGCTCTTCAGATTTTATTGTCAGGATAAAAAGCGGCAAAGGTTCATTTATACAAGGTAAAGTTGAGCATGTCAGAACGGGCCAGATCCAGTATTTTAATGACTACCTCGAACTGCTAATGCTCATGCAGGATAAGCTTGATGAAAATATTTATCCCCAGTGCGATACAGAACTACGCACTTTTAAGTAATAAAAGTACCGGGAAGGTATATTATGAGCTATATCGATGAAAACAACAAAGCAAAAAACGAAGACCTGGTATTTTTCATTAGGGTTCAGTATCGCTGCAACTCGAGCTGGCAGGGCACAATCCAGTGGATGGACGGGAAAGAATCAAGCTCTTTCCGCAGCGTGCTTGAACTGGGAAATCTGATCGATGATGCTAAAAGAAGAGCTTCGGGAAACAGTGAAGGTAGTTCGGGATCAAAAAAGTGGGAAGATAAAGAAGATGTTTCATAATTCAAGTCAGCGAGGCTGTGAGAAAAAGTGAAAAAAGGATTGCACGCAATAAAAAATAGAAAAACATCATTTTTGATCATGAGTATCCTGGTTGTTGTTTTTATGTGGGCATCATTAGGAGCCGGGATGACTTATGCTTGGTTTATTTCCGGAACAGAATTTCTGAACAATATCTTTCAAGTTGGCACCCTGAATATAGCTGTGGACGAGGAAGAGCCTACTGATTCTATTATTCCCGGAGAGTGCACTGAATTTAACTATAGCATTGAGAATACCGGGACTAAAACCGCTTATGTCAGGGCAAAGTTTGACGGTTACTGGAAACGTCATTATCACTATAACAGGGCAACAGCTACCGCTACCTCGGTTGGCAGCGGAGAAACAATAAGCTTAAGCAGCGAGGCCTATTTTAAATATGATTACACTGATTTTGAACCTGGTGTAGAGTTGGGAGATACGTCGGAATTTCTAGGGTTTTTTGCTAATCAGTTTCTTGATCCTGTTTTATCTGAAGTTTTGTCTATTGAAATAAACGATGAGCCCAAAAGTGATCAGAATGGTAATGAGCATAACAATTGGACGGAATATCCTGAGGGAGAGGATCCTAAAACAGTTCCTTTCAGTAATCCACGTGATGATGGAGAAGATATTTGTGATGCATATGCAGATTTATTTGAAGGACAAAACCCTCCTAATAAGCCCAATATCGATTTATTACCAGCTCCGGATAATTGTGACTTAAATTATTTTAAGATTGATTTAGATCAAGATGGTATTCCAGATACAGATGGAGGTGCATCTTATAGGGCCGGTATGGATGATATTGTACCCGAAGACGAAGAGAGTAGCGATTTCGAAGTTACTATTTTCAAGAACGATGATAATGAAAAATTTGCTTATGAAGCGAATTTCCCTGTATATCATGTGTTTGTTAAAGGAGCAGGAGGCCAAACAGGCGGCAATTTATATATGTATTACTTTGAAGAACAATTATGTGACGATGGTAAGGGTGATAGGCAATCTTATTCCAATGGGGTATTAAGGGACAAGGGATTAAAACAGCCAGGTGGAGGTTGGAGTCATATAGATTTTTTTTACTGTGCACCTAAAAAACCAGGCCTTGAAATTGAAAAGCAAGTTAAAGATGTAGATGGGAACTGGGTGAATGCGAACACTTTGGATGATGCTCCGTTAATCCCTGCTGACAGGGATAATCCACCGGAATTCAAATTTTTTGTAAAAAACACCGGTGATGTGAAGTTAATTGTAGATGTTGAGGACAGTGCCCTGGGAGTTATAGGAGAGGACATAAGCCTGGATCCTGATGAAAGCTGGACATCAATTAAATATTTCCCGGACTGGGAAGATCATTTAGATTTAAGCACAGAGAACGTGACTGTTGAACTTTGTGACTCTATGGATAATGACTGGATTCCTCCAGGGAAGCAGCCGCTTGGCACATATTTTTATCATACCCAGCCGATCAAAGGTACTAAGAGTATCCCTTTATACATAAATGTTGAGATTGATGATGATGATGAAAAATACCAGGGAGCATATTTAACTATTTATCCATATTTTGAAACAGTCCAAGCTTCCCATCCAGAGGATATGGTAGAACATAATTGGCCCGTGACAATTGATGAGTCGGGAGAACTCAGCCTGACAAATGATTAAAATAAATGACTGTATGTAAAGGAAGTATTAACCAGGACAACAATTCTATTAAATCGGGGGTTGATATGTAGTGTAGTCAAAGCTATGATGTATAGATTATTTCAAGGAGTTTAGAATGTTTGCATTACTATACGATAAAGGCAAACCTGCCGCGAGGCGGGGACGCAAAGCTAAGGACCTTCATCTTAAGGCAGCCTGGCCGCCAAAAAAAATTAAA
>SL_8KL_010_SEDDRAFT_10003370_pt1 | contig 13201 bp, 13 predicted proteins | sample SodLakKL_010_SED_4_FD_11160 | JGI IMG/M metagenome (IMG submission 11160) | reverse complement strand
GTTCCGGAACCCAGTTTGACCCCAAGGTAGTTAAAGCGTTTACTCGGATCATACCCAAGCTTAACCTCGAAACAAGCCGGGAAAGCCACCTTGAAAAGTTAGCTGGCGAAGCCCTGCGTATTACCTGATACAGTCTGGCCCATCATAAAAAAGCACAACCTGTAAAAAGCGGAGGTACAATATTTGCTGTGGGAAGCAATTATTTTGGGGGTTATTGCCGGCTGGCTGCGCAAAGGCGAAATTAAAAACCTTAACGGTATCGATTTAACCGGCTGGCCGCTTATTATGCTGGCCCTTTTCATCCAGGGCTCTATCATGTTTGACTTTAACTTTGAGACCTATTACTTCAAGTCAATCTATCCTTTTTTGTATGTCTCCTCTTTCATAATCCTGCTGGTTTTCGTCTATTTGCATAGAACCGATATCGGGCTTCTTATAATTGGAGCAGGCATTCTGCTCAACATGGTCGTAATCGCTTTCAATGGAGGCATGATGCCTGTAGATAGCACCGCTATTCCCCCTGATGTCCTGGAGGAACTAGCTGCCGGTGAAAAAAGCCCTTTCCACAGGCCGACCGATGATCAAACCCTTTTCGCTTTCCTGGGCGACCGGATCCCCATTTTTTACAGGCCCAATCAGCTTCTCAGCATAGGCGACCTGGTGCTTGGAGGCGGGGTGTTTATCTTTGTTCAACAACACATGCTCGGCAATGGAAAATTTAACAATGAAGAAACCGTAACCATAACAGCTGAGAACAAAACCGATCAATAACCGGCGGGTAAACTATAAAACTGGCCCCCGAGTAAAAGCACCTCGCTCAATGACACCGGTTCCAGCTCGCGCTCACGGCTCCTGTTTAGAAATCGGCGAGGGCGGCAATGGCCTGGTGATTAAAATGCAGCATGACTATGCCTTCGGCTTTGAACAGAAAAAAACCACCTTTCGGGGTGGTTTAAACATTTTATAGGAGCCTTAAAAAGCCTTATTTCATGGTGCCGGAGACCGGACTTGAACCGGTACGGGCAATTGATTGCCCGAGGGATTTTAAGTCCCTTGCGTCTGCCTGTTCCGCCACTCCGGCACAAATAAAATGGAGGCGACACCCGGATTCGAACCGGGGATGGAGGATTTGCAGTCCTCTGCCTTACCACTTGGCTATGTCGCCTTAATAAATGGAGCGGAAGACGGGATTTGAACCCGCGACCCTCGCCTTGGCAAGGCGATGCTCTACCACTGAGCTACTTCCGCATGGTGGCGAGACGCGGAATCGAACCGCGGACACGCGGATTTTCAGTCCGCTGCTCTACCGACTGAGCTATCTCGCCTGGCGGAGCTGACGGGACTTGAACCCGCGATCTCCGGCTTGACAGGCCGGCATGTTAACCACTACACCACAGCTCCTCAATTATATGGTGGGCGAAACAGGGCTCGAACCTGTGACCCCCTGCTTGTAAGGCAGGTGCTCTCCCAACTGAGCTATCCGCCCTGGCACTTCTATAGTATACACAATGGAAATAAAAAAGTCAATGATTTAAAAGCACTGTTAACCTTGACGGTAATCAAAATTATAACAGATTAACAAAGAAAAAACAAGGGGGGCTCACCCTTATAAGATGAGGTTAAATCAAGGTTTTTTCTTCTGTAGAAGTATAATATATCAGGCTTTGAAGGTCAATGGTTAAATCCGTATTGTGAACATGGACAGTATCTGGAACATTAATTTTGGTGGGAGCAAAATTTAAAATTGCTGTTATACCTTCATTAATCAGTTGATCTACTACTGATTGAGCTTCCCTGGCTGGAACAGTTAAAATTGCAACCCTAACGTTATATTTTTTAATAACCTCAGGTATCTTATCCAATTTCTCTATAATTAAGTCTTCAACTTCTTTGCCTATTTCTTCCGGGTTAACATCAAACATTCCCACCACCCGGATATAAGGATTTTTAGTTATATTATAACGTCCAAAAGCTTTTCCCAGGTCTCCAGCTCCTACCACAATTACATTAGTTTCTTTATCCAGGCCTATGATTTTTAAAAGTTTTTCCCTTAGATAAACAGCATTATAACCTGTTCCCCGGGTACCGAAAGCACCAAAAAAAGCCAGGTCTTTTCTGATTTGTTCTGCCGTAAATCCCGTCTGGCTGCTTAAAGTTCTGGAAGAAATTATTTCAACATCCTTCTTGATTAAATTATCCAGTATCCTCAAGTAAACAGGAAGGCGCCTGATTATTGAGGAGGGGGCATTGCGCCGTGGCATTAAATGTGCCTCCTTCATGTTATTCTAAAATATACAATACCCAAACAATCTAAAAGCTTGACAAATTAATAGTACCTCTTGATTATAAAGGATGCAATCGACTCCAGACGACTTTTAAAAGGACTGTCTGAAAAAATCTGCAGGTTCCTTTCAGCAGCGTGGGCATACTCCTCTGCCAGGCCATAAGCTTTCTCAAAAGCTCCAGTATTAATAATTTCCTTGACTATTTCCGTAATTAATCCTTCATCAATATTTCTGTTCCTGATTCTTTCATTAAAATAGTCCTTTTTATCAGAGCTTTGAAGCATGTAAATAAAGGGTAAAGTTACGGTTCCGTGCCTTAAATCATTTCCCACAGGTTTGCCTGTCTTGGCTTCCTCCCCCAGGTAATCTAATAAATCATCGGTTATCTGGAAAGCCATTCCCAGGTTATAGCCGTAATCTTTTAAAGCCTTTACTTCATCTTCCCTGAACCCGGCAATTATTCCGCCGCATTGGCAGCTTCCTGAAATAAATAAGGCTGTCTTTTTCTCAACCCTGTTTAAATAGGTCTTTTCATTTATATCAGGAATAAATATTTCATCCAGCTGCTGAATTTCACCTTCAGACATCTTTTCTATTACTCTGGACATAACACTTATGGTCTTAATATTTCCAACACTGGTAAGAATGGCAAAAGCTTTAGCAAATAAATAATCACCCATTAAAACAGATGCCTGGTTACCCCATTTATAGTTAACAGAAGGCTGGCCCCGTCGAGTATCAGAGTTATCAACCACATCATCATGAACTAGAGTAGCAGAATGAATAAGCTCTATCGCTACCGCAACGGGGACATGACCCTCTATTTCTTCTTCTTTTAATTTTGCACATAAAAAGAATAATGCTGGCCTAAGTCTCTTACCAGCAGAACTTAATAAATGGGAAGATATATCTGCTACCAATTTCTCTCTAGAGTCTAAAACTTCTTTCAGACCTGCTTCCAGTTCATCTAATTCTCTTTTTATTCCTGCAAAAAGTGTATTAGTCTCCACCCAATCACCACCCTAGTCTCAACAGTTTCCTGCTTTATATAAAAAACAGAGTAATAGCTTTAGGATGGACTAGAGCATTATAAAATCTTTTATCTCCAGTTCACAGGCCCGTAAAGACCTACAAGTAATTATTAAGCTAACTGCTTTTCTTTAAGTAGCGGTGCTGTATTAACAAAGTGCTTATTAATTCCCAGTTCCTTGGGAGAAAACCCAAAGCTTAATCCAATTAATTCTGAAATCTCAAATACAGGCATATTGAATTTTACGTTATATTCTTTTTCCATGGCTGGCTGCCTCAATTCCAGGTTAAGCTGGCACATGGGACAGGCGGTTACCAGGCAGTCAGCTCCAATGGCCTGAGCATAAGAAAAAATATCGTTGCCCAGCTTTAAAATTACTTCTGTTTTAGAAATAGCCAGACCGCCGCCACAGCATTCTGTTTTATAGGGCCATACCAGGGGTGTTGCCCCAATGGTTTCCACTATTTCATCCATGCTAGTGGGATTCTCTGGATTATCAAATCTGGTTAGCTCCGGGGGCTTTACCAGGAGACAACCATAGTAGCAGGCTACCTTTAAACCGCTCAGCTTTTTTTGTACCTGAGCAGCAATCTTATCTAAGCCTACCAGGTCATGGAAAAACTCAACCATGTTATAAACCTTGTTGGAGGCCTTATAATCTCTTTCAATAATTTCATTAATATTTTTCAATTCTTCAGGATCATTCTTTAAGGTTTCTATAGCCGCGCACATCCTGTTGTAACAGGCAGCACAGGGTGCAACTACATCCATCCCCGCCTCTTCTGCGATGGCCAGGTTACGAGCATTAAGGGCATTGGGAAGGACCAGATCCGACTGGTGAGCAGGTGAAGCACCACAACAGTTCCAGTCAGGAATTTCCCAAAGCTCAACCCCTAACTTTTTAGCGACTGCCTTATTTGATAAGTGATATTCAATACCCGTAGATTCCAGGGAACAACCGGGAAAGTATCCTATTTTCATTATTTTCCTCCTTTTCTTTCCTGAATCTTCTTAAAGATACGGCTTACTTCTCCCCTGCCCTTAATCAGGTGAGGGAAGGGGCTTATCTTACCAAGCTTCATCATATGAGGTGCCACATCCATGCCGGACATAAAGTTTCCTGAACGGGTGTTGTAAAGCATGGTAAGGCCAGCTTCGTATAACCTTCCTGTATACTGTACCGTTTTAAGAAAAGAATCATTAAATACATCTACACTCTTTTCAGCAGGAGGAAATCCCTTCTCTTTAGAAACTATTCGCAGAGTATCATTCAAATGGGGAACATCAATTTTTCTAGGGCAACGGGAAAGACAGTTTCCACACCCTATACACAACCATATCATACGTGATTTTAATACATCTTCCACCAACCCGTTTTGAAGCATTCTAACAATTTGGCGGGGACTGTAATCAGCAAGATAAGCAACGGGACAACCAGCGGCACAGGTCCCGCATTGGTAACATTTATTTACATCTACGTGGCTTTTTTCAGCTATTTCCTGGTTGAGGGCTTGGGATGATTTTAAAACTGAATTTAAAGCTACCTGCTCCATAAAACTCCTCCTTTATAAAAATAAATTTGCTAAATTATTAAACTTTTAAATAATGCCCTGACTACCCAATTATATTTAATTTGAAGTACATAAAAGATGGGCTCTATTCTAAACATATTAGGGAAAGGCAGAGCACATGAAATCCCTCTTTATGTATCAGGCAGGGCTAAACCTTTATAGATATTAGTTCGACATTATTTTAACTTTCCCTCTTTAAAGAATTATTTTTTTTGAAATTTATTGAGATTAATCATAGCCTTTTAATCTCTTGAACCATTTTTTGAGTCTTTTTATACACTTTTTCAGGTTCAACTTCCCTGGCAGCAACACCCGTTCTTAGAGCAGCTTCAGCTACTGAAGCTGCTACAGCAGGAGCAACCCGGGGGTCAAAAACCTGGGGAATAATAAAATCCGGGCTTAATTCTTCTTCTCCAATTAAATCTGCTATAGCTTTTGCTGCCCCAACCTTCATATCGTTATTAATATCACTGGCCCTTACCTCCATGGCACCTCGCAAAACTCCTGGAAAAGCCAGTACATTATTAACCTGGTTGGGAAAATCAGATCTCCCGGTAGCTACAACCTCCGCCCCCCCTTCCTTGGCCTCATGGGGCATTATTTCTGGAACAGGATTGGCTAAAGCAAAAACAAAAGCTCTATCCTCCATAGACTCTACCATTTGAACATCAACTGCTCCTGCCACGGAAACACCAATAAAACCATGGGCTCCCTTTAAGGCATCGGCAAGGCTGCCTCCTTTAATTTTAGGATTAGTTAAGCGGGCAATTTCTTCTTTATAAGGGTTCATATCCTCCAACCGTCCAGGATAAATAATACCCCTGGAATCACACAGGATAACCTCCTTTACTCCCAGGTAAAGCAAAAGCTTTACCGTAGCAATTCCCGCAGCTCCTGCACCGTTAATTACAATCTTTAACTCATCAATTTTTCTACCAGTTATTTTAGCAGCATTAAAAAGACCAGCCGTTACTACTATAGCTGTTCCATGCTGGTCATCATGAAAAACGGGAATGTTTATTTCCTTCTTTAATCGTTCTTCAACAGCAAAGCAGCGAGGAGCAGAAATATCCTCCAGGTTTATCCCTCCAAAAACTGTAGTTATAAGCTTTATAGTTTCTACTATTTTATTTTCATCTTTGGTATTAATACATATGGGAAAAGCATCCAGGCCACTAAAATGTTTAAATAATATTGATTTGCCTTCCATCACCGGCAAGGAGGCATCAGGACCTATATCTCCCAGCCCAAGGACCGCAGACCCGTCTGTAATAATTGCTACCATGTTCCCCTTGGATGTATATTTATAAATATTCTCTGAATCTTTATGGATTTCTTTACATGGTTCTGCTACTCCCGGTGTATAAGCCAGGCTCAAGTCTTCCCTGTCAACTAATTTAACTTTGCTTTTTATTTCAATCTTGCCTAAATAATCGCTGTGAAGCCTTAAAGCTTTTTCTTTAGGGTCCATCTCTTTTTTCTCCTCCTCATCTTAATACCACGGTGATCTTCCCCCTATCAAAATAATTTGACAAAACAAAAGAAAAATCCTTCACCCTGAATTATCTTCATAATATAAATAATATTTTTATTTTTTTTCCAGGGCAATTAAAAAAGGAACCTTTCCCTTGTTAATAAACCTGTATAAAAGAACGTTAAAAATATTTGAATCCAGGCCCCTGGTGTACTTTTCCAGCTCCACTCCTTCTTCTTCCCCTCCGGGATGACCTGTATATATAACCAGGGTTACCAAACCTCCGGGCATAAGAAGCTCTAAAGAACTTTTTAGGGCATGCAGGGTATTTTCCGGGCGGGTAATTACCTTATGATCAGAACCAGGTAAATAACCCAGATTAAACATTACTCCTGAAATACCTTCAGACACATGAGCTCTCATGTTTTCATGGCCATCCTGGATAAGCTCAACTTGATTAAGGCATCTTTCTTCCAAAAGGCGCTTCCTGGTCCTTTCAATAGCCTCCTTTTGTATATCAAAAGAATAAACTTTTCCTTCCCTTCCAACTCTTCTGGCTAAAAAAAGGGTATCATGGCCGTTTCCTGCTGTGGCGTCAATGACCCTGTCCCCTTCTTTAACAGCACCTTTAATTATTTCATGAGAAAAATCCAGAGCCCTTAATAATCCTTTCAATTGTAAACTTCCTTTCAAAGAATATAATAATATTATAAAGGCTTAGGAATAATTATCCAAGTAAAAATACAAAAACTCCTGGAGAGCTTTTTAAAAAATGTTCTTTAAAACCGGCTGCTGAAGTTCTTGAATGTTTTCCACCATGGTCCTGGCTGTAGCTATCTCTATTAAAGACTCTTCCCTTTTTTCCATCTGTGCAAGTTTAGAAACTCTAATTACTGCCAGGTTCAACATATCAATTTCCTGGTGATCCATAAGGGGTGTCCACCAGGTATCTGCCCGATTCCAGCAATCCATTAATTCTTCTACTCGATAAGAAGCCTGATCCCAATCTTCATTTTCTATAACCTCCTGTAAATTATTTAGAGCTTTAATAAAATCATTAGAAATATTTATGTTTTGGTAATAAATCCCTGTAGAAAAAGCCACCATCAACACTAACAAAATAATTATTCCAGTCAGCAGTTTCAAGAAGCTTCACCTTCTTTCATATTTTTATTTTCTTTATCATGCTTTTTTTGAAAGTACAGCTTTCCGTGGGTATCAATACTGGCAAAAAAAACATTTTCAATATCCTTGATACCAAATTTTCGCAATTCTTCTCCCAGCCATTTTTCGTTTAATCCGACTTTCTTCAAGCTGTCATAATCTATTTGACCATCTACTATAAGGGAATGGCATAAACCCTCATAGCTGGTATTTATATTCATATCCTCGGGGTTAAGGGGTCTTTTTTGAGATTTAGGGATAACGCTCAACTGACCGTTTGTTTCCATAATAGCAAATTCCACATCAGAAATATTGTAATAACCAGCTAAACGAAGCTGTTCCAGTATATCATTAAGGTTTACCCTCAGGCTCTTTAGCTCCTCCTCTACTATCTTCCCATTTTCCACAACAACACTGGGGCGGCCACACAAAATATTGCGGGCACCTTTAGAATTTAAGGAAAACGTGGAAACAATTATTTGCATGGACATGATTAACACTATCGGTATAATACTATTTATTAAAGGTATACTGATATCTTCCATAGAAACTGCTGCCAGGGCAGAAATCATAATTGCTACCGCCAGCTCATAAGGTTGTAACTGGCCAACCTGTCTTTTTCCCATTAAACGCATAACGACAAAAACCAGGATATACAAAATAACTGTTCTAATCATTACTACAAACATACCTTAAACCTCCTTATAATAATTGGCAACAGGAACTATATCCCGGTACCATATTATTATATTAACCCAAAAAACCTTTTCTTAAATAATCAACAGTTAGTTAATTTAATGGCAGTTATAATTTAATTGAAAATCTAAACAAATATTTGATATAATCAAAAGGAAAATAATTCATAAAGGAGCTAAAAAACTTTGAAAAGATTTATTGTAATTTTGACCTTATCGGCTTTAGCTATTATAATTATTCCTTCTTTAGATTACTACCTTAACCAGGGAGAGCTTTTTGGTTTATGGACAGCCATGTTAGGAACAGTGATAGGGATAACCCTCCTGCTAACAGGAATAGTTTTTATTATATCTTCCGGGTTTGTAATAATTTTAAAACAAAAAGAAGCCGCAAAGAACATCTCTTTAAACGGCCTCTCTATAATAGCTATTGGTATTCTTATTTTTACTGCCACCACAATTTTTTGGTTTGTGTTAGGACAACCTTTTCTCCTCTAAAGATTCTAGGTTTTAAGCATCCAGGTCTTGATGACCATCCTTTGCCAATTGTTCAATCTTTATATCCCCCGCTCCAGCCAAAGCATAGCGAGTTGCAATGGGCCCAGTAATTTCATAAAAAGTAACAGCGGACAGTTCAATAGCTGTTATCAGGGCAGCCAGCTCAGTCCCCGGGAACCGGGATTGCACAAAAAGAATAAGTCCTATGCTAACCCCCGCTTTAGGAAGCATGGCCCACCCCATATACTTTTGGACTGCATAATCTGTTTTTGCAATTTTTGCCCCGTAATAACACCCTAAAATTTTTCCTATCCCCCGGGTAATAATATAAATAAGGGCTACAAACCAGTTAGCTATTAAGTATTCCAGGTGCAGGCTGGCGCCGGCCAGGGTAAAAAAAATAACAAAAACGGGTAAATCAATATCATCTAAATAATTTAATACATGAGTATTACTAATAAATAAATTGGCAACTACTGTACCAGCAACCAAATTGACCAGCAGGGATGATAAATGAAACTGGTAAGCAAGTCCACTGTTTATAAGTACAAAAGCCAGTATGATAACTATGGTTTCCATTCGCTCTTTAACATATTTCAAACAGAAAGTTAACACCAGACCGCTTACTATACCCAAAATAATGGATCCAAAAAGCTCCACGGCAGGATAAGCCAGGTCCATAACCTCAAAGGCAGCTCCCATTTCAATCCAGCCCTTCACCAGGGCAATAGAAAGACCTACAAACATTATACATACCGCATCATCCAGGGCTATAACCCCTAAAAGCATGGTTGAAAACTTACCCTTAGCCTTATATTCCTTCATGACCGCAACTGTTGCCGCCGGAGCCGTTGCAGTTGCCATAGCAGCTAATATTAAAGAAATGCTTAAATCTTTTCCAGCCAGGTAAAATAAACCAATAAATACTATAAAAATAGTAGTAAAAATCTGAATAAAGGTTATAATAGTAATACTTTTCCCCATCTTTTTTATGGTTTCATACCTGAGCTCCCCACCAATAATCATGGCAATCATGCTCAAACCTAAAACTTTAATGGGTTCCAGCTCAAGATTTAATGTTTCAGGTATTAAATTTAAAAAGGAAGGGCTTAGCAAAAACCCCATCAAACAGTATCCAGCCACAGCAGGAAGCTTTATTTTTTTAGCCAGCTGCCCCCCTAAATACCCCAGCAGCAAAAGTAGCCCGACACCCATTACCGGATCCGTAATGGCCATAAACCTGCCCCCCATTATCTTCACCAACTTATATTAAACAATGATATATAACATGAGGTCCCTTGTCAAACCCTTAAAGAAAAAACCCTTGAATTTGTTTTATTTCAAGAGTTTTTTTCGAAGTTTAGCCTTTAATGAAGAATTTCTTCAATTTTTTCTTGATCAAATCCCACAATTACTTTTTCATCAAACATAATGGTGGGAACTGCCATCCTGCCTGACTTTTTTATCATTATATTGCGAGCCTCTTCATTTTCCGCCACATCAATCTCTTCAAAATCCACCTTTTTTTGGGAAAGAAACTCTTTCGCCGTATCACAATAGGGTCACGTTGGAGTGGTATATACAACTACTTTTCCCTCAAATGCCATAACAAATCCCTCCCTGTTTTTGATTCCCATACTTTCTTTCATTTTTAGGTTGTGAAATTACCCCTGAAATATGCAATTATTTTTTAATTATTGCCATTCGAACATATGTATGGTATNATAAGTTTAATCTCAATGGGAGGGAGCGTTGATAATGCTGGCCCGAGTTGCAAGCAGAACTATAGTAGGAATTAACAGTTTCGCTGTAGAGGTAGAAGTTGATATTTCCAATGGCCTTCCAGCTTTTGATCTGGTAGGATTTGCCCATTCTACCGTAAAAGAATCCAGAGAACGGGTAAGGTCTGCCATAAAAAACAGCGGTTTTGATTTTCCCCTTAAACGAATAACAGTTAACCTGGCACCAGCAGACGTTAAAAAAGAAGCTCCCCTTTTTGATTTACCCATAGCACTGGGTATCCTGGCCGCTACAGGACAGCTTGACGAAAAAGCCCTGGAGGATTTAATGGTTATAGGTGAACTTTCCCTGGATGGAAGAATAAGACCGGTAAAAGGAGTGCTTCCCATTACTATGGGTGCATTGGAAGAAGGAAGGGAAAGGATTTTGGTCCCCCTGGAAAATGGACCGGAAGCTTTTTTAATAAGGAAATTGCAGGTGCTGGCTGCCGAAAGTTTGAAAAAAGTAGTAAATTCTTTAAATAATAATNAAGAAGAACTTTATTTTTCACAACCTAAAAACATAAAATTCCTGGGTGCCCCTGCCCAGGAAACAGGTGATTTTGAAGAAGTAATGGGCCAGGAAAATGTAAAAAGAGCCCTGGAAATAGCAGCAGCAGGAGGCCACAACCTGATTATGCTGGGACCACCTGGCTCGGGAAAAACAATGCTGGCCAAAAGATTTCCCAGTATTCTCCCGAAAATGAGTTTTGAAGAAAGCCTGGAAGTAACAAAAATATACAGCATTGCCGGCCTCTTAAAAGAAAAGGATTACTTAATCAAGAAAAGACCCTTTAGAAGTCCTCATCATAATATTTCTTCCTCTGCCCTTATAGGGGGAGGTAAGGTTCCTATACCAGGAGAAGTAAGCCTTGCTCACCATGGAGTTTTATACCTGGATGAAATGGCGGAATTCAAAAAAGAGGCCCTGGAACAATTAAGGCAGCCCATGGAAGATGGAGAAGTCACCATCTCCCGACTAATGGGATCTTTTACTTATCCTGCTAACTTTATGTTAATAGCAAGCTTTAACCCGTGTCCTTGCGGATTTTTTGGAGACCCTTTCAAGAAATGTAACTGCACGGTTACTCAAGTAGAAAACTATCAGCGAAGAATCTCCAATCCGTTGATGGACCGTGTAGACCTGCACCTGGAAGTGTCCAGGCCTACTTATGAGGAAATAAGCTGTAAAAGTAATGGGGAAAGCTCAGCCTCCATTAGAAAAAGAGTTACTAAAGCCAGGAAAATACAGCTTAACCGGTTTAGGAAAACAGGAATATTCTACAACTCCCAGATGAAGCCCTTCCATTTAAGGACTTTTTGTTCTATTAACCCGGCAGGACAAAAAATTATAAAAGAAGCTTTTAGGGTTTTTAGCCTCAGCGCTAGGGCCTATCACCGGATATTAAAAGTAGCCAGGACTATAGCAGACCTGGAAAACTCTAAAGACATTAAAGAGGAGCATATTGCCGAAGCCCTCCAGTACAGGGAGCCTGTAGAAAGCCTGGGGATGCACGAATTTCCCCCATTATCCAGCATGTCTAAAGAATAAATTGACTTTAGAAAACTCCCCGCCAGCATTGACAGGGAGCTTTTTTATTATTCTTATTCAATTAAGGGGCCCGGAAAGCTACCTTCTACCTAACAAACCTGTGGTTTCCAATAACGGTAGTAACAGTACGGGTTCTTATCCAGGCATTCGTTGCGGTACGGGGATTAAAGAAGGATAGGGCACCCCTGGAAGGATCCCAGCCGTTTATGGCATCAATAGTGGCTCTCCGGGCAGTATTGGTAGCAGGCATATTTATTGTTCCATTCCTTACAGGACAATACTGTATGTATCCATTGACCCTTTGATAAACTACCCCCGGTATAGTGTTGGGGTACTGGGAACTGTTAACCCTGTTCAAGACCGTGGCAGCTACCGCTACCTGGCCAGTATAAGATTCTCCTCCCGCCTCAGCACGAACCAACCGGGCTAATAATTCCACATCCGAGGTGGAAAATCGGGAAGTACTTCCCCTGGCTACTGTTCCACGGGAAGAAATAGTTAATCTTTGCCCGGGGATTATCATATCAGTAGATAAACCGTTAGTGCTTTTTAATTGATTAACAGTCGTGTTGTACCTTTGGGCAATNNTCCATAAAGTATCTCCCCTTTGCACCGTGTACTGAGAGCTGGAAGTATCCCCCTGGGGGATAGCCAGGGTTTGTCCAGNAAATATTATATCACCTGACAAACCGTTAGCACCCTTTAGCTGATTTACTGTAGTATTGTACCTTTGAGATATTTTCCACAGGCTTTCTCCCCTCTGAACAGTATGGCTTGCACCCTCTACACTAACAGCCAAAAGAAGAAGGGTGATAAGCACCAACACCACCATTATGCTTGTTGTTTTCTTCATCATTAATTACCTCCTCTGTCTATAAAGTTAAACAGTCTGGATGCTTTATGTTAAGAGGTCACCTCCCTTTTATTTTCCCCTAAACCCCACAGGTAAGGATATGCCTTCATCTATTTACCCTGGGAGGGGAAAAGCCTTTAAGACTTCTTAATATTATGTTAACAATTATAAACATAAAAAAACAGCCTGGCAATTCCGGCAATCCAGGCTATTTAAACATATCATTTCCATTATTGGTTTTTATGTAAACCGCTTTCATCTTCTTTACTATATTAATAATTTTATGGTTTTTAAAAATGGA
>SL_8KL_010_SEDDRAFT_10003369_pt1 | contig 13203 bp, 14 predicted proteins | sample SodLakKL_010_SED_4_FD_11160 | JGI IMG/M metagenome (IMG submission 11160) | reverse complement strand
CTATATCCTCAATGCTTCGGGATGTTGCCACGATGGTACAGTCGTATGCCTTTAATCTTTCCAACACTTCTTTTCCAATTCCAGAGGAGGCCCCGGTAAGTACGATTTTCGCTCCCTTTAGATTCATTCAAACACATCCTTTCTCAAAACGTTTCTTGCAACATTTGCTTTCTGTTATCATATCTACCCGAAAGAAATGACCCCTTAACAAAATGATGGGGGAGGACAAAAGGTGCGTCCCGCTGTCCTGTGGTGTTATATTTATCTAAAATATCTATTGTGAAATAGAAAATCGGTACATTTTGTATCGAATTAAGTAAAAACATATACATATTGAGGCTTTTGTGATATTATTAAAGTAATCGGAGGTGTATAAGATGAAAGATGGTATGATTCGTTTAAGAGATGCGGAACTTTATAATATTAAAAATGTTCAATATGGTAAAATAACTTTTCCTGAAGAACATGAATCAATTAGTAAACTAACACGTTCTGAGATTGTGGGTATATACGGTCAGAATGGTTCGGGAAAAACAGCATTTGTGGATGCAATGTGTTTAATAAAGCATCTGCTAAGTGGGAAAGAGTTGCCTAAAAATGCAGGAGATTATATTTTTGTATCGGAAGAAACTGCCACGATAAAACTTAGTTTTAGTTTGAGTCAAGATGATCAGGAATATCAGCTATTTTATGAGGTGGATATTGAAAAAATCGATGATAATAAAGCTAAAGTAACTCGTGAAAATTTATCATATAAAGAGCTTGTGGACGGGAACTGGAAAAACAAAACCGGAATAATTGATTATAATATCAGCAATAAAGAACAGGTATTCACACCGATAAAGAATTATCGCAAGCTCACTACAAATAATGCGGATGCTCAAATCGATTTGGGTGTCGCAAAAAAAATGTCGGGCAAAAATAGTACTTCTTTTATATTCAGTACCGAACTGGAAGAGATTATAAAAAACAATGAAGCTTTCAAAGTCTACACCGATATTATTTTATCTTTAAAGCATTTTGCCACTGTGAACCTGTTTATTATTAAAAATCATCATTCAGGCATGATTAATATGAATGTGTTAATCCCCTTTAGTTTCAGATTATTAGATAAAGAGAGGGTGACCCAAGGGGATCTGGCTATCGGCCTATTAAAACCATCGGTAGTTCCGGAGGAAGTGTATGCGGTTGCGAAAAAAATTATAGTGCAAATGAATATTGTCCTTGAAACCATTGTTCCCGGCCTAAATATTGGACTGAAGAATTACGGAAAACAACTAAAAGAAGATGGCAATGAAGGGATCAGGATTGAGCTAATATCAAAAAGGGATGAATTGGAAGTACCACTGAAATATGAATCCGACGGTATCAAAAAAATCATTTCCATATTGAGCACGTTGATTACAATGTTTAACAATCCTAAAGTCTGTATGGTAGTTGATGAACTGGACGCAGGAATTTTTGAATATTTACTCGGTGAAATCCTTCAGATCATCAGTGAAAGTGGGAAAGGACAACTGGTCTTTACTTCACATAATTTGAGACCCTTGGAGATGCTCGATGCTAATTCCATAATCTTTACTACAACAAATCCGAAAAATCGATATATGCGATTTACAAATGTTAAGAATAACAACAATTTAAGAAATTTATATTACCGAATTATCAATCTAGGCGGACAAAAGGAGGAAATCTATAAAGAAACCAACAGTTTTGATATCAGTCGTGCTTTCAGAGTAGCGGGGAGGGTGATCAATGAAAACTAAAAAAGTCGTTACAGGGACTCCTACCATGCAAGGGAGCAGACAAAGGTACATGCTTTGTCTGTTCTTATTTTATTTTCACAACTCAGCTTCTAAGTACAATTTATACTTCTCGACAGCCTCATGAAACGCTTTAAGGACTTTCTTTTCTGTGTGGATGATTTTTTCTTCACCAAAAAGGGATCTACCAAATCGAAAAATGCCTTCTTGTTCTTGATGCTTTACGAATTCCAGCTTTTCCGGAGAAGGAAAAAAGTTATTCCCCAAAGGGTACGGCGTATGGAATGAAAAATGGTAGTCCTGCTCTCTTATATCTGAAATTTCAAGGTAGTAAAGGGAGTAGTAATCTTTATCCGACTCATAGTGACAATCTTCACAGGAAATAATGTCTCCTTTATGATCCTTTAAAAAATCCCACTTACTGTAGAAATCATACATTAGCTCCCGCTTTTCTACCCAAAGGAAATAGTGATCCTTACAAAAATAGACGAACTCTTTATCGGCGCTCTCTTCCGGACGGTAGAAAGTTAGCTTGGCAAAGGGAGATTGCTTTAGGAATTTCATGCTCATGTTTTTATATTGATAGTATAGTTCTTTTTGAGATTGATACCTTTCAAAAGTTTCATCCTTTATCGCCTTCATTTGTTTTATGTGATTTTCCTTCGCCCAACGGGATATCCATAGGGTCCAGAAAGCAAGATTCAACGTAGCTGCCAGATGAGGATCCTCTTTATGCCATGAAATCAGTTTCTTCTTCCACTCTTTTTCAAAGTCCTCACGTTTTTGGTCATTTTTGTTTTTGGTTATTCTCCCTTTTTTCATACCGATCTTTTTTGTCCGGGCTTTCTGTTCTTCCTGTTCTTCTCGCCACTTTTCCACTTTTTCAGTAGTAATTTGATAAATTGCATACCGATCATACATCGGTACTTGAATATATTTTCCCCACTTATACAGAACCTCGTGGTAGGCCACGGGCAGCCGTTCTTCTTTGGTCCAGCGCAGTCTTTCTCCCTTTGTAATACTAAGCTCTTTTTCTAAATCAATAGGGGAGATGGCCAGGGTTTTTGCATAGTCTTTATAGAATTTTCGGATTTGAAAATCACTTAGATTCAACTTCCGAACTTCTGATAGCAGTTCTTCTTTTTTGTTTTTTTCCAAGGAAAGATCTCCTAGCAACGTGGCTAACTGTGCTTTTGTAAGCAACTTACAATTAGATAAAAACAGGTCTTTAGCAATTGATGTACTCATATATCCCATCCTCTCTCGAATTCGGACAATTCCACACCTACTATTATGTATTCCACCGCGGGGAAAACAGTCTTATTAATTATTTTATCTTTAGAATCCTCAAACTGCAATTCATTATTGATCTTTGCAAAAAGTTATTTTTCTTAGCACCATAAACGGCTGCAAATAATGGTAAAGAAACTTAGAACAACAGCATTTTTCCATACAGTAAAGGGCAGGAATTATACAAGTCCCACAGGTGAGCGTAAGTAAAAACAAGACTTGGTTTTAATACGGAGTTTGGTAATAAATGATCAAAAATCGGTGTACTTTAAGACGCATTTTTTTGTTAGCTGTCCTCTTTCCCCGCTAGCCTCCTGCAAAGAGCAGTATAATATTTCGGGATAAGCAGGAAATCAATCAACGGGTATCGAATTATATAGGGAATGAAGTCTTCCACCATTGGGGAGAGGAGGCGGCCCTACGGGAATTTCAGGAGGAAACAGGATTAAATGCTACAATTGGAGATATAGTTGCGGTAAACGAATGTTTTTTCGATTCCAAGGAGGAACATGTGATTTTTGTTACTTTTCGAGTGCATATTAGTGGTGGTAAAATAAAGGTATCCGATCCCGATGAGATTTCTGAAGTTACCTGGATGGATAAAATTACCGCTGAGAGTTTGATGCCCTATCATAAGAATGGTATATCGAAGCTAATGGAAAGTTCCGCTTCCTATACTTTTCAAGGTCATATCTAAAGATGAATGAGTTTATCGGGGGTGAAGATTTTGGCTGGAAAAAAAGATATTTCGAAAAAGCAGTTTGAATCATACGAACGAAACCATAGCGGGGATAATTTTCAGGAAATGGAACTGGGCAAGATTAAGAAGGAAAAAGAAACTGTAAAGCGGCTAAGAAAAAAGACGCAAAAGAAGCTGAAGAATATTGATTTAAATCATATGTCCGATAGTGAACTAGAGGAAATCAGTTCAATGGAACATGTAGCTAAGAAAACCAGGAAGAATATGAAAACACATAAGAAGAGGTTCAACTCGTTATCTGAGAACGAAGAGTTTAAGTAAAATCAAATATAACAAATTAACGTGTATATAAGATGGTCAAAAGAGAGGATCATAAAAGTTAGGATGGTTGTTAATGACAATTAAGCGAAACAATAAAACAGAAAAAGCTAAAAAGGGAAAACCGAAACCGATTCTTATTATTTTAGCCGGCTTACCCGGTACAGGAAAGACCACGTTGGCAAGGAGGCTGTCCAAGGCCTTAGCGCTGGTATATCTTCGGGTGGATTGTGTTGAAGCCCCTTTTGTCGCCCAAAATCCCAAGGCCGGTTCAACCGGGGAAGGTTACCGGGCGCTCATAAATTTAGCTCGGGAAAATCTTAAACTGGGTCATGGTGTGATCATGGATACGGTCAACCCCCTGCATATAAGCCGGACGATGTTTAAGGAGTTATCCGAGGAGGTAACGGCGGAAACTTTTCAGTTTGAACTGAAGCTGAAGGATAGGTTACTGCACAAAAAAAGGGTGGAGGAAAGAACCTCGGATATTTCAAACTTTCGGGTTCCGACCTGGCAGGACGTCCTAAACCGTGAATATGAGGACTGGGATGAGAGTAAAGACGGTCCGGTGACGGTAATCCGGACGGATGACGGGGACGAGTCTTTTTATACGTGTTTGGAAGTTATATGCGGTAGGAAAGCAAAATATCCATTACTGGTATCAGTAATTCTTGATTATATAGGGTAAAGGGGGGAAGACGCATGTACGCTAATAGCGACTCTTGGAAAGAACTGCAAGCTTTACTGCCTACTAAAAACCGAATTGATCACCGTGCAAAACCACAAGAAAAGTATATCGATATAAACGGAATGCAAATCCATATTGATGAATATGATGAGAGTGCCGAAACGACCATCGTTGTATTACATGGAGTAGGTGGGAATGGTCGTCTTGTTTCTTTTTTTGCGGTGCCTTTAATAAGAGCGGGGTATAATGTCATTTGTCCTGATTTGCCGGGGTATGGATTCAGTGAGTATTCAAAAGATATAACATATGAGGACTGGATAGAAGTAGGGAGTAACATAGTGGAAACCGAGCTTTCAAAAGGGAAAAGGGTCTTTATTATCGGCCTGAGTGCCGGAGGAATGCTGGCTTATAACGTAGCTTGTCATCATCAAAATATTAGTGGACTGATTTTTACAAATATCTTGGATAATCGTGAAGAGGAAGTGAGATTGTACTCTGCTAAAAATAAATTTCAAGCGAAATACGGAATAAGAATTCTTAGCCTACTTCCTAAGTTTATGAGAAATATTAAAGTGCCCATTAGAATGGTTACGAATATGAACGGGCTTGTTAACAACAAAGAAGTCCTGAATGTTTTATTAAAAGATAAGGTAGGTGCCGGAAGTATGGTTAATCTGAACTTCTTAGTATCCATGATGAATAGTTCACCGGTTATTGAACCGGAAAATTTCAATAAGGTGCCCGTACTTATGACGCATCCCGGGAAGGATTTATGGACGCCGGCAAAAATAAGCGAAATATTTTTTGACAAAATTGCCGCTCCGAAACAAAAAATCATTTTAGAGAATGCAGGCCATTTCCCGATAGAAGAACCGGGGTTAACTCAAATGGAAAAGGCAATAGGTGACTTTATAAGGTGCTATTCTTAAGTAAACATTGATACAAGGGTCATGGAAGGACAATATGCTTTACCGGTCACTGGTTAATCTACCCATAATGACGGCTAAAACTAGATAAATAGTAAAAAAATAAAAGTCAGTAAAGGAGTGTAACGGCTGTGGACGTAACAATTTCAAGGATAGAAGAATTGAAGACAGAACTGATCAAAGACCTATGCATAAAGGCTGAAATGAAAATTGATAAGATCAATGGGAAGTTTTTTAACGATGAAAAAAATATATTTTTAGTAGCCTTTGATGAGAAAAGTCCATGCGGATTTTTATATGGCTATCTTTTAGAATGTTTTCAAACGGAAAGACCCTATATGTTTTTATATTCCATTGATGTTTTTGATGGTTATAAGAGAAGAGGCGTAGGGGAAAAATTAATAGAAAAACTTAAAGATATCGCTGTAAAATATAAGTGTTCGGAGATTTTCGTTTTGACGAACGACAGTAACGATGCTGCCAAGGGATTATATGAGAAAATCGGAGCAATCAGAGAAAATATGGATGATGTAATGTATGTTTACAATATTGAATAATACATTCGTGCAATTTTGTCGCTTGGGAACTATTCAATGAACACAGGACAAAAGATCCGTCCCGCTGTCCTCCGCTGTCCGCTTTCTGTTTTCCTTGGCTATTTCATAAACTTGTCGATGGCTTCGTCCAGTTTTTTTAGGGCTTCGGGATTATCGTTTTTTACCGCATCCACGATACAGTGGTTCATATGGTCCTTTAATACCAGTTTACCCACGTTGTTTAACGCGGATTTTACTGCGGCAATCTGGATTAAAATATCGCTGCATTCCTTTTCTTCTTCCAGCATTCGTTTCACGGACTCCGCATGACCCACAACTCTGGACATCCGGTTAATCAGCTGCTTTTGATTGGGATGGCTATGTTTCTCCATTAACTATTCCTCCTTTTAGTTTTATTCGATTTCAATATCTTTCCACTTTCCTTTTAAGAAACGGATCATTAAAATAATGCCCCGCAGGGTAATATCAATGGCGTAGGCGGTCCAAACCCCGGCCAGGCCGTAGTCCATACGGATGCTTAGGATATAAACTCCTACCACCCGTACACCCCAAATTCCCAGTAGGGAGGAGTACATGGGGAACTTCGTATCCCCGGCGCCCTGTAGCGCGGCGGTGGTAACTAAGGTAATGGCTAAGAAGGGCTGAAACAGCGCAATAATTCGAAGCACCCGGACGACCTGGTCAATAACGGCCGGGTCCTCGGAAAAGAGCCCTGCTAAAAAGGGTGCGAAAATGTAGAACACCCCGCCGATGATCACCATAAATAAGGTGGCCATTAAATACGACATCAGTCCCGCTCTTTGGGCTTCGTCCTTATCTTCCTTACCGAGATTTTGTCCCACCAATGTGGCGGCGGCAACTCCGAATCCCATGCCTGGCAGGTACGAGAAGGTCTCGATGGTACCGGCGATGTTATGGGCGGCGTAGGCCTCGGTGCCGATTTTTATGATCATTCCTCCGTAGACGAGTTGTCCCGATCGCATAATCAGCCGCTCCACCGCTGCGGGGATGCTGATTTTTGTCAGGGTTTTAAACATCTTCAGGTCCAGCTTCCAGTCTTCAAAAAATGCTACATGAATCTTTCCTTTTTCCTTATTTAAGGTATGTACTAATAATACCACACTGAGAATCCTTGAAAAAGTGGTGGCAAGGCCCGCACCTAAAATTCCCAGGCCCCCGAAGTTAAAGATACCGAAGATCAACACATAGTCTAAAACGGCGTTTACCACATTGGCAAAAATACCGATCTTCATCGGGGATTTTGTGTTTCCCGCACCCCGAAGGGCACTGGCAAGCACCATGCTGAGTCCGAGAAAGACCGAGGGTACCGCAACCGCTAGAAAATAGGGAATCGCATAGGCGATAACCCCTTCTTCCGCACCCAAGAGCAGTAATATCCGCCGGGCAAAGATCAGATTCAGGATCCCGAAGATCCCGCCGATGATTCCGGTCATTATCACGGACTGCTTTACGGCGTGCCCCGCCTTCTTTAGATTTTTCCCTCCGATGGCCCGGGACACCACGGCGGTGGTCCCGATTCCTAAGGCCAAGAAAAAAGCGATGTACACGTTCATCGTCAAATTCGTAACCCCGACCCCGGCAATGGCCTCGGTTCCCAGTCGTCCCACAAAGTACACATCCACCACACCGATCATTACCTGAGAGATGTTTTCAATGATCGCCGGTATGGCCAAGAGAAATATACTTGCGATTTTCGTCTCCTTAAAAAAGTTCAGTATTGTATTTTTCAGGTTCTTTTCCGTCTCCGCCATGTTGAACCTCCTAACTTCATTAACCCCCTAGGGGGGATATTTGTCATTATACTACGAGGGTTTGTCTGTGGCAAATAAATTAATAATCTAAGAGACTTTTATTATCCGAATAATATCGAAGGATTTTTGCAATATTAACTTAAAAAATAAAGGAATTAAAGCAGGTTTTATCGAATTATACATAGAGGTGATCTAATATCCCCTGCCAACGGGTGGCAGTAAACCACATCATACAATTGCTGATGCGTCCCCTTTGGTTGCAGGAAGCGAAGGAAAGTTCTGAGATTGAAAACATCATCACCACGCATGATGATTTGTTCTNTGCTCTGNCCAAGTCNGAGTATATGTTCGGAGCGGCNAAAGAGGTTATAAATTATAAGGAAGCTCTGTGGAGAGGAATTGAACTGATTAGAGAAAAGGGACTTCTAACAACGAATATGATTGTGGAAGTACAGGGAATTATTGAAGAAAATAAATCCGGAATAAGAAAACAGGGCGGAACCAAATTAATCAATGAGAAGACCGGAGAAACTGTTTATACACCACCGTCAACAGAGAATGAGATTAGAAATTTACTGGGAAACTTAGAGAATTATATTAACGGGGATGATGAAGTTGATCCCTTAATTAAGCTTGCTGTAATCCATTATCAATTTGAAAGTATACACCCTTTTTATGATGGAGATGGACGAACCGGCAGGATAATCAATGAGCTTTTTTTAGTGATGAGTGGACTGTTAGATTCACCCATTCTATATCTGAGTAAATATATACTTTCAACAAAAGAAGAATACTATAGCTTACTAAATGATATTCCCGGCAAAGGTAATTGGGAAGAATGGGTCCTATACATTCTAAAAGGAATTCAGGAAACTTCCGAAAACTCATTGGATATTTTATTTCTTGAATGCTATACAAGAATAAGCAATGTACAAAAGGGACTGAATGTAACGAGGAAAACAGCCTCAAATTATCTGAATGCACTTTCAGAGTCCGGGATACTGGAAGTTGAGGTAAGAGGTAAAGACAAGCTGTTTATCAATAAGAGGTTATTGGAAATCATGAAAGATATGTAGAATTTTTTACAAAATAGTCATAATAAAACGCCATACTAAGATGCCATACCAAATCGCTATAATAAACTGCGCTAAAAATCCAACAAAATAGGAGCGAGAAAAATGATGAGTTCAGAATTGTATCCCGTAATATTTAAGCGAAAGTCAGTACGAAAATTTGTAAAAGAACCCTTGGAAAACTCGGTATTAGATGATATAAGGCGGCAAATCACTACTCTGGAGCCTTTGTTTGAGGATATTAAAACGGAGGTGGCCATCCTTGGGGAAAAGGAAATGGGCGGTATTTTTTCAATTAAAGCCCCCCACTATCTTGCCATTTATTCGGAAGAGAAGGAAGGCTATTTATTAAATGCCGGGTATCTGCTGCAACAACTGGATTTATATTTGTCAAAGGAAGAGATCGGTACGGTTTGGCTGGGTCTTGGAAAACCCCAGGAAAACCTGAAGGCGAAAAACGGCCTGCCGTACGTGATTACTTTAGCCTTTGGTAAAGCGAATGAAAAACTTCATCGAAAAAGTATCTCGGAGTTTAAGAGAAAAGCAGCAGCGGAAATATCCTCCGTTAAGGGGGCACCAATATTAGTAGAGGCCGTAAGACTGGCACCCTCTTCCACAAATAATCAGCCTTGGTATTTGGAAAGTTCCGAAGGGGGGATATCCGTCTATTGTAAAAAGATCAGTAAGCTTAAAAACACGTTTTTTCCACTGGGTAAAAAACTGATCGCCATCGATATGGGCATTGCCCTATGTCACCTTAAAATTGCGGGCCTGCATTTGGAAAAAGATATCAAGTTCAAAAAAGAGAACAAGGCTGAAACTACCAATTACGATTATGTAATTACGGCAGTTTTGGAATAAACCCGGTTTGAGAATCTTAAGAGGAGAACGGGAGGACAAAAGATACGTCCCGCTGTCCTCTGGTAGTGAAGTTGAAAAACCACAAAAGGAGGAGAAGCATCCATGATTTATCAATGTACGAAGGATCTGTTAAAGGCATTAAAGGTGGAGAAAAGCGATAAACCGGATATATACAATAAGCTGTTTTCCTGGAACGGGAAGGTGATGAAAGTGCGGCGGAGAAACCTGGTTTATCTGATGAATGATGCGTCGAAACTCTCGGTCGTCCTGTTTGGAATGACCGGGAAGGAGTTTAAAAATTTTGACGACCATGTGAAGGAAGGCATAAGGGAAGTGTTAAGGGACTGTGATGTGGCGGAGGATATCATCGATGGGTATCTAACGGAGGCCGGGGAGGGAATCTTTACTTCATCGGGAACGAGAAAACAACTGGGTGTACTGAATAATTCTGCCCTGGAAGCGGAGTATATGTTTGATGAGTTTTACCGGGAGGGTCTTCTTCAGCGGGATCTCTGTATCCAGCAAAATCAAATGATTGTAAAGCATGACGACGGAGATTATGTAACACCGAAAAATACGATGAAAACCTTACTGGAAGAGCATTATGAAAAAAAGAAAACGCCCTTCGATGGCTAAAAGATTTATTATCCCGGTATCCCGATATTCAGCAGCAGTGGTATGAGTATGAAGAAGAAGCCCAGGAGCGGGAAGTAAAGGAATGGTTGGAATCCAGGGGGTTGATCTAAGGGAAATGAAAGCCGTAATCGCCGATGACTATGATAAAAGTCTGCCTAAATTAAGAATATAAGTAATGAAAGCCTCATTTTCGATAACCGCAAATTCCGGTGGATCTTAAAGGAGGCTTTTATTTTGTGAAAAATTGCAAAGTGTTTTGATATAGACTCTTTGTAAATGCAGGTTTTGGAGAAAGAGGACAAAAGCTCCGTCCCGCTGTCCTCTTTTTATTGGATTTCCTTCAATATAATGGTATAATATCGGGGTGTAATTATGATTGTTAAGTAGAGGGGTATATTAAGAGAGGAGATTGGTATGGGAGACAATAAAAAAACACGAGGGGTCTTTAGGGCAGGTATGTTGCTTTTGCTTTTATCATTAGGCAGTGCAGCTTTATTGTTAGGCTGTGAGAGTGATGGAATCGAAACAATTATGGAAACGGCAAATGAGTTGGAAGAAACCCACGGGCAAACCGTGGAGGAATTGAATCTTCTTTTACAAGAGGAAGCAGAGCTGCAAACAGACTTTGAGGAGACCCTGGAAACCGATGATGATTTATCAACCTTGGGAGACGGTACTTCTCCTGTATTTTCGAATCTTTCCGATAGAAAAGAACGTATGGAACGGTTAGGGGAATTGGAAGAAGCATTCGCTGCTCATGCCGAGACCTTAAGGGACTACACCGGGAGTCAGTTAGATGCAGAGGCACTGGATAGTTTAGCAGGAGATGTTGATCGGTTCTCTGAAATACTGGGTACCTTTCGCGGAGAATATGAGGAGAATTTAGAGGAAAAAGAGCGTTATTTTGAAAGTTTAGCTGCTGAAGATGCCACATACGATATCTTTACGGATGGGATCCATCAGTTGAATGAGCAGCACGAAATAATGAGAGAACATTTCTATGGACTCGATGAAGAATTAAGTCTACTAGCCCAAGGCATTGAAGAGTTGCAGCAAACCATTCAAGAAAGACAGGAAGAAGAGGAATAAAAGATAAAAATGAAAAAGAGTGGTTTGAAAAGAATGATGCTTAGGAGGATGAGGCGACCTTTATTCCTTCGGGAAGTAATCAATCAGACAGTCAGGAGCTAGCGAATCAGAAAGAAAGTGGGGAAATAGACGAATGAATCTAAAAAAATATTTGGTAATGGGGTTAGTTGGTTTGACGGCGGTAACACTTCTTTCAACCGGTGTGTTGGCTGAGGGAGATTCCGCTGAGGAAAGCGCCGAGGAAGAGTCTGTAGAAGAGTCAGCAGAAGAAGCGGTAGTGGTTAATGAGCGGGAAACAACGTACTTAGAGCTTTCAAATGAGCCGATTTTATCGATTCCGGCGGAATTTCCGCGACAGTTTATGTATGAGAGTTTGGTGAATATTGATTATCCGGAGGATGGGGTCAAAGGTATCTTTCTGACGGGAGGAACCGCAGCCAGCGCTAGATTAGATGAATTAACAGACTTCGTCAATTCTACAGCACTGAACTCCATGGTGATTGACGTTAAGGATGATGACGGAACCATCGTGATGGATTTGGATTCCGATCATGAATATGTCCAGGAGTTCACTCGGGACTATGTTAATGCGGAAGAGTTAATGAAGCACTTAGAAGAGCATAACATCTATCCCATTGCACGGATTGTGATCTTTAAAGATAGTCGATTAGCCAGGGCCCGGCCGGATCTTTCCTTTACCGATGAGAACGGGGAAGTATGGTCCAATCGAGCGGGAGCAAGCTTTGTCAATCCCTATGAACGGGAAGTTTGGGAACACAATGTGGAAGTTGCCAAAAAGGCAGCGGCACTGGGCTTTAGGGATATTCAATTTGACTATGTACGATTCCCGGAAGGATTTGCAACCATGGATGAGCAATTAAACTATTCCCGGGGAGAGTATGCAGAAAGTGGCTCGGATAATGTACAGCAGCGTGTGGATGCGGTAACGGATTTCATTGCCTACGCCCGGGAAGAACTCAAGCCCTATGGTGTGGACCTTTCCGTGGATATTTTCGGGTTTGCCGCCCTGGTACGGGAAGAGCCCAATATCGGTCAAAGTTTTACGCGAATTTCTGCCAATGTGGATGTGATTTCCTCCATGATTTATCCTAGTCACTGGGGACCGTGGAATTTAGGTATTGAGAAGCCGGATTTGGAACCCTATAACCTGGTTTATAATTATATGGAAGTTGAAAATGAAGTGCTGGCAGCCTTAGGAGACGACGCACCCACAACCAGACCCTGGATCCAGGATTTTACCGCTTCCTATCTCGGAGCAGGAAACTATAGGACATACGGTGACCATGAAGTGTCAGAGCAAATTCGTGCGCTGCATGATCACGGTGTTAAAGAATATCTGATTTGGAATTCAAGAAGCAACTTTTCTAAAGGGGCAACCTTCGATTTTGATGAGTAATATCCGATGTATATTTGCAAAGCAATAAGCATAAGTGATAAAAATTTCTGCTGAAAAATTAGATAACCGCCTTGGGGTATCGATTGGAATCGATCCTTCAGGCGGTTATCTTT
>SL_8KL_010_SEDDRAFT_10003368_pt1 | contig 13203 bp, 9 predicted proteins | sample SodLakKL_010_SED_4_FD_11160 | JGI IMG/M metagenome (IMG submission 11160) | reverse complement strand
AATAGATGGCTAAAAACGTTTATATACTACTACAACAGGTTGAGAAAACATCAGGGAATAAACTGTAAAGCACCAAAGAAGGTGCTTAACTGAACAGTGCCCGTAAAGCAGAGTAAGATAAAAATATAATGAGACAAAATAGGATAAAGTTGTAGCATTTGATACTGATTTGGGTATACCAAAAAAGAAATCAAGCAGCATTGAGGAGCCTTGTAATATGGGGATTTTAAAACGGATTAAGGAGGATATTAGAACGGTATTTAAGAATGATCCAGCTGCTAGGAACACACTTGAAGTTATAACATGCTATCCTGGATTACATGCGATTTGGATATACAGGCTGTCCCATTTTTTTTGGAACCATAGGCTAAAGTGGCTTGGAAGATTCATATCTCACATAGGCAGGTTCCTCACGGGCGTTGACATTCACCCAGGTGCAGAAATAGGTCGCAGGCTCTTTATAGATCATGGTACCGGCGTTGTTATCGGTCAAACTTCAGAGATAGGAGATGATGTATTGATGTATCAAGGAACCACTCTTGGAGGGACTTCGAGGGAAAAAGGAAAAAGGCATCCAACTGTGGAGAATAGAGTAGTTATAGGTGCGGATGCAACTCTTTTAGGGCCTATCAAGATAGGAGAAGATGCCAAGGTTGGAGCAGGATCTGTTGTTCTGGATTCGGTACCATCCAATGCTTCGGTTGTGGGAATACCAGCAAAACCAGTTGAAGAGGTAAAAGAGGAAAAAGAGGTTGACTTGGATCATGCAGATCTGACAGATCCGATCGAAGAAGAGATGCAAAACATTAAAGAAAGACTTTCAAAAGTGGAAGAAGACATACAAGTTGTTGATGAGGAAAATTAAAACATAATCCTTGAATTTTTTATTTCTGTTGCTAGCATTCTTTTTCCTTGGGTCAAGATCTTAGGTTTTTCATCTACCTGCAATCCTTAGTAGTATGCTCTATCTTTCTGTTTTAGGGCGAATATCAATCTCTTCGATGTTTTTTGTCGCCTTCTCTACGATTGCTTTGAGGTCTTCTTTCTCCTCAATTTCTTCTACTTTTTCGATTGATGAAGCAGTAGATATATCGTCTGGTAGGACGGGACACCCACCAACGTCCTTAGATGATATTTCGTATAGCCCAAGGTTACGGGACATTTTCTCTATTTCGATTTTATCTAAGCCTATGACGGGTCTGTAAACTGGAAGCTCTATGGAGCAATCTAAAGTATGAAGATTTTTTAGAGTTTGAGAAGCTACCTGGCCCAAATTACCTCCAGTTATAACCCCATGGGCTCCTATTCTATTTGCTATTTTTTCAGCAACTCTGTACATACCCCTTTTGCAAATAACGCAGGTATGCTTGCCACCAGAGCTCGAGATTTTATCAAAGAAGTCTTTTAGGTTTACCACGTACATTTTTAAACCATTTGGAGAATATCTGGAGAGCCTTTGGGCAGACTTTACCGCTCTTTTCTTTTCTTCCTTTTTTTTACTACCTTTATATATAAATATAGGTACAACGTTAGCCCCCCTCTTCATCATCATCGCGGATGCTACAGGACTGTCAATGCCACCTGAGAAAAGTGAGACTAGTTTGCCCTGACTTGAGATAGGAAGTCCACCCAGTCCATTTATTTTTTGGTTAAATACGTATGCGTCTTCATTTCTTACGTCTAGATATATAGTATGGTCCGGATCATCCAGATCGACCTCGGAATCAAATTTTTTTCTTATAGCATCGCCTACTATCCTGTTTACATCCATGCTTCCAAAATCATGTTTTCCAACCCTGTTTGTTGATACAGCAAAACTACCTCCTATCGATAAAGGTTTTTTAGCGACGGTTAATGCTGCATCTACCATGGAGTCGAATTCGGATCTAGTTTTTATACATGGACTGTATGATACTACACCAAAAACGTAGGATAGGGCGTCCAGGATTTTTTCTATAGCGTTTGCATCCCCTGTTTCTTCAGGTTGGATAAATATCCTACCTCTTGTACGTCTTATATTGAATTCTTTTTCATCGAAGCCTTCGATTCTAAGGGACCATTTTATGTTTGAAATGAGTTTGGATGTAAAATTTTTCCTCACTCTTTCGCTTTTGAGGCCAATCTCACCATATCTAGCTATGACTAGGTCCCAAGCGATGTTACCTGTATTTTTTGATTGGTTGATATTAGAGTTCATTTACATCACGACCCAAAAATATTTAATTTAACAAGGGTTAAGTTATTTAGCCTTAACACTGTAATAATTATTAGGCCTAATTAAGGCCTTAAATTGTTTAAGAAGTTTGGGAATTTAAAATCATTTGTTAATCGGAGTGGCAAGTTGTTGTTATATTCAGCTGGGATTGTATTGTTGCTGGAATAATAGAATTAACGGAGTTGTGATACGGGGTGACCTCCTCACCCACCTAACCGTTAGTTAGGAAGGTGACTTCTTGGGCAAAGAGTTAAAGCCCGCATACCTCCGTCTTCAGGCGGAAGAGGCCAAATAATGAGTGTTGTATATGCGTATGGATTAAAAAAATATTATAAAATTGGTGAGTTTGGATGACTAAACAACCCTGTGAAGTAGTAGTTATGCATATTTTGCCCTCGATAAGGGCGGAACTAGCAAAGAAGCTTGTTGAAGATGGGCATTCGCAGCAGCAGGTGTCTGAGATTTTGAATGTTACTCCTGCAGCGATATCTCAATACCTTAGTGGCAAAAGAGGATACGAGATAGATTTTGACAAGGATGTAAGTGAGGAGATAGGTAAGGCTGCAGGAAACATAAAAAATATGAATGAAAAAAATGAAGAGTACGATAAACTCTTTACATTTAGTGAGATATGTGGTGTCTGCCACCACATCAGGGAATCTGAGTCATTTTGCATAATGGAAGATAAACACGAAGTATCGTTAGATGATTGCGATGAGTGTAGATTACATACTGTGTGCAATTGTTAAATCGAGAGGATTAGGCTTAAAAGTATAATTAAAGATGGTACAGAATCTGTTTAATTCATTTAAAATGCGTTCCAAGTGCTAAAATAGTTCTATAGAAGTTTTTTAAGAATTTAAATAAGGTTCAGCATGTATTATAGTAGCGAAAATAAGGAAGAAGGTGGCAGTAGTAGGAAAGCTGACAACTTAGATGGTAATATGTTTGATATAATAATAGTTGGCGGTGGAGCAGCAGGCCTCTCGGCAGCCATATACACATCTAGATCCGGGTTCGATACGGCCTTGTTCGATAAGGGAGACAGTAGCTTGAGGATGGCTGATGTAATAGAGAATTATCTCGGATTTCCTGAAGGTATAGACTCTAATGAACTGTTGAAAAGGAGTAGGGAACAGGCGTTAAAGAATGGGACAAACATAATCGAAGAAGAGGTGCTATCGGTTTCCAGAAAAGCATTAAATGGATCCGATAGCGGAGATGGGGTTTATAAAGCTGAAACTTCTAGCGATACGTTTGAAGCTGAGGGTTTGATTATAGCAACGGGCACTCAGCACGATAAACCAGATATAGAAGGGCTTGAGGAACTAGAGGGAAGAGGGGTTAGTTACTGCGTAATGTGTGATGGCCCCCTATACAAGGGTAAAAAATGCGTAGTGGTTGGAAGCAAGAGTTATGCGGCCAAGGAAGCACTCGAACTCAGAGAGTTTACAGATGATGTAACGCTCATCACTAATGGTAAAGATTTAGATATAGAGTCGAACCTACTCACTAAGCTCGATAATAAAGAGGTAAAAATTGTTGAGAAAAACATCGATAAAGTCGAAGGTGACAAAGTCCTTGAAGCTGTATACGTTGAAGGCGATAAAATAGATATTGATGGACTTTTCGTAGCTACAGGAGGTGCAAGCTCTCTAGATTTTGCAAGGAAGTTAGGCATTGGTACCAAAGATGGAAATATAGACGTGGGCCAAGATATGCTAACGGATGTTCCTAGGGTGTATGCTGCTGGAGACTGCACTGGTAGCCAAAATCAGGTTGCAGTAGCCGTTGGAGAAGGAGCTATCGCCTCCATAAATCTGATGGAAGATTTGAAAGAATGAATCTTTGATTTGCGGATGAACCAATTAGGCAGGTCCGAAGACCTCAACATGTATGCTGCCTTGTTCGATCTTCTTTCGGATGTATTTGGCCAGGAGCTTTTTTATGGTTTTCCGGCTTGGCGGAATTAAAAGAGAGAATCCTATTGCATCGGTTATCAGCCCTGGGGTTAGTAGAAGAGCACCACCGATCAGTATCAAGAATCCATCAAAGATCCTACCGGCTGGCACCGACCCCGACCTAACCTCCCTTTGGAATCTAATCCAGGCATTAATTCCCTCGCGCTTGGCTAGCATACCTCCAACGATACCTGTTATTAAAATCAAGAGCAAGGTTTCAAGGCTACCTATGATGTTGGCTATTTCGAAGAGGATAACTAGCTCTATAAATGGAACCGCAATAAAAGGAATGACCCACTTCCATAAATTTGGCATTTGAATTGTATAAGAGTTACATACTAAAAAATGTTGCAGAGTTAAGACAAGGCGTAGAAATCAAGTTAAATTGCTAAGTACAATATGAGAGGTTCGGTAGTAATGGGAAATAAATGTTCAAAATGTAGAACTACATCTGGACAAATAGAAGAAGACGAGAGGAGACAAGATATTGCAGTTCTTGCTACTTCTATCTCTCTCATCGTTGTAGGTCTTATTTTGGAGCATGTGTATGAAGCTCCAATCCTGTCTCTTGTGTTTCTCGTTCTGGCAGCGCTGCCTACGGGATATTTTATAGCGAGAAGTGCTTTTTCCTCGCTTTTTGAAGGACAGCTTGATATAAACTTTTTAATGTTGGTCGCAGCTTTTGCAGCGTTTTTGATAGGTTACAGCATTGAAGGAGCTGCCGTATTATTTCTGTTCTACCTTGCTGAATCACTCGAAGACTTTGCAGGTAGAAGAGCCCGGAAATCCATGAAAGACCTCTTGGAACTTTCTCCTGACACTGCTAAGATTAAAGTGGATAGTGAAGTTAAGGAGATTCATGTGCACGAGGTAAACGTAGGAGATACTGTAGCGGTAAAGCCTGGTGAAAGAATACCTTTAGATGGCACCATCCTTAAAGGATCTACGAGCGTTAATCAGGCCCCAGTTACTGGTGAGTCTATGCCGGTTACAAAGGAGGAAGGTGATGAGGTTTTCGCTGGAACCCTAAACGAGGAAGGTTACATAGAGTTCGAAGTAACCAAACCTTCAGATGAGACAACGATTTCTAAAATAGTTGAGATAGTTGAAGAGGCGCAGAAAAAGAAATCTAAGAGGGAGAAGCTCGTTGAAAGATTTGCAAAGTATTACACACCAGCCCTGCTTACTTTTGCGCTGATGGTTGCTTTAATCCCTCCTTTTTTGATGGCTGGAGACTTTTTCGAGTGGATATATAGGGCACTGATACTCATGGCAGTTTCATGTCCTTGTGCATTCATACTTTCAACTCCTGCCTCGATGGTTTCAGGTATAACTTCCGCGTCTAGGAGAGGTGTATTAATCAAGGGAGGCATCCACCTCGAAGAGATAGCGGATTCTCGCGTCGTTGTTTTCGATAAAACTAGGACAATAACCGAAGGAAAACCCAAAGTTGTAGACATTCTTCCATTCTATAAACAAAAAGATACATTTGATGACAGAAGTGGTGGAAAAGAAGGTAAAAACTTATTAGGTGAAGCGCAAAGGTCCATACTAAAAATAGCTTATTCTGTAGAGAAGATGTCGACCCATCCAATAGCAGATGCTATAACAAGGGAAGGAGAACGCCATGGAGTCTGTTCGATTGATGTAGATGATCTTGAATCTAAACCTGGAAAGGGATTAGTTGCATCCCATAGTGGAACTAAGTACTTCGTAGGATCTAGGGATTTATTCGACGAAAAGGGCGTTGCATATCCGGCAGAGGAAGTCAAGAAGATAGAGAAGAGTGGTAGAATGGTCGTTATCGTGGGCACACAAGAAGGTGCCATAGGTGCCATAATGCTGAGAGATAGTGTAAGAGAAGGAGTTAAAGAAACTATCTCGGAGATAAAAGAGCAAGGAATTAAAGCGGTAATGCTCACAGGAGACAACGAAATGGTTGCAAGATCTATAGCAGATGATGTGGGTATCGATGAGTTTAGAGCCAACCTCCTTCCAGATCAGAAGGCAGAAATAGTTGAGGAATTGGTTGATGAATACGAGCACGTTGTGATGATAGGTGATGGTATAAACGATGCCCCAGCTCTCTCGGAAGCCAGTGTAGGTATATCTCTTGGAGCAGCAGGTTCAGATATAGCAATTGATACGGCAGATATAGTTTTCATGGAAGACGAGGTATCCAAGCTTAGCTATGTAGTAAGCTTAGGGAAAAAGACAGTGAGCAATATAGCTCAAAATATTACAGTATCGATATCTGTCAAGTTCGTTCTGGCAATTCTTGCGATGGTTGGGTACATGACGCTTTCTGCAGCTGTTGGTATAGGCGACATGGGACTCTCTCTTGTGGTTATCTTAAATGCTCTGCGCTTGAGTTCCATATGATAAATAGTTTTCTAAGTAGGAACTTTAACTCTTTTTTTATTAACTCTTTACTCAGGAAGTCTCCTTACCTATTTTTAATTTTGGCGGATAATGAATTGTACAATATGCATATATGAATAGAATAGCATACCAATAGTGACGGGGTGTCGTAAAGCTCCGAACTCCAAGTTGGTGGATAGCGTCAGGGCAGGAGAGGATGAATAACTCTTTTGAACGAAGAAAGCCTCTTCTGACATCAGGAGTACCGTGACCGTGCTCGAAGCCACTACCGTTGACCTGACCTCTGTACAGCAAGTCAGCTAGGTAGGTGGCAACTGTCGAAAAGGGAGACGTTATTTAGAATAATAAAGTAAAAGATTAAATACCAAAATAGAATATTATAGTATTAAATATCAAAATAGAATATTATAGTAAAGGATTAAAAAGTAAAATGAAGCCAATCAAACTATTGTTGGTAGATGACGAATCGATCCATCTCGATCTATCGTCCGAGTTTTTGAGGAAAGAAGATAAAGGGTTTGTAGTAGATACTGCTACTTCTGCAGAAGAAGCCTTAGATTTGATTGAAGAAAAAGAGTACGATTGCATAGTTTCCGATTACCAGATGCCTTCCATAGATGGTTTAGAGTTTTTAGAGAGAGTAAGAAACGAACTCGATACCCCTTTCATAATGTTTACAGGTAAAGGTAGGGAAGAGGTTGCCATGGAAGCTTTGAACTTGGGAGCAGACAGGTACATACAAAAGGGAGGGGACGTTAGAAGCCAGTTTGGCGTCTTGTCAGATGCTATAAAGCAGGAAGTTAGGCATTACAGAACCAAAGAGAGGGAAAGAGAGTTAGAAGCATTAAGGAGGACCGTGAGAGAAGTAAACCAAGTACTCACCAAGGGAAGAAATCTAGTAGAAACTTCAAAGAAGGTATGCGACGCACTGTTAGAAACTAAAGGATACTTAGATATCTCCATAGCTCTTGAAGTTCCTGCTTATGATTCTGAAGGAAGTACAAAACAAAAAAGTAGAGTGTTGAAACCAGTTGCAAGCTGCGGGGACCATGATAGAAAGGAATGGGAACTAAAGTTAGATGAAGATATAAAATCGGATTTGGGTAGTGTAGATATAAACAAGAACATTCCAGAATGTTTCAAACAAGTTATTGAAACTAGAGAGGAGCTCATAATAGAGAGTAAAAAAGACTCCGAATGCTGCACAGAATGTGAATTCTGCCTCTACGATGAGGATCACAGCACGGTAAAGATACCCATAAAGCTTAAAGAAAGGTTAGGCATCCTAAGTTTCTGCCTGGAAACTGATAGGCTCAACGAAAATGAGCTAACCCTGTTGAGAGAAGTAGCAAAGGATATAGAATGTGGATTCAGGAGGATGGAAATAGAGGAGGCGCTTGAGGAAAGCGAGAAGGAGAAGAAGTTTATTTTGAACAGCTTAGAAGAGATAATAGTATATCAAAATAAGGATCATGAAATTCTATGGGCAAACAAAGCAGCTGGCAAATCTGTAGATGAGAATTCAGGAGATCTAAAAGGGAGAAAGTGCTACGAAGTTTGGCACGATAAAGAAGAACCTATCGAAGATTGTCCGGTTGAAAAAGTAATGAAGACTGGTGAGATTCAGAAGAATGAAATAGAGACTGCAGATGGTAAAAGATACATCATAACCGGCTATCCTATACTGGATAACGGTGGCGAGGTCGAAAAAGTCATTGAAATAAGAATGGACGTAACGGAAAAGAAAAAAAGGAAAAAAAAGGAAGATTTCCTGCATTCATTATTAAGACATGACATAAAAAACAAACTACAGGTTTCTCTTGGCTACACTCAGCTTTTAAAGGAGGATCTTGATAGTTTAACTGAAAAACATGAAAGATTTATAGGTAAGGATTGGAAGGTCAAACATGCAGTCATAGACCTTATTGAAAAGGTAAAAAAAGTTCGTAAAGCTTACTACGAGGAGCTGAAAGATGTTGATCTGAAGGCTGTAGTTAATAGTGCGGTTGAAAAATATCAATACGAAGCAGCTAATAGAAGCATAAAAATCGAAATAGATGATGAACTCCAAGAAAATGATTGTAATCTTAATGTCTTGGGCGGCGAACTCATGGAAGAAATATTTTCCAACTTAGTTATAAACTCTATAAAGCATTCCGAAGGAAGCAAATTGAGGATTGGGGCAACGGAATACAAAGATGTAATAGTAACAACAGTAGAGGACGATGGTAAAGGAATCCCAGATGAGGAAAAGGACAAAGTATTAAAAAAGGGATACACTTCAGGTGGAGGGTCTGGCCTGGGGCTCTACTTTGCTAAGGAGATAGCTGAAAGTTACGATGGAAGTATAGAAATTAAAGATTCGGAGCTTGGTGGAGCAAAGTTTGATATAACCTTTAAGAAGGCTCGATAGATATATTTTATATACTTTATCTTAAAAACAGCAAGTTTAAAGTTTTAAATAAATGTGAAGGAGTATTAAAAAATGAAGAGAAGAGAGGAGAAGGAAGTAGAGGTTAGAAAGACCGGAATAAACGGGTTGGACAATATTTTGGGAGGTGGCATCCCCGAAGGGCACGTAGTTTTAATCACTGGCGAATCGGGAACGGGTAAGACAGTTCTATCTCTACAGTGGTTATTCGAGGGTTGGGCTCAGTTCGAAGATCCAGGAATCTACCTGTCGGTTACGGAGCCATTTACCAAAGCTATTGAGAATGTATCTACGATGGATTTTTATGATCAAGCTCCCTTGGAATCGGGAGGATTGCGTTTCACTGATTTGAGGAGTATGGTCGAGCTGATGGACTTTGGCATAAGTGGAAGCGTTAGTAAGGAAGATATCGAAGAACTGGTGAACAGAATAGAAGGGCTTGTCGATAAGACCGGGGCCAGAAGAATGGTGATCGACTCCATTACTGCAGTCGGCTACATGATCGATGATACTGAACTTTTCAGATACTTCATATTTAGGCTAGGCACGGTCATGAGCGGTAAAAACTGTACGATATTTTTAACCTCCGAGTCGAGGAATGGTTCTACCCCCTTCAATGTAGAGGATTTTATATCCGATGGAATCATACACCTTGACTACACCCATGGAGAAGAAGCGGTAATAAGGAAGATGGAAGTTAGAAAGATGCGGGGAATCGACTTTAGGTCGGGAAATGCGTTCTTCAATATAACTTCAGACGGTATACTCGTGTACGAAAAGATTCCGGTCGAAAGAAAGCTGGTGGGTACAGATTTCGAGAACAGGAAGAAAACTGGAGTAGAAGAACTTGACAAAATGCTGGATGGAGGGTACCCTGAAGGTCACATAATTTTGGTTACTGGAAATTCAGGTACTGGTAAAACTACTTTTTGTATGCAGTTTTTGGTCGAAGGGATAAAAAATGGAGAAAATTGCGTTTTCGTTAACTTAGAGGAACCATTACAACAGGTAAAAAAGACGGCGGCATCCCACGGTTGGGATTTCGATGAATACGAAGAAAAAGGTTTATTACGATTTGTAACCCCAGAACTGATAGATACCTATCCAGATAAGTTTTTATCCGAAATCTTAACGGCTGTGGATGAAACTAACGCGGAAAGAATAATACTGGATTCGGCATCATCTCTGCCATCTGCGGGCTTGAGCGAAGACAAGCTTAGACGGATACTGCTGCAGCTAAATTCAGCTTTGAAGTCCAGGGGCGTAACAGGAATGATGACGCACCTCACGAGTGGATTATTTTCGCATGATTCAGATAAGGTACTTGGATCCACGCAGGCAAGCGACCTCAGATTGAGTTCACTCTGCGATGGTATTTTGATACTCAGGTACGTAGAGAAAGAGGGAGAGGTAGGAAAGGCCCTAAACGTTTTGAAAATGAGAGGTTCCAAGCACGACAAGAAAATCAGGAGCTTTGACGTGACAGAAGAGGGCATAGACATACACATGGATGAAGATTGGGTCGAAAGAGGAAAATAGGAGTTAAAAAAAATGGCTGAAATTGAGAATGGAATAGGAAGAAAAGAGGAAGAAGTAAGAAAAACGAGGGCCTGGGTGTTTTACTCTAGCAGGACTGAACCAGAACTCCTCACTTTTTATGCGGATGGACTGGCCTACCTTAAAGACCAAGGAGTGGAGCTAAAGATTGTAGACGTAGCTGAAGACAAGGAAAAAGCAAAGGAGTTCGATGTTAGGTCTACCCCTACTGTTATACTTGGAAGAAACGGAGAAGAACTCGAAAGATACGAAGTAGTCAGTTATTTGGACGGCATTCTAGAGAAGGATGAGCTTAAGAAGGCTCTTGAGGATTAGTTGAACTTTGATCAGAGTTGTGCTTACTCTATATATGGTTATAGTATACTATGGCTGTTCCCCCGAAGTCTAGTTAACCTTAATAATGTATTATTTTCTATAGCGGTTTGGAAACCTTGAAAAACTAATTTTTATATAAAAAAACTATATATAATGTTCTTTGGAGCTAAAATGAAATCTATCAAACTATTGTTGGTAGATGACGAATCGACCTATCTTGATCTATCGTCCGAGTTTTTGAGGAAAGAAGAAAAGTTCGATATAGATACTGCTACTTCTGCAGAAGAAGCCTTAGATTTGATTGAAGAGAAAGAGTACGATTGCATAGTTTCTGATTACCAGATGCCCTCCATGGATGGTTTAGAGTTTTTAAGGGAGTTGAAAAGAGCTGGGCTGAAAAACTTTCCCTTCATAATGTTTACAGGTAAGGGTAGGGAAGAAGTTGCCATTGAAGCCATGAACTTGGGAGCGGACAGGTACATACAGAAGGGAGGGGACGTTAGAAGCCAGTTCAAGGAGTTGGCGCATGTTATAAAGCAGGAAGTTGAGCACGATCTCATAGAAGAAAGGCTTAAATTAACCAACTATTCCCTCGAAAATGCTGATATAGGTGCCCTCTGGATTTCTCCAAATGGTGTAATTAAGTACGCAAACAAAAAAATTTGTAAAAATTTAGGATACAACCGTGGTGAGATGATAGGCTTGAGAGTTTCCGACATAGATCCTAACTATTCTAACGATAGGCCCCAAGTTTGGAACGAAATCAAGGAAGAGGGTAGTAAAACCTTCGAATCCGAGCACATGACTAGAGAAGGGAGGACTTTCCCTGTTAGGATAACCAGCCACTACCTGAAAAAGAATGGTGAAGAGTATGAATTTGCCTTCGTTCGAGATATTTCGGAACAGAAAGAAAAAACTAGAGAACTGGAAATGCATAAAGTGATATTTGAGGAGTTAACTGATCCTGTGATGATTAAAGATGTGGAAGGAAAGTATGAATTGGTGAACGATGCAGTGACCGAGTATCTAGGGTTTTCTGAGGACGAGATACTGGGCAAAACTGACAAAGAATTGTTTGGGGAAGAAGCAGGTAAAGAACTATGGGAGCGGGAGAAACAGGTTTTGGATAAGGAAGAGCTCACTACTTATGAGGAAAAACTGCCGACCCAACAAGGTGATTGTTTTTTTAAAACTACCAGGATTCCCTACTACGATGAAGACGGAAAATTATCAGGGATAATCGGCATCTGTAGAGATATAACAGAACAGAAAGAAAGTGAAGAAAAATACAGAATTATGGCCGAGGGATCAAAAAACGGAATATACGTATTTCAAGACGGTAAGTTTAAATTCGTTAATGATGCTCTCTTGGAGATTTCTGGATATAGGCGGGAAGAGCTTAAAAAAATAGATTTTCAGGATCTTGTCCATCCGGATCACGCAGAAAAAGTGAAAGAGTGGACCGAAAAAGCTTATAGAGGCAACCTTTCAAATCTCCCCGAAAGGCCAGAGTTAAAAATTATTAAAAAAGACGGAACCCCTATCTGGGTAGAAGTAACTCCCTCTCTTACAAAGTTCGATGGAAAGCCGGCAATAATAGGCAATGTAGCTGAAATCGGAGAGAGAAAGAAATCTGAAAAGGAGCTACAAAGACTATCTTCTATTATTAAAAAATCTTCTGAAGCCATAATCTGCACTGACACGGATTTTCAGATCACATACATGAATCCTGCGGCAGAGGAGATGTATGGTTACACCTTGGAAGAGGTTGAAGGAGAAACTACGAGGGTATTCAATGCTGAGCCTGAAGATGAAAAGATACAGGAGGAAATTTACGATTCAGTCTCTGCAGGAAAAACGTACAAAAACGTTCTGTTAAACAAACGTAAGAATGGTAGCAAATTCTACTGTGAGGTGAAGATATCATCTATTTCTGGTGAGGATATAGAAGGATACGTAAGCTCACAAAGAGATGTAACTGAGCGTAAAGAGGCAGAAAAAAGGCTCGGACAAAAGAGAGCCACTTTAGAAGGCATGCTTGATGGTATAGAAGATGTTATCGGTTTTCAGGAGCCAGACCACACTATAATTCGATACAATAAGGCTGGTTATAAACTACTTGGTATGTCTCCTGCAGAGGTGGAAGGTAAAAAATGCTATGAACTTATAGGTCGAGAAGAGGAGTGTGAGAGATGTGCAACTAGAAAAGCTTTGGAGAGCAAAAAAATCGAAACTATAGAGAAGTATCAACCAGAGCTGGGCATTTATTTAAAGGTAAAAAGCAATCCTATTTTGGACGAAGAAGGCGAGGTCTCTTTTGTGATAGAGCAGTTGACAGACAT
>SL_8KL_010_SEDDRAFT_10003367_pt1 | contig 13204 bp, 15 predicted proteins | sample SodLakKL_010_SED_4_FD_11160 | JGI IMG/M metagenome (IMG submission 11160) | reverse complement strand
GCTGACGACCCGCACCCGGGCAGCACTGGAGGCGGCCGGCTCCCGCGTCCTGACCCACCGGCGGGTGCCCCCCAACGACGGCGGGCTCGCCTACGGCCAGCTCGCTGCGGTGGCGGCCCGCCTGGCCCGCGCCGGCCCGCCCGCGACGACGACCGATCGACACCGCACGTAACGACCGACGACGGAAGGGATGACGATGTGCCTCGGGGTTCCCGGACGGATCGAGGCGATCCGCGACGAGCAGGGCACGCCGATGGCGTCGGTGGACTTCGGCGGGATCCGCAAGGACGTCTGCCTGGCCTACCTGCCGGAGGCCGAGGTCGGGGACTACACCCTGGTGCACGTCGGCTTCGCCATCACCCGCATCGACGAGGCGTCGGCGCTCGAGACGCTGGAGCTGATCCGCTCGATCGGCAACCTCGCCGAGGAGCTCGGGGAGGAGCCCGCCGACCTCGCGGGCGACCCGGTCGTCGGGGGAGGTGGGACGTGAAGTACCTGGACGAGTTCAACGACCCCGAGCTCGCCGCGCAGCAGTTCGAGGAGATCGCGCGCATCGTCACCCGTCCCTGGGCGCTGATGGAGGTGTGCGGGGGGCAGACCCACTCGATCGTGCGCAACGGGATCGACCAGCTCCTGCCCGAGCAGGTCCGCCTGATCCACGGCCCCGGCTGCCCGGTGTGCGTCACCCCGCTGGAGACCATCGACAAGGCGCTGGCGATCGCCGCCCGCGACGACACGATCTTCTGCTCCTTCGGGGACATGCTCAGGGTCCCCGGAAGCCACCACGACCTGTTCCAGATCCGCTCGGCCGGCGGTGACGTGCGCGTGGTCTACTCCCCGCTCGACGCCGTGCGGATCGCCGCCGAGCACCCGGACAAGGAGGTCGTGTTCTTCGGCATCGGGTTCGAGACCACCGCGCCGGCCAACGCCATGACCGTGGTCGAGGCCAAGCGCCGTGGGCTCACCAACTTCTCCATGCTGGTCAGCCACGTGCTGGTGCCGCCGGCGATCGCCGCGATCGCCTCCTCGCCGGACACCCAGGTCAACGCCTACCTCGCCGCCGGCCACGTCAACACCGTCATGGGCACCGCCGAGTACGAGCCGCTGGTTGAGCGGTTCAAGGTCCCGATCGTGGTGACCGGCTTCGAGCCCCTCGACGTGCTCGAAGGCATCCGCCGCGCGCTGCTCCAGCTCGAGCAGGGCCGCGCCGAGGTGGAGAACGCCTACCCCCGGGCGGTCAAGGCGGGCGGCAACCCCGCCGCCCAGGCCGTGCTGGCCGAGGTGTTCGAGGTGTGCGACCGGCCATGGCGCGGCATCGGGGTCATCCCGGCCAGCGGCTGGCGGTTGTCGGAGCGCTACCGCGACTTCGACGCCGAGGACCGCTTCGAGGTGACCGACCTGCACGTCGAGGAGTCGCCGCTGTGCCGCTCGGGTGAGGTGCTGCAGGGGCTGATCAAGCCGAACGAGTGCGAGCAGTTCGGCATCACCTGCACCCCGCGCAAGCCGCTCGGCGCCACGATGGTGTCCTCCGAGGGTGCCTGCGCCGCCTACTACCAGTACCGCCGACTGGCGCTGCAGGAAGAGGTGCGAGCGTGACCGAGGGAGCCGAGGTCGTCACCAGCGTGCGCGCCGGCGCGTGGAGCTGCCCGCTGCCGCTGCGCGACCACGAACGCATCGTCACCGGACACGGCGGCGGGGGGCGGCTGTCGAGCGAGCTGATCGAGCACCTCTTCCGGCCCGCCTTCGGTGGCGAGGTGGACGATCCCGCCCACGACTCGGTGGTGCTGCCCGTGCCCACGGGTGGGGCGCGGCTCGCCTTCTCCACCGACGCCTACGTGGTCACCCCGGTCATCTTCCCCGGGGGCAGCATCGGAGACCTCGCGGTCAACGGCACGGTCAACGACATCGCCATGTCCGGTGCGATCCCGCTGGTGCTGTCGGCGGCCTTCGTCCTGGAGGAGGGCCTGGAGCTCGCGACCCTGGGCCGGATCGCCGAGGACATGGGTCGCGCCGCCGCGGCCGCGGAGGTCCGCCTGGTCACCGGCGACACCAAGGTCGTCGAGGCGCGGGACCGTGGCGGTCTGACGATCACCACCGCCGGCTATGGCGTCATCCCCGACGGGGTGGAGCTCGGGCCGAAGCGGGTCCGCCCCGGGGATCAGGTGCTGCTGAGCGGACCGATCGGTGAGCACGGCATGGCCATCATGAGCCTGCGCGAGGGGCTGGAGTTCGAGTCGCAGCTCCGCACGGACTCCGCACCCCTGGCCGGGCTGGTGCAGACCATGCTGGCTGCGGCGCCCGGAGGTGGCGTGCGGGCGCTGAGGGACGCGACCCGTGGCGGGTTCGCCGCCGTGCTGTGCGAGCTCGCCGAGGCCGGCGGGACCGGGATCGAGTACGTGGAGCGTGACGTGCCGGTCCCGTCGGACGTGGCCGCGGCCTGCAGCTTCCTCGGCTTGGATCCGACCCACGTGGCCAACGAGGGCAAGCTGGTCGCCGTCGTCGCGCCCGAGGTCGCCGAGGTGGTCCTCGAGGCGATGCGCAGCCACCCCCAGGGCCGGGAGGCCGTCCGGGTCGGTGAGGTGGTGGACGACCACCACGGCATCGTCGTGGCACGGACCGGCATCGGGGCCAGGCGGGTCGTCGACCTGCCGCTCGGCGAGCAGCTGCCGCGGATCTGCTGATGTCGATGATCAAGGATGGCGCTGCAGAGGCCCGGCCCATGCGTCGTCGGCTGCGCATCGTGCTGTGGGTGCTGCTCGGGTTGCTGGTTGCGGCCATCCTCGCGTTCGTGGTCTGGGCCAGCCTGGCCGCACCCGCGGAGCCCGGACCGCTGGAGGCGGCGCTGGACGACCCGGCGGTCGAGGTGATCCAGGGGCCGGTGGTGGAGCTCAGACCGGCCGGGTCCGAGCCGACCCGTGGGGTGGTGTTCTACCCCGGCGCGCGGGTCCACCGGGATGCCTACATCGCGACCTGGGCGCCGATCGTGGCCGCCACCGACACCCTGGTACTGATCCCTCGGATGCCGCTCAACCTGGCCATCTTCGGTCGCTCGCGGGCGGCCCCGTTGATCGAGGACACGCCGGGGATCGAGACCTGGTGGGTCGGCGGCCACTCCCTCGGTGGGGCCATGGCGGCGAGCTGGCTCGGTGACCAGGAGCCGGGGGCGGTGGACGGGCTCACCCTGTGGGCGTCGTTCTCCACCGGTGGAGCCGAACTGGGAGAGCGTGACGAGCTCAGCGTCCTGTCGGTCTCGGGCAGCCGGGATGGGTTGGCCACCCCAGAGGACATCGCCGAGCGCCGCGCGTTGTTGCCGCCCGACGCGCTGATGGTCGAGGTCGAAGGTATGAACCACGCGCAGTTCGGCCGGTACGGCCCCCAGCGTGGGGACCTCGAGCCGAAGATCGACGGCTCGGTCGCCCAGTCAGCTCTCACCGAGGCGCACGTCACCGCGTTCCTCGGCGTCGACGCCGACCTCTAGGTCCACGATGCGGATCGCCACCTGCACCACGTCGTCGGGCTCGGGATCGCCGATCTCCCGGGCGAGGGCCGCCGCGATCATCGCGGCGGCGTGGCGCACCGGGCGACAGGGCGGGTGACCGACCTCGAAGGAGGTCCCCTCGATACCGATGACGGTGAGGTCGTCGGGGAGCCGGGCCAGGGCCACGGCCAGGTGCAGGGTGGTCGCCACGCCGAGGTCGTGGGTGCCGCCACCGGTCGCCGGCAGGTGCTCGAGCAGCCGCTGACCGGACCAGCGGTGGACGGTGCCGGGGCGCCGCCCGGTGCGGACCGTGTCGACCAGCACCACCCGCTCGGCGGTGTCCCACAGGGGATCGGTCAGGATGGAGCTGGGATCGCCGGACACGATCCTCGCCACCACGCCCTCGGTGTCCTCCAGCGCCCGGGCGACGATCGCCCCGGCCCCATCGTCGCCGCGGTCGGGGTGGCCGACACCGAGCACCAGGGTGGTCATCGCCTCCGTACCGTCAGGTCGAGGAAGTGGGTGGAGCAGGAGATGCAGGGGTCGTAGTTGCGGATCGCCTGCTCACACTGCCACTGCAGCGCGTCGTCGTCCAGATGCAGATGGGCCTGGACGAACTCGAGCAGGTCTTCCTCGATCGCGGGTTGGTTCTGGGAGGTCGGTGGCACGATCACCGCGTCGGTGATCAACCCCTCCTCGTCGAGGGTGTAGCGGTGGTAGAGGATGCCCCGAGGCGCCTCGGTGGCCCCGTGGCCGGTCCCGGCCACGGGCCGGACCTCTACGGCCGGGGTCTCGGGTCGGTCGTAGGCGTCGATCAGCCGCAGGGCCTCGTCGAAGGCGTACACGGTCTCGATCGCCCGCACAACGATGCTGCGGAAGGGGTTGGTCACCGCCTCGGCGCACCCCACCTCGGCCGCCAGGTCGGCGATCTCCGCCGGGAGCCGGTCGGCGTTGAGGTTGAAGCGCGCGGCCGGCCCGACCAGGTAGGTGCCGCCGTCGGTCATGCGACCATGCAGTGCCGTGGAGTGCTCGACGTGCTCCTCGTGGAAGTGCTCGGGCCAGGCGGCGATCGGCACGTCCAGACCACTGTTGGTCACCAACCGGCCGTCCTCTATCGGGTAGCCGGTGGCACCCGGTGGTAGGGAGTCCTGCTCCGGACGCAGTGAGGCGAAGGTGTGGCTCTGGTCCAGGTCGGGGAACTCGAACCCGGCCACCAGGCGGGCCGCAGCGATCGCGGCCTCCCGTCCCCACAGCAGCTCGGGGACCATCTCCTGCAGCTCGGTCCGGGTCGGGGCCCGGTGGAAGCCACCGACGCGCACGTTGATCGGGTGGATCGCCCGCCCGCCGATCACCTCGAGGAGTTGGTTGCCGGCCTTGCGCAGCCGGAGGGCCATCTCGACCAGGTCGCGGTGGTCGGCCGCCATCTCGATCGCGCCCTGGTAGCCGAGGAAGTCCGGGGCGTGGAGCAGGAAGATGTGCAGGACGTGGCTCTCGATCCACTCCCCGCAGTACAGCAGACGTCGCAGCTGCCGGATCCCGTCGGGCATCGGCATCCCATCGGGGGTCCCGATCCCGCACAGCGACTCGATGGCGTTGATCGCCGACAGCTGGTAGGCCACGGGGCAGATCCCGCAGATGCGGGCGGTGATGTCCGGCGGCTCGAGGTAGGTGCGACCTCGCAGCATGGCCTCGAAGAACCTGGGTGGCTCGTAGATGCGCAGCTGCACCTGCTCCACCCGGCCGTCGGCCACCTCGACGTGCATGGCGCCCTCACCCTCGACTCGGGCGAGGGCTTCGACGGAGATGGTGCGGTCGTGGCTGTGGCTCACGTCGCCACCTCCTCCTCCGGCTCGTGACGACGCGACTCGCGGCGGAAGGCGGGTGCGTCGGCGTTGAAGCTCCGGAACAGCCGGACCAGGTCCGGGTGCTCCATGGCGAGCTCCTCCTCGAGCCAGGCAGCGAGGGAGGCGGCGTTGGGGGACTCGGCCGGTCCGAAGCAGCCGTAGCAGCCCCGGTCGAAGGCCGGACAGCGCGCGTTGCACCCGGCCTGGGTGACCGGTCCGAGGCAGGGCGTGCCGTGGGCCACCGCCACGCACAGGTTGCCGCGCAGCTTGCACTCCACGCACACCGAGTGGGTCGGGGTGATGGGCTTGCGTCCGGCCAGGATCGCGTTGATGACCTCGACGAGCTGGCTGGTCTCGATCGGGCAGCCGCGCAGCTCGAGGTCCACCGGTACGTGCTCGGCGATGGCGGTGGAGTCCGCCAGGGTGTCCACGTACTCAGGACGGGCGTACACCAGGGACCGGAACGCCTCCACGTCGCCGAAGTTGCGTAGCGCCTGGATGCCGCCCGCCGTCGCACACGCACCGATCGTGATCAGCGTGGTGGAGAGGTCGCGGACCTGGCGGATCCGCTCCGCATCGTCGGGGGTGGTGATCGAGCCCTCCACCAGGGAGATGTCGTAGGGCCCCTCCTTGACCTCCCGGGTCGCCTCCAGGAAGTAGGCGATCTCGATCTCCCCGGCGATCGCGAGCAGCTCGTCCTCGGCGGACAGCAGTGACAGCTGGCACCCGTCGCACGACGCGAACTTCCAGACCGCGACCGTGGGGCGTCCGATCCCTTCCGTCACGGCACCCACCTCCTCATCCTCGGTTCACAGCTCCCGAACGTCCAGCAGCCCGGCGACCTCGGGCCAGCTGAAGACCGGACCATCGCGGCACAGGAACACCGGTCCGAGCTGGCAGTGCCCACAGGTGCCGACCCCGCACTTCATGTTGCGCTCCAGGGTCACGAAGATCCGCTCCGGCGGGACCCCACGCTTGAGCAGGGCCTCGGCGGAGAACCACATCATGACCTCCGGCCCGCAGGTCAGGACGACGCAGTTCTCCGGGTCGAAGGGCACCCGGGGGATCAGTTTGGTCACGACCCCCACCCGGCCGCCCCAGCCCCGCACCGCGCTGTCCACGGTCACGTGGACGTCGATGCCGCGGTCGGCGTGCCAGCGATCGAGGTCGTCACGGAACACCAGGTCGCGGGGGCTGCGGGCGCCCTTGAGCAGCACGATCCGGCCGTAGCGCTCCCGGTGCCGCAGCGCCTCCACGATGGCCGGCCGCACCGGTGCCAGCCCGATACCGCCGGCGATGATCACCAGGTCCTTGCCCTCAGCCTCCTGCAGGGGCCAGGGGCGGCCGTAGGGACCGCGGATCCCGATCCGGGTTCCCGGCTGCAGGTCGTTCAGCGCTCGGGTCACCCAGCCCACGGCGCGGATGGTGTGCGACAGCAGCCCCGGGGTGGCGGGGTCGGAGGAGATCGAGATCGCGGCCTCGCCGATGCCGTAGACGTAGACCATGTCGAACTGGCCCGGCCGGAAGGCGATCGGGTGCTGCTGGGGCGCGACGTCGATCGTCACGATGTCGTGGGTCTGGTGCCGGACCGTGGTGATCTGGTACGGCCGGCTCGTCAGGGTGCCCTGGGTCGGGACGTCAAGCACGGTCATGATGGGTCATCTCGACGAGTTGGGCGCGGGTGAACTGCAGCCGCTGGACGACCAGCAGGCCGATCCGTTGTGTCAGCGCCAGGCCGAACACCGGGTCGGTGTCGATCAACCCACGCAGGTGGGCTGCATCGAGCTGGAGGAGACGGACGGGGGTCAGGCAGCGGGCGTCGAACAGCCAGCGGTAGGGCGGGAACAGCCAGGACCAGCCGACCGGGTCACCGCCGTGCAGGGTCTCCAGCACGATCGGATCGTCCCCCGGCTCGGTCACTTCCAGCGACACGTCACCGTCGAGCAGCAGCGCCAACGCGTCGGCCGCGTGGCCGCGCTGCAGCAGGAGGCTGCCCGCCGGGAGCTCGTGTTCGCTGGTGGCCTCCGCCATGGCGCGAACGTGGCCCACGTCCAGGTCGGCGCAGAAGGGGTGGCCCGCGAGCGTCACGCGCAAGGTGTCGGGGTCACCGGCGGTCAGGGAGGCGTGATGGCTCATCATCCCTCCTGCAGCGGGCTCGGCACCATCGGCCACGGCGCCACGTTCTCCTCCGAGGTCCGACGGATGATGTCGACCTCCTCGGTGAGGTCGATGCCGACGGGGCACCAGGTGATGCAGCGACCACAGCCGACGCAGCCGGAGGTGTCGAACTGGTCGATCCAGGTGGCGAGCTTGTGGGTGAGCCACTGGCGGTACCGCGACCTGGTCGAGTTGCGCACACTTGCGGGGCCCGTGTGGGTGAACTCCAGCGAGAAGCAGGAGTCCCACCGGCGTTCACGACTCGCCTCGGTGCCGGCCAGGTCGGTGCGGTCCTCGACCGTGGTGCAGAAGCAGGTCGGGCAGACCAGGGTGCAGTTGGCACAGGCGAGACACCGCTCGGCGATAGCGTCCCACCGCGGGTGATCGAGGTTGCCCATCAGCAGGCCGTGGATCTCCGTGGTGTCGAGCTGACGTTCCAGCCGCGCGGACGCCGACGCCAGGACCTCCTTGCGGGCGTCGAGGTCCTCCTCGCTCGCCACGTCGTGCTCCACCCGCTCCAGCAGCTCCTCGCCCGTGGTGGTCCCGGCCCGCGCCAGGAAGCGGTGCTCGCCGTCGAGCAGCTCGGTCAGGATCAGATCCGCACCCGTCTCCAGGCCGGGGCCGGTCTTCATCGAGTGGCAGAAGCAGGTCGCGGCGGGCGCACCGCACTCGACGGCGACCAGCAGGACGTCGGCACGGTTCGCCGCGTACACCTCGTCCTCGACGATGCCGTGCAGCAGCACCCGGTCCTGGACCGCGATGGCAGCCACCTCACACGGGCGGAGTCCGAAGAACGCGAGTCGCCGCTTGGGGCGCTCGGTCTCGATGATCTCGAAGTTGGCGTCGTCCCGGGACTCGGCGGTCCACAAGGGTTGACGGGGTGGGAACAGCGTCCGCTTGGCGCTGGAGGGTCCGACGGCGAAGCCGAAGTAGGCGTCGTCCTCGCGTCGGACCAGCCGGTAGTGACCCGGGGCCTGCTCGTCGCCCCACCCTCGGGGGAGATCGCCCACCTCCGACAAGGGGCCGTGCACGATGGCCTGGTCCCTGACGGTGGGGCCGATGACCTCGTAGCCCTCATGGTGCAGTCGCCCGAGCAGGCGCTCGAGACCGTCCTCCGACAGGACCACGGGCTCGTTCGTGGGTTGCGCCTCTGGCGCGCCCATACACGCACCTCCGGTACCGACCGACGACGGCTCCGGTACCAACGTCACCGACGGTAGGCAGCCAGGTGCAGCACCAGCAGGGGCGATGGTCCCCACCCGACACCGGCGGATGGGTCCCCTCGACCGGGTCAGCACCGATCATGGCCGCTATGGTCAGGAGTAGGGTCGAGGGTCACGGCGTGGACCAGGCGGCGTGGACCAGGCGTCGGCCGATCGACGGACCGAAGCACCAGCCAGCAGCGAGGAGGATCGCGTGGGCAAGTCGAAGATCGCGAAGAAGGTCGAGAAGCTCGAGAAGGAAGCGGATCAGCTCCGCAAGAAGGCCGAGAAGAAGGGCAAGGAGCTGCAGTCCCAGGCCTCGGACCGCATCGATGAGCTCAGCGACGAGATCAGCGGTGAGCAGGACAAGGGCTCCAAGAAGGGGTTGGTGGCGCTGCTGCTGGCCGCGGGTGCCGGTGCGGCAGCGTTCGTGATGAAGAAGAAGCGCGACCAGGAACTCGACGAGGCCCTCTGGGACGAGCCCCGCTCGATCTGATCCGCCCTGACCAATGACCGCGGTGGCCGGCCTCGTGCCGGCCACCGCGCTGCGCCAGGGGTCGTCACGCCCGGCCGTGGTCCTCCATGGCGGACACGACGTCGGCGAGGAAGCGACGGACGACCTCACGCTCTGCGGGGCTGTAGGGCGCGAGCACCCGCTCGATCGTGGCGGCCAGGGACCCGAAGAACTCCCCGGCCGTGGACTGCGCCGAGGTGGTGATGGCGACCATGCGCCGGCGTCGGTCCTGCGGATCGGTGGAGCGTTCGACGTGGCCGACGCGCTCCAGGCGATCGATCAGCCGGGTGGTCGCCCCGGAGGACAGCTCGAGGGAGCGGGCCAGCTCTCCCGCGCCGAGGTGACCGCCTGCCATCGCCAGTGCCGACAGCGCCTGGACGTCGGTGGCGTGCAGCGACTCCTGCGCGGCGAACCGGGTCCCGACGGCATGCATGTGGGAGCCGAGCTGCTGGAGCAGCTCGACGATGTCACGCGATGATCGATCGCCATCGGTGGGCTGGGAGGGCGGCAACGGGGGCTCCTCGCGGGTCCGTGAGCTGGCCTGCGGCGGGGGGAAGGGACACCGAAACCCACAGCTGTGGTTCCAGCTGTGGAGTTCCACCCATGGAAGTATCCACACTCCCACAGGTTCATCCACAGGTCATGCTGCCGCGGGTTCGTCCTGAGGGGCCTACTGGGCCAGGATCCTCCGGCTGCGAGCGCAGAGCGCGCGTTTTGGGTGCCGGGGTGACCTCAGGCCGTTGCGGCGCGCTGACCCGGTCAGCGGTTCCGGCGACGGATCCGTCCGAGGTCCCGGCGCGTCCCCCGCGCGCCGGGTCCTCGCAGGTCCGGGGTCAGACGCCACCGCCCGCGGTGCGTCGCGGCTCCTCGACCCCAGCGGCCCTCCGGGCGTCTCGGGCTCTTCGCCGGGCTTCGTTCTGGGCCCGGATCGCGGCCTCGGCCTCCTCGGGCGTCGGCGCTGAACCACCGAGGTGCGCCGGTTGCCACCAGTCGTCGGGCGGAGCACCCGGGCGCTGGGGGTAGCTGGCCTGCGCCCGCTCGAGCTCGGCCCCGATGCGGTCCATCACCTGCTGGGTGCGCAGCATGGTCGTGCGTGCGGTCGGCCGGAACGCTTCGCCGTACCGCACCACCACGGCGGCTCCACGGGTCGGCCGGGCGGGTCGGCCCTTGGTCAGCAGGCGTTGGGAGCCCCACAGCGCCACCGGCACGATCGGCGCCTCCACGCTGTCGGCGAGCCGGACCACGCCGCTCTTGCCCCGGCGCGGTACGAACGACGGGCTGATCGTGCCCTCGGGGTGGAGACCGACCGCCTCGCCGTCCTCGAGCACCGCCTGTGCGGCGGCCGCCGACTGCAGGGCGTCCCCGTGGACGTCGACGGGGATCTGTCCGAGCCGGCGCAGCAGGAAGCCGGTGACCGGGTTGTGGAAGAAGTCGTTGCGGGCGAGGAAGCGCACCTCGCGCCGCGGCGCCGGTGGGCCCAGCATCACGAAGGCGAAGTCGAGGTAGCTGATGTGGTTGCTCGCGAGCACGACGGGCCCGGTCGCTGGGATGTGCTCATGGCCTGTCACCCGCAGGTCGACGCCGAGCACCCTGAAGCCGGCAAGGAACAGTGAGGAGCCGAACCGGTACAGGGCGGGCACGGTTCCTCCTTCGGTGCGGCGGCTGGTGCGGCTGGTGCGGGGCTCGCGCGGCCGGCGGCAGGCTAACGCGACCGAGGCCGGCCGGTTGCGAGAAGCAGCGGGATNCGGCTGCTTCTCGCGTGGAGCGCGGGCGGGGCGGGACTGCGGGGCGGGGCGGGGCGAGAAGCAGCGGGATACGGCTGCTTCTCGCGTGGAGCGCGGGCGGCGCGGGACTGCGGGGCGGTGGCGGTGCGAGAAGCAGCGGGATGCGGCTGCTTCTCGCGTGGAGCGCGGGCGGCGCGGGCGGCGCGGGCGGCGCGGGCGGCGCGGGCGGGGCGGGCGGCGACGGCGGCGATCAGGCCAGGACGCGGCGCAGGAACCTGCCGAGTTCGCCGACCAGCGGCAGGAAGGGTGTCACCGAGCGGTGGCCGGCGCCGGGCACGAGACGCAGCCGGGCGGTCGGTCCGGCTGCGTCGACCAGCCGGGCCGCGTCGCGGGGCGGCACCGTCGTGTCGGCGGTCCCGTGCACCACGACCACCGGGGCCGCGATCCGGGCGATGGTGTTGATCGGCGCGAAGGCGTCGAAGCGGTGACCGATCGTGTCCTCGATGGTGGTGAGGACCCGGGTCGTGACGGGCCTCGGAGCGGGCCGCAGCCCGCGGGAGGAGCGGATCAGCTCCGCCGGGTGGGCCATCGCGGCGATGGCGACGACAGCGGCGATGCGCGGGTCCCGCGAGGCGGCGAGCAGGCAGGCGCCGGCCCCCACCGAGTGACCGACGATGCCGATCCGGTCCGGGTCGATCCGCCGGTGGCGTCGGAGCCACTCGACCGCGGTGTCGAGGTCCTCGGCGAACCGTGGCATGGACATGAAGTCCACGGGGTCGCTGCGTCCGTGCCCGCGGGCGTCGAGGTAGAGCAGCGGGAGCCCAGCGGCCAGCAGCTCCGGTGCCGCCGGCAGGAGATCGGTGGCGGCGCTGCCCCACCCGTGCAGCACGACGACCGCGGGTAGCGACCGGGCGCCGGCCGACGCCGCCGGACCCGGGAGGAACCAGCCCCTGAGGCAGGTGCCGTCGGCGGCGGTGAGCTCGACGTCCTCGGCCGCGATACCCAGGTCGGCCGGCGTCGGGTTCGTCGACGTCGGCGGGATGCGGTAGACCCTCAGCAACAACCAGCGCAGCATGCTGGTGACGCTACCCATCATCGGAGTTGACGTGACCGTCGCTACCGCACCCGGTGCCGCGCCTGTCGACCTTGCCGGCGCTCTCCCAGCGCTCGTGACCCCGCTCAACGACCCGACCACCCTGGACCCGGTCGGGATCGGCGACCTGGTGCGCCGCGCCGTCGCCGACGGTGCCAGCGGTGTGTTGGTGGCCGGGACCACGGGCGAGGGGAGCCTCCTGGAGCCCGAGCAGCGCGAGGAGCTCACGGCCCTGGCCCGCGCCGCCATCACCGACCTCGGCATCGATGATGCTCCGCTGCTGCTCGCCGGCGCCTCCGGGTCGAGCCTTCCCGCTCTCCACGCCGACGTCACCCGCCTGGGGGTGGCGGGTGCCGACGCGGTGCTGGTGCTCCCGCCGCCGCTGCAACCCCTCACCCCCGACGAGGTCGCCGACCTCCACCTCGCGGTCGCGGAGCGTGCGGCTGTGCCGACCCTCGCCTACCACATCCCCCAGCTGACCGGCTCCCCTCTGACCCCCGACGCGGTCCGTCGCATCGCTGCGCACGAGCGCGTCATCGGGATGAAGGACTCCTCACCCGACGCTGACCGCCGGGCGGCCTTCGTCGACGTCGCCGCAGGCGTCGATGGTTTCGCGGTGCTCACCGGCCACGCGCCGACGCTGGCCGCGGCGCTGGCGGCCGGGGTCGACGGGTCGATCACCGCGGTCGCCAACGTGCGCCTGCGCCAGATCGTCGCGCTGCACGCGGCGGCCGCCTCGGGCGATGGCCCGCAGGTCGATGGCCCGCATCGCGGTGGCGTTGGCGAGCGGGCCGACGAAGGCACCCAGGTCGGGACCGGTGGGGACGGCGAGGTGGCACGGCTCCAGGCGGGCTTGACGCGTCTCACCGCCGGGATCGGCGCCGTCGGCGCATCGGTACCGGCGGTGCTGAAGGCTGCCCTGCAGCTCGACGGCATCATCCGCGAACGGTGGTGCACCCCACCGCTGGCGTCGGTGCCGGGCAACCGGCTCGACCACGTGCGGACCGCGTTGCTGCGCTGATCGGGCCGCGACCGAGCAGCCACCGAGCAACCCCCGAGCAGCCACCGAGCAGCCACCGAGCAGCCACCGAGCAGCCACCGATCAGCGCGGCGCGACCCGGGTGAGCAGCTCGCGCACCAGCGCCTGGACCTGCCGGAGCTCGATGAGGAAGCCGTCGTGGCCGTAGGGGGA
>SL_8KL_010_SEDDRAFT_10003366_pt1 | contig 13208 bp, 9 predicted proteins | sample SodLakKL_010_SED_4_FD_11160 | JGI IMG/M metagenome (IMG submission 11160) | reverse complement strand
CAGTCATTTTTAACATGGCCTACGGCTTTATTGCTGGACTTATCGTTTTTTACTTAATCCGTTATTTTTACCGGCCGCAGGAATCATAATCATAAAAAACATTCCCATCTACTATAATGTATATCTCTTCTGTCTTTAATTGGGCCTCGCGGCACACAACCATCCCCCGGGCGCCGCTTATCACTCAACTGGTTAAATGACTGAGAAGTTCAAATAGGTTTTACTTCAATACGCCCCGGGCAAAAGTGCGGTTGACATCCTTTATCTCTACTTTTACTTTTTGGCCGACCTTGTCGCCGGCATTCTCTACGTTAATCACAAAACCATGAATCCTGGCTATGCCATGATTGGGTTGGTAGAATGGGGTTCTTCTATAGTCAATCCCACTACTTCGCCCACCTTGACTGGCAGGGCCAGGTTCTGGATCTTCTTACAGGTGCCCCGGGCCACAATCCGGTATTTTTCAATATGCAGATCTTCGGCGCCGCGGATAAAAATATGCTGTTTGAGCTCTTCTTCCAGTTTCTTTAAGTTGCCCCCGCCGCTGCCAATTATAATTGACGCCACTTCGTGGTGCATTTCAACCAGGACCGCCTCGCTTTTTTCTTCCTGCAGCTGGCGCTTCATCTCTCCTTCAATCCTCGTGCTTACCACCAGGGGAGTGAGGACTTTGCCCGAACCGCTGCAATAGGAGCAAGGCTGCTGAAGGTATTCCGATAAGTCCTGCCGCACCTTTTTCCTGGTCATCTCCACCAGTCCTAAATTGGTCAAGCCCAAAACGTAGGTTTTAGTCCGGTCATTCTTAATAGCATTATTAAGTTTGTCTAAAACCTTGCGGCGATGATCTTCGATACTCATATCGATAAAATCGACGATAATTATGCCGCCAATATCCCGTAATCGCACCTGGCGGGCAATTTCTTCGGCTGCTTCAAGGTTGGTTTTCAATATTGTATCAGCCAGGTTGCGGCGTCCGATATAGCGTCCGGTATTGACATCTATGACAGTCAGGGCTTCAGTTTCATCAAAAACAAGGTAACCCCCGCTCTTTAACCAGAGCTGGCGGGAAAGCGCTTTTTCAATTTCTTTTTCCACCCCGAAACGCTCAAATATCGGTTCTTCTTCCTTGTAAAGCTTGACCTTGGACTTAAGATGCGGCGATATATAGTCGACTATTTCCCGGACCTTATCGTATTCATGCTCGTCATCGACCAGGAAGCTGCTGAATTCTTCAACAAAAAGATCCCGGGCAATACGACAGGTCAAAGATAAATCCTGATAGAGGATAGCCGGCGCTGTTTTCTGCTGAAAGCGCGTCAATATCCGGTTCCAAAGCTGGACCAGAAACTGCAAGTCCTGCTCCATAACCTCAGTATCGACTCCTTCAGCCACCGTCCTGACAATCAGGCCGAGCTCTTTTGGCTTCAGCTTCTCCACTTCCCGGCGCAGCCTTTCCCGTTCGGTCTGGCTTTCGATCCTTCTTGACACCCCGATATAATCGGCGCCGGGAACCAGCACCAGGTACCGGCCCGGAATGGTGATCTGTCCCGTCACCCGGGCGCCCTTGCTGCCAAGGGGCTCTTTGATGACCTGGACCATTACCTCCTCTCCCACCCGGAGCAATTTTTCAATTGAGGTGCGGGATGGTGGCGGGCTGTCTTCCGATTCATCGGTAAAAATATCGTCCACATATAGAAAAGCATTTTTTTCCAGTCCGATGTCGACGAAGGCAGCCTGCATGCCCGGCAGGACATTGGCAACAATCCCCTTGTAAAGATTTCCTACTACCCGATACTGCAGGGGTCTCTCTATATCTAACTCCACTAACTTGCCCTTTTCCAGAAGGGCCACCCGCGTGGCCCGGTTATCGCAGTTGACTATAATTTTCTTATCGATCTCGACTCACATCCCTTCAGACAAAGGCTGCAGGAATTGATCTTTATCTGTGTACAGGCTCTCGCGGTGCAATTCCCAGAATGCTTTGTTGTTGCAGTCGCAGTTGAGTTCTTTTTCCAGTTGTTCAATAACAAAAAAAGGTGATACCCCGCCGCTGCTTCCGGCCTGCAGCAGCATATATAATTCCAGCGGGCTTTCATTACCAGACTCCTTGAAATATGCTTCGATAATATAGGGCCTGACGTTGACATAAGCTTGTTTCTTCTTTTTCTTTGTTTTTTGGACCAGGATTTCTTCCCTGGCCATAAGGCGGTCCAAAGCTGCTCGAAACTGACTAGACCCGGCCCGACAATTCTCTTCTCTCCCCGGTGTAGCCCTGTAAAGAGCGGCGACAACCTGCGAAGGCAGCGACGGAGCTTTGTAATCTTCGCTAGAAGCGCTTTTTAAGTCCAGGCTTTCTGGAAGCTGCGCCCTTAAAGTAGAAACAAATTGATCCGGAGAAACTGTTTCAGACAGGTATACTTCTCCAAATTCTTCAGATGCGGTTACGTTGACCGGGAGCGGCAGGGCAAGGTTAAAGCGCAGGTGCGGATTATAGCCTTCGCTGTAAACCAAAGGAAGCCCGCTTCGGCGCAGAGCCCTCTGGAAAAGGCGCATCATATCCAGGTGGGAAATATGTTTTAAAGGAGCATGACGGGCAAATCTAAACTTTATCCTGGTCATCGGACCTCTCCTTCAAAATCTGCGTCAAGATTAAAAGCTTTTCGGTGTTCTTTAATAAAGACTTCCTTATCCACACCGCAATCCAGGTGGCTCCAGGGCAAAAGATCATCATATTCAAAACGGCGCTGCGCGTAATCCTCCGGCTCAATATCAGCCTCCCGGAAGGCCTGCCGCCAGCGAGACATGGAAAAATGCTCCGTCCAACTGTCAAAACGACAGCCCAGTTTAAAAGCCCATTCCAGGACGGCGGCCAAACGGCGATCGCCTCGAGCAAAAACGGCTTCCAGGAAGCTGGTTTCAGCATCATGCCAGCTTAAATCAACCCCGGGCATCTTCTTAAACCCCTGCTGGAGGATTTCCTGCCTCCTGGTCACTTCCGGCAGGGGCAGCTGCGGTTCCCATTGAAACGGAGTATGGGCCTTGGGGACAAAGGTTGAAACGCTAACTGAGATACTAATCCTGCGACCTGCTTTGCGGCGGAAATATTGTTTGAGCCTGTGGCAAAGTTCGGCGATTGCTGCAACATCTTCGTCTGATTCCGTAGGCAGCCCGATCATGAAATAAAGTTTAAAACCCTGCCAGCCGGCATCAACGGCATCGCCGAGAGCAGTAAATATCTCTTCTTCAGATATATTTTTTTTGATAACCCTGCGCAACCGCTCCGTTGCCGCTTCCGGAGCGAAAGTAAGATTACTCCGCTTACCCCGGTGCAACCTGTCGGCCAGTTTAATCGAATATGAGTCCAGGCGCAAGGAAGGAAGGTTACACTTTACCTGTTCTCCGGCCAGGGCGCGGTCCAGTTCATCAATCAATTCGTCCAGCCTGGGATAGTCGGTGCTGCTCAGGGAGGCAAGAGAAAGTTCTTCGTAGCCTGTAAGCGCTATTTGCTCCCGGGCAGTTTTAACAATTTCTTCCCGACTGCGCCGCCTGACGGGCCGGAAAATATAGCCGGCCTGGCAAAAACGGCAACCTCTGCCGCATCCCCTGAAAAGTTCCACCACGGCGCGATCATGGATGGTTTGTAAATAGGGGATAACCGGCGCTGCAGGGTAAGGAGCGCTATCAAGATCTTTTACCAGTCTTTTTTTTATAACACCGGGCGCCCCGGGATCAACTCTTTCTAAAGCTTTGAGTTTTTTTTCCTTATAAACCGGCCTGTAGAGGGCAGGCACATAAACTCCTTCCTTTTCAGATAGTTTTGCCAGAAGCTCTTTCCGATCGGGCGCTGTTTGCTTGAAAGCATCCAGGTCGGCCAACAGTTCAGGCAAACACTCTTCAGACTCTCCCAGAAGAAAAAAATCAAAAAAGGGAGCCAGGGGTTCGGGGTTAAAAGCACAGGGGCCGCCCCCAACAACCAGGGGCTCAGATTCACCTCTTTCCGAGGCATGTAAGGATATCCCGGCCAGGTCCAGCATATTTAAAACATTAGTAAAGCTCAGCTCATACTGCAGCGAAAAACCGACCAGATCGAACTCAGCAAGCGGTTTCCCGCTTTCCAGGGCAAAGAGGGGCAAATTATGGGCCCGCATCAACTCTTCCATATCGGCAGCCGGAGCAAAGGCCCTTTCCATAAGCATCTCCGGCCTGCGGTTAACACTTTCATAGAGGATTTTGAGGCCCTGGTTTGACATGCCGACCTCGTAGAGATCGGGAAAAGCCAGGACCATCTTAACTTTTATTCCGGCATGGTCTTTCCGCCAGGCATTCCACTCATTGCCTGTATAACGGGCGGGTTTTTGCACCTGCCACAGGAGCCGTTCAATTTTATGATCTATGACCTTCATATCAGCACACCGCAATCATCATCTTTATCGTAGCAAAAGTCGTCTTTCAGGGCCATATTATATAGCCTTTTTAGTTGAATCAGGACAATAATACCATATCAAACCTGTTTTGATAAGGAGCCCTCAGAGCAGCCCCTTTTCCCGAAAACTGAAGAAGCAGCCATCCCCAATAATAATATGATCTCTTACTGCAATACCCAGGATATTACCGGCGTCGACCAGGCGCCTGGTCACTTCTAAATCCTGTTGACTGGGAGTGGGATCGCCGCTGGGATGGTTATGGAATAAAATGACAGAGGCGGCGCTTTTTCGCAGGGGCACACTAAATATTTCACGGGGGTGGACTATAGAGGCGCTCAAGCTGCCGACTGAAATTTCTTCCCTGGAGATAACGTGATTCTTGGTGTTTAATAGCAAGATCTTAAAGTATTCTTTCTTCTTGTAACGCAGCTCTTCCATGAACAAGTCGGCAGCCTGCCCCGGTGTGGTAATACTGCCCGTTACTTCACGAGGCGCAGTAGCCAGCCTGGAGCCAAGTTCGAGGGCGGCCTTGACGGTAACCGCCTTGTCGGGACCGATACCTTTATTTTCCTGGAGGTCCTCCAGGGAGAGGTTGGGCAGGTTGCGCAAACCTCCGCTTCTGGTAATAATCCGGGTTGCCAGCTGCACAGCCGACTCGGTCCTGCTGCCGACACGAAGCAGGATAGCCAGCAATTCGGCGTTGGAAAGGGCGTTCGCTCCCATAGCGATCAGTTTTTCACGAGGCCTTTCCTCAAGGGGCATATCCTTGATCGTTATACTTTCATTCTCCATTACCGCCATCCTTTCTGTTCAACCATGTTGAGACCTTCATCTGGATCAACATTTCAAAAAGCAGGTTTAAGGGCAAACCGACTACGTTAAAATAGCAGCCTTCAATCTTTTGCACAAATACAGCTCCCAAACCCTGGATCCCATAAGCGCCGGCCTTATCAAGAGGCTCCCCGCTTTCGACATAACGTTCGATATGCGTTTTTTCCAGGGATTTCATCCAAACCCTCGTCATTGAAAACCCTGTTTGTAAATCCTCACCGGCTATATTATAAAGAGCAAGTCCAGAATATACCTGATGCTCTTTCCCGCTTAAAAGGCTCAACATCCGGCAGGCATCACCAAAGTCTTGTGGCTTGCCCAGGACATTTCCCTCGTAAACTACCAGCGTATCAGCGGCCAACACACAACCGTATTCCAGGCGCCTGCTCACATCAAGGACTTTCTTCCGGGCCAGTTCAACAACCACTTTTCCGGGTTCCGTTCCTGCAGCTATTTTTTCATCCACATCGGGCTTGATAACAGTAAACTCAAGGCCAACCTGCCTTAATAGATCGGCCCTGCGCGGAGAAGCGGACGCTAATATCAGGGTCATCCTTCATCACCCAAACTGGTTTGCCTGAGCATCCTACCGGTCACTCCTTCCAGGTAATAAGCAGCAAAACCTGTAAATATACCGGTCGGTATAGATAACAGCAGCAAAAAGGGAAAATACCCCATGAGCAGTTCAAAGCTGGCGATAATCACACTGGCCATAGCAAGCTGAGTTACATTATGCGCGGCCGCCCCGACAACACTGACAGAAATAAGGCTGACCAGGCCTTTTTTTTGAAAGATAAGGACAAAAGCCATGGCCAGGCAGCTGATTATACCGGCAGTTATACTAAGCCAAAAGCCGAACCCGAACAGGCCACCGACAAACATGCTGCCCAGAACAGAACGGATCACGGCAACCATCAGGCCACTTCGCAGCCCGAATAAGATCAGGGTTAGCAGAGTAATGATATTGGCCAGACCAATCCTGACTCCCGGCACCGGCATCGGTAAGGGCATGGCGGCCTCAACAGTGTGGATTACAACCGCAAAGGTGATCAATAAAGCCAGGTAAGTTAAATGCTGCAGTCGGTTTCTAACCTGGAAACCGGATCTTTGCATGTTTAATATCCTTTCAAGGGGAACCCCGTTTAATAGCGAACTTCAGCTGCCTGCTGGATAAACACCCCGGCAAGCCATCCAACCATGGTATAAATTACTGCTCGATCTCGATTGTATCTTCCAGGCCGGCAGTATAAGTTATTTCCAGCTCCGGGGTGACAAATATTCCTTCCGCTCCAGCCTTTTTTTCAATCAAATCAAACCCTTGCTGCGGACCAAGGATAAAGGCAACAGTGGATAAAACGTCCGCTGCCATAGTCGTATCGGCTACTACGGTCACGCTGGCCAGTTCTTCGGCCGGCATTCCGGTCCTGGCATCGAGGATATGGTGATATTTAACACCTTCTTCTTCAAAAAAACGTTCATAATCACCCGAGGTGTCCACAGCCTTGTTTTCAAGAGGAAGCACAGCAATCATATCCATCTCATCCCTGGGGTTCCTGACCCCGATTCGCCAGGGGTCGCCATCGGGCCTGGTTCCCAGCAAACCGATATCCCCGGCATTAACATAGGCATTTTCCACTCCTTCTTCTTGAAGAATTTCCAGGGCCTGATCAACAATAAATCCCTTGGCAATACCGCCCAGTTCCAGGCCCATACCCGGCAGGGGCAAATATACAGTCTGTTCCTCCTGGTCCAACTCCACCAGCCCGTAATTAACAAGCTGAAGAGTATCTTCTATTTCTCCCGGCTCAGGAAGGCGGTAGTCTTGGTCGGAAAAAAACCCCCACAGGTCGGTCAGGGGCGCTACGGTCGGATCAAAAGCGCCTTCGCTTAGTTCGGCATACTCAAGGGCTTCTTTGATTACAAAAAATACTTCGGGGCTTACTTTGACCGGTTTCTGGCCGGCATTATCATTTATGTTAGAGATGTCGCTTTCCGGTACGCTCCTGCTGAACAGTTTTTCTAGCCTTTCAATTTCGTCAAAAACCCGATCGCTGATCTCTTCTGCGTCCCTCGCTCCCCGAGCCTGAAACCTTAATTCAGCTACTGTATCCATGGTCAGGCGGGTGTAGGTAAAGGTGTTAACATCATAAAATGTCCGGCTAATAAAATAACCTAAAAGCAGGAGCAGAATAAACAGCGGTATGACATAAGCCGGTTTTAGATATCTGGAAAACCGGCTGTTTGCATTGCCTGCCGGCGTTGAATTTCTTGTATCTGGCAAACTACTTATTTCCCTCCCAAATTTTATAAATTAATCGCCCCCTTCAGGGGCCAATATGCTTTTAAAGATAAAAAGACAGGGCAAAAGGGGTTACATTTCCCTGTCCGCTTAAATAATGGCCTCTTGCGGTGGCACGCTTTTAACGGCCGGTATAAAAAATAACTACCAGTACGGCTCCAAGCAATAAAGCAAGGATTAGCTGGTCGAAGTTCAGGTTCTTTGTCGTCCATTCTATGGGATTAAAGCGGGGCCGCCTGAAGGATTTTTCATCTTCTTCTTGTTCTCCTTCCGACCTTTCGGCCATACGGCGCATTGCCTCGCCAGTTTTTACGTATCCTTCGTCTATGCTCTGATCGAATCGCCTGGTCCGATCGGCAAAATTCCGGGCTGCATCCCCTGTCTTGCTATAACCTTCATCAATAGCTTCATCCAGGTAACGGGTCCGTTCTGCCAGGCTGCGCCCGGCTTCTGCTGATTTCTGGAAAGCGCTGTCTATGCTTTTATCCAGTGTTGTTATATACTGGCAAAACTCGTACATGCTCCTTCCGGTTTTCATGTAAAAGTTATCTACAGATGAATCGAGAGTTTGCCCGTACTGGCAAAAGCGCTTGAACAGGGCTTTGCCCAGGGGATTAAAAATCATGTACTCCACGCTGACCCAGGGCGGCAGATGTATCCCCCGCTGCAGGATACCGGCCAGGTTCAGGAACAGCAATAAGCCCGCTATGACCAGCCTGACCGCTCCCCATATTCCATCGAGACTGTAAATGCCCACCACGCTGGAAGCATAGGGAATCAGCGGGGTAACTAGCTGCGGGTAAACCCCAAGAATAATGCAAAAAGCCGCCGTTCCGACAATGGCCAGCTGGCCGCTGACAGGAAGCTTCCTGTGAACTTTAGCCCGTCCCTTGATAAAGCCAAAACCGATCAGCTTGCAAAATGATGCAGCCGTACCGATACTGGCGATCATCAGCATCATTTCAGCCGCACCCATATCATAAAAAGCATATTTGAGCAGGTACTTGCTGACATAGCCGTTAAAAAGCGGGAACCCGGAAATGGCCAGGGCGCCAACTATACCCCCTGCAGTAACCAGGGGCATAGCCTTCCAGATACTCTGCTTCTCTTTTTCCTCATCTTCCGAATCTACATGGGTCAAATCATGTAAGTCTTCGGTGCTGGTGGCGTAATAAACTGCCCCCACGCTCATAAAAAGCAGGGCCTTATAAAGCATATGGTTAACCACATGCAGCAGCGCTCCGTCGGTGGCCAATTGTGTAGCCAGACCCACTCCGGCGACCATGTAACCAACCTGGCTGATAATGTGATAGGACAGCAGGCGGCGCATGTTATGCTGGAGCATAGCCATACTGACACCGGCCAGGGCCATAGCAGCGCCCATGTACATAATTATTTCACTGGGAGGCAGGATCCTGGCAATGGCAAAAACCCCGATCTTGGTAGTCAATCCGGCCAGGATCACGCTTGAAGGGAAGTTGGCCGAAGGATACCCGCGGGCCACCCAGAGGTGGAAGGGCAGAAAAGCCGCTTTGAAACCGAAACCGACAATAAAGAAAGCCAGGCCTGCTTCAGGAGTGGCGATGGCAAAACTCTGGGCCTGTTCATAATGCAGCAGGATCCCGAGAAGCACAATCAACCCCCCGGCCAGGTGGAACGAGAGAAAATACAAACCGGCCATCAGCGATTCCGGGGTCTTCCGGAGCAGGATCAGGCCTGCTGTGGACAGGGTAAGCAATTCCCAGAAAATAAACAGGGTCACAAAATTATCTGAAAAAACAATCCCCACAGCGCTGGCCAGGGCCACCAGGGCTGCTGCCTGCTCACTCGGCCTTGACAGCTGTAAGCCATAAAGCAGGGCAAAAGAACCGACCAGGGTAAAACCAAAAACAGCTATTCTGCTGTAGTCATGTTCACTGAAAGACACGGGAGCCAGGACCACATCCCCGAACAAAACTGCCGTACCCAGGGTTGCTTCGGTAAGATCATAGTAGGCTAAAAAAAGCAGAACTCCGATCGTTCCCAGCATTAAAATATAACGCAAAACCCTGGGNCCGAAAATTACTCCCGGGGCAATTACTACAGGTAATGCTATGCCTGCCATAACAAATATATCGATCCTAATCACTCCATTACAATGATAATCTGATTATATTTTGATGTTTACTATTGTTGTAGACGATAACTGCCTCAAAGTCAACCGGGAAATAAAGGACGCCTGCCTGCTTTGACAGGAAAACACTGCCATGATCAAGCGCCGTAAGAAAAAACAATAAATAGAATTACTCCCAAAACAAATACCAGCAGCAGATTGTCAAAATTCAAGTTTTTAATATTCCACTGCTCCTGATCCCACCAGAAAAAATTTTTTAAGTTTTCCTTGAGGCGCCGGTCCCGGTCAAGCCCTTTGCCGGACATATAGTAAGCCGACTGACCGGCTTCATCATGGGCCGGATCCGGGAGAGTCTCCATGTTACTTAAGTATTCTGATAAGGAGTCCTCATCGGTCTCATGCTCGTAAAACTGCCCCAGGGCCATGTCATTAATACTGACATCCCGTAAGAAAAATGATAAAACCAGGTGCGGCAGAGGCTGAAACACCATTGTTTGAATGCACAGCCAGGAAGGCGGTTTCCAGTCAAACCAGCCCCTGGAAGATGCCGGCAGATATATAAACAAAGCCAGCAGGACAACCAGCAGCGTTTTGCGCAGGGGATACCACTCATAAAAACCAAAGCCATGGAGGTGCGCTATACTGTAATCACTGAAACCCAACAGCTGTGCGCCGGGAGCCAGTAACTGCTCTAAAAAGATATTGGGGAAAAGCCCCACTCCCAGGACCAGGGCAGCATAAACTGTCATTATAAAAGTGGCTGAAACAGGCAGCTTGTAATCCCGGTCCAGCTTTTCGGGCACCGGCCCAAGAAACACTCCCTGGAAAAGCTTCACAAAATAGCAAATGGTCAGGGCGCTGGTAATGAAGAAAAAGCGTTCCGCAACAAAAATACCGTAAATATCAAAATGCTTGTGGGCCTCCAGCACGGCATCATGGATCAAGGTTTTGCTGGCAAAACCATTAAAGCCCGGTATGCCTGCGATTCCCAGGGCTGCCACAATAAAAGTAATTGTTACCAGGGGCATCTTCCTGGCCATACCACCGAGGCGAGACAGGTCCAGCTCATGGGTCAGCATGTAAACAACCCCGATCATGGAAAAAAGGCCGGCCTTGAATACAGCATGGTTGGCGATGTGATAAAGAGAACCGGTTAAACCCATCGCTCCTTCCACCCCCATGTAGATAGCCACGCCCAGCCCGACCACGATATAACCCATCTGGCTGATACTGCTGTAAGCCAGGATCCTCTTGGTGTTACTCTGCAGCAGGGCCATCAGGGCGCCGGCCAGCATGGTAACAATTCCTATCCACATCAGGACGTAACCGCTGTTAAAAATAAAGGTCCAATCTGCCGAACTGCCCTCCTCAACCGGCCGGAACAGGACCAGGCTTACCCTCAAAATACCGTAAGCCCCCGCTTTGATCATAATCCCGGACAGAAGCGCGCTGGCCGGGGACGGGGCCACCGGGTGTGCCAGCGGCAGCCAAATATGAAGCGGCACCAGGCCGGCTTTAATTCCAAAACCGATCAAAAAGAGGATCAGGATAGCCAGACGCTGGTCGCCCAACAATTCCAGGGCCGGAACCATATCCAGGTGGCCGGTGTTCCCAAACAGGAGCAGGATGGCAAATAAAAGCGATAGCCCTCCGATAATAGCCATATAAAGGTAAAGCGAACCGGCTTGCAGCGCTTCCCGGTCTTGCTTGTGGATGACCAGGACAAATGAAATAAAAGTCATGATCTCAAAAAATATAAAGAGCGAGAAAAAGTCACCGGCAAAAACAACCCCCAGCATTGCTCCCAGGGTAAAAATCAGGAAGCTGTAATAGCGGCGGAGGTTATGCTCATAGTCCATATAAGAAAAGGAAAATAAAACGGCCAAAAAATAGATCAGAGTAATTAAAACGGCAAAGATCCAGCTGATCACATCAATGCTGAAGTAGAGTCCAAACTGCATAAACTCGATCAGATCGCAGCATACCTCTCCCTGGAGCACGTATGGGAGGAGCCAGATCACCCCGATCAGCGAGAAGAGAGAGGCGATAAGGGAACCCGCTTTTCGAATTACCATCTTGTTTTCAGGAAAAAAGTAAAGAACTATCCCGGTTAACATTGGCACTAGAACCAAATACATGGGGACCGATGTGGTAAATGTTACTTCCACGGGCCTGTTCACCTCAATATAGGCTTAGTTTATTAAAAAAAGGCACCCCGCAACAAGAAATCAGCCGTCATCTGAGAGAGGTCGAACGGTATATTTATGGGCGATAAACCAAAAACAACTGTGGCTACAGCCAGTATCACCAGCGGCGCCAACATTTTGGGGGTGGCATCCTGGACATTTAACTGCAGGGCATGCCCGTGCTCTTCATCCCCGACCATCTCAAAAAAGGCCGGAACGATAATCGGCAGGTAGTAAAGAGCATTAAGCAAACTGCTAACTAAAAGGACAATGACATAAAAAGTGGCATTGGCATCTAAAGCTCCCAACCCCAGGGTCCATTTGCTCAAAAACCCGTTTAGAGGAGGAATCCCGATCATGGCCAGGGCGGCAACAGAAAAACAGGCCATGGTGAAAGGCATTTCCCGGCCGATACCGCCTAAATCGGAAATGGCCCGTTTGCCGGTCTTCCAAATGATCGCCCCTGCTGCCAGGAAGAGGCAGCTCTTCATGATCGCATGGCAAAAAATATGAAACATGGTCCCGATGATGGCATTTTCATTCAAAATACTCAAACCTAAAAGCACGTACCCCATCATGCCAACACTTGAATAAGCCAGGCGCCGTTTAAGATCATTCTGGGTTAAAGCGACGGCGGACCCCAGTAGGATGGTTATCACAGCGAGGACTCCCAGGACTATATCCCAGTTATTGGTTTGCATAACCTCAATCGAAAAAGCATTAAATATAACCCTGAACAAACCATAAGCCCCGGTTTTTAACATTACCCCGGAAAGCAGGGCGCTGGCCGGCGAAGGGGCCACAGGGTGGGCATCGGGAAGCCAGACATGGAGCGGAAACATACCGGCTTTCATGCCAAAGCCAATTATAAAACACATAAATCCCAGGAAGGCCAAAAGGGTCCCTTCGTCAATAATGGTCCCCACACCGAGCGAAACAGTCCCGCCCAACTCAAAGGTAATAATAATCCCGAAAAAGAGGGCCAGACCGCCGATAATAGTCATAACCAGGTACTTATAACCGGCTTTTAAGGCCTGTTCAGTCTCTTCGTGGACGACCAGGATATATGAAATCAGCGACATTAACTCGAAAAACACGAAGAGGGTAAAGAAGTCTCCGGCTAAAAAGATACCAAGACAACTGCCCAGGGTAAACATCAAAACAGAATAATAACGGCTACCCCCATGTTCTTCCGCCATGTAATCGATAGAGTAAATTGTGCAAAGAAGCCAGATGAAAGCGGCTATAGCCGTCAGGTTGAAGCTTAGCACATCAAGCCTGATCGAAATTTCCAGGTCCGGCAAGATCTCGAAAAAGGTATGTTGAACAATGCCGCCACCCACTACAAAAGGATA
>SL_8KL_010_SEDDRAFT_10003365_pt1 | contig 13210 bp, 7 predicted proteins | sample SodLakKL_010_SED_4_FD_11160 | JGI IMG/M metagenome (IMG submission 11160) | reverse complement strand
CCTTCCATCCCGGATCCAAGCATCTCTTTCCTCCATTTCAAAACAGGAGATATATCACATCTGAAATCTTTGTGTTGTACTTCAAGACCTCCGGGACAGCATATCACTTCCGCGACATTTTTTGAATCAATCCTCTCAAGTTCTCCTTCTAACATCTCTTAGATATAGAGCTAACAAAGATTAAAAGATTTGCTTAAAATAGTTAAAGAAAGGGTTTTGAGAAACTGATCTTATTTCAGTCTATCTTCGGCTTTTTCTATGACTTCTGACTTCTTTTCCATGTATTCTTCCTTCAATCTCTCGCACTCTTCGAGCATCTCTTTTACGAACTCCTCATCTTCTATGTCGCCAAGATTGATCTTTACGTTCGCTATACCTCCGACGACGCCGGAATAAGCCATCTGCGCGGCGACAAGAGCATCGCTCACCGCGTCTTTCTTACCCTGTTCTGCTGCCCTTTCAGCGAGATCTATCACCTTCGCTGAGGTCCTCGCGGTATCCATCGGGACTTCTACCGCGTATTTCAAACCTTCCTGCATCGCCTTTTTCCTTTTCTCCCTTTCCTCTTCTGTAGATTTGGGCATCCGTTTTGCTTCCATGTACTTGTCGAATGCATTAGTGTCCTCATCCACTGCTCTTAAAAGCTCGTNCTTCAATTCTTGCGCCTCTTCTGCTACAGGCATCAAAATCGGATCTATATCGGCGGTTCCTCTACCTCCAGTACTGAGATTCGAGACCATAGACGATAGCGCTGCTCCTATAGAGCCTGAAAGAGCTGCGATGCTTCCACCACCCGGTGTGGATGAATCTCTAGATACCTCGTTTACGAAGTCTTCCACATCCATATCGACTAGAGGGTCTTCCGGTTTCATCGGTCCTCCGATCAGCTTCTCATCAGGATCGAATTCAGCAACATCTCTCAGGCCGAGTGACTGTATAGTGGTCTCGATTATATCTTCCTCAGGAATCCCTTTAGGTTGATTCATTTTTTCGAGGTAGTACTTCCCTGTCCTTAGCAGGGCTTCGTAGGGAGCCAATCCCACTATCTCGCTACCGGTCACCCTAGCACCCATCTTTCTTGCTCTATCTCTAGCAAATTCGTAGACATCATGAAGACCAGTTTTCTTAAAATTCGTCAGATTTATGGAGATCTGGGCCCGTTCATACTCATCTACATACCAACCTATGGCTTTACAGTGATCGAAGTTGCCTCTTTGCTTTACGGCTTTTCCCTCTAATTCGTTCAGATCATAATCGTACTCTTTTTCTAAAAATTCTTCAAGATCATAACCATGTTCTTCCTCAGTGTGTTCTTTCACCTCTTGGAAAGTCTCTCCTACAAAATCGCACTCACCGCAAGGAAATTCGTCCTCATTGTATCTAACGATCTTACCTTTCCAGTAATGTTGGTCTGGACTGTTCTTCCTCTTTGCCCTTCCTCTTCTTCTCATCTCTAACGCTATATCCCAAGCGATCTTTTTGTTTTTAGTGTTTAGATTTATGTTATACGCTATGAGGAATTCACGTGCTCCAATGACGGTAGCTCCTGTCTTTTTAACTCTCTCGTTCCACTCCGCGGGTCCGTAATCGGGTTTCCAATCTGGATCGAGGAGTTTTTGATCCAACGCTTCGTACTGTCCGCTCCTTATGGTTGCTAGGTTTTCTCTTTTTGTCTCTGTAGCGGCTTCTTCATAGAGATATACAGGTATACCTAATTCTTCACCCACCTTTTTTCCAAGATCATTAGCGATCTCAACACAATCTTCCATGGTAACATTTTTGACGGGCACGAAAGGGCAAACATCCGTTGCTCCCATCCTCGGATGACTTCCCTCGTGCTGGCTCATATCTATAAGTTCTGAGGCTTTTTTGATACCTTTAAAAGCCCCTTCTTTAACTCCTTCTGGTGATCCTACAAAAGTTACTACTGTCCTGTTGGTATCTTCTCCCATATCAATATCCTTGACTTCAACTTCATCTACCGCTTCGATCTCATCAACGATATCATCTATCACACTTTTGTCCCTTCCTTCTGAGAAATTAGGTACACATTCTACTAGCTCCATATTATCCACCGATATGTATATCGATAAATATATGGAAGATAAAAAGATTTTGGAGGCGGGCGATGATAAAAAGACCAAAAAACATTAATTCTTAAACCAAAATGTTAATTTCCCCCTTGTCGCTTTACCCCCTAAGCAGCATCTAAAAATCATGCTCCGCGATGTTAAAAAAAATAGAAAAAACAATAAACCATGTTAACATAAGTATAAACGAAGACAAGATCGAGGATATATATGAATATAGCAAAAAACCCGATGATATCTGATCTCAGAGGTGTAATAGATGGCCGGTAAATATCTCAAGGCTAGACAACTAGCGAAGGAGATGGAAGAGAAGGCAAAGAAAACCGCTGAAAAGAAGAAGGAAGCAAAAAATAAAGAAGAGCAGGCTAAAGAATCACTCGAGGTTTTAGACTCCCTGAGATCAGAAATCGAGCTTGATGATCTGAAGGGGCAGTTCGAAGAAGGGAAAGATGAATTAGATAAAAAGAATTTTGAAAAAGGATACGATCTTTTTGAAGAGATCATAGAAGAGATTAATAAAAGAAGTTTAGAAGAACACAGTGAGATCATAGACCCTATCGAGAAACTTCTTCAAGAGGCTGGTGAAGATATTGGTTTAGAATCGCTTCAGGAAAAAATAGACGAGAGTAGAAGTCTTATACAAGATGGAAAACTCAAGGAGGGTTTTGATAAGGCTTTTGAACTTGAGGACGAATCCGATGAGATAATAAATAAAAGTTTAAAAGAAGAATTAGAAAAACTGAAATCTATCATAGATATGTTAAACGAATCTGCTGATTCAAAAGAAAAGGCTGCGGAGTTTATTTCAAAAGCAGAATATTCACTTGAAGCTGAGGATTATCGGAGAACATTTTCCCTGTTAGAGGATACTAAAGAAACTTTTGGTGATGAAGTTAAGGATAGTTTGAAGAAGAGGTTAGAAACGTTAAAAGAAAGAAAAAATCAATTGAAGGAACATGGAGTCGATATACAAGATGCTGAAGAAGGTTTGAAGGATGCTACTTCCAAAATAGATGATGGTGAACATTTAGAAGCCTTAGGCTTGATCGAAGAAAGCAGGGGTGAAATAAATCCACTTTATGGAGAGGAGATATTGAGAGATAAATTCAATGAATTGACATATGAGATCAATGAAGCTGAAGATATAGGAGCTGACACTGAATCTGTAGAGAAAATTCATGAAGAAGCTGAAAAGCTTAAAGACGAAAACAATATAGAAAAAGCTGAAAGCCGTTTGGAAGATGCCTTCGAACAAATCGAAGAAGTAAAATTTGATAAGGTATTGAATACGATCGCGGAATCTAGAGAGGATTTCATAAAGGCCAAAGAGATGGGAGCTAATATAGAAAAACCCATGGAGTTATTAAAAAAGGCTAGAAATTCCTTAAAAAACGATGAATATAAAGAAGCCCTCGAATGGGCTAGAAAGGGTAGAGAAGAAGTTCAGGGTCTCACAAAAGAATTGGAAAAAGCTAAAAAAGATATAGCGGATAAACGTGATGATCTGAGCAGATTAAGGGAGGTATTAGATGAAGATCTTTCCGCCCTTACAGATCTTATTGACGAAGCCGAAGAAAAACTAGAAGAGAAAAAAACAGACGACGCTATATCGGTACTAGAAGAGGTTGACGATAAGATAGAAACTGAGGTTCATGACGATATTTTAGACATAATCAATAAATTTGGGGATCTGATCGAAGTTGCCGAGGAGCTGGGTATCGATATAAAAGAATTCTCTAAAGAAAAGGAAGAGAGCGAGAAAAAACTCAGCTCTTCCGAATATGTTGAAGCCGCCGATATGGCTCAAAAGGGTAAAAACAGCATCCGGGAAAGGATCGAAAGCAGATTGGATGAAAAGATCCAGGAATTGCGAAAGAGCCTAAATGATGTCAAAGGACTCGATAATAAAGTTGAAGAGGAGATATTTGAGCTTATCGAAGATTGTGAGAACAAGATAGATGAAGGTTCATATTCCACCGGGCTGGAGACACTTAAAGAGGCGGAGGATGTTTTTGAGGAATCTAAAAAAGAAACTATAGATAAACTTATAGAAAAAAATTCACAAATTTTATCAGAGATGGGAGAGACTGATCAAGATTCTATAGGTCTAGACACTTATAAAGAAATGATCGAAGAAGCTAAAAGATCCGTGGAAGAAGAGATGTATACCGAAGCATTAAATGATTTGTATGGATTCCTCTCCGATTTCTCTCAGCAGCTTCATACTGAATCTAAGAAAGAGATTGAAAAAGCGGAAGAAACTGGAGTAGATGTAGAATCTTTGGAAAAAGAGCTAGAAAAATCAAAGGATAAGATGGATGAAGGAGACTATACTGACTCCATTGGATCGTCGATAAAAGTGAGGATGGAAGCTGAAGAAAATAGAAAGATGAGAAAAGAAGCTCGCGAAAAAATATCTGAAGGGAGTTCTAAGCTCTCTAAATTGAGAGAAAAAGGTAAGCTTGAAGGTGACGCCTCAGTTAATGATCTACTAGAGGATGCTGAGAAAAAACTTGAGGAGGAAAATTATTCAGGTGCAATTGAGGACGCAGAAGAAGCTTTAGATTCACTAGGTGATCTAGAAATTGAAACCGAATTCTCTAAAGGGAAAAAAGAGTTGAAAGATAAATTTGCAAAAGCAAAAAATATAGAGATGTTGGATAAAAGGGTAAAAAACTTTGACCTAGAGATCGAAAAAATAGATAAAATAAGAGAAGATGAGGGGATATCTGCCGCGAAGGAAAAAATAGAAGAGAAACAAGAAGAATTGGAAAACCTTTTAGAAGAAATGGTGAAGGATAGGAAGGAAGAGATCGATGGTTTTGTAAAGATCGCAGAAGTTATGGGATGCGATATAAAAGATTACAAAGACGAACTTGATAAAACAAAATCATTAATCGATCAAGGAAAATCATTAGACGCTTTGATATCTCTTGAAGAAATCGAGGAGGGGCTTAAGGATTTAAGTGGGGAAGGAGAGGCACCAAGGGAAAAGATAGAGGAGGTAAGGGCACTTTTGAGGAAAGCAGAGATCCTGGGGGCCAATACGGAGGAAGCAGAAAAACTATTAGAAGAGGCCCGGAAAAAACTCGGTGAAGACAATTTCGAAGAATGTCTCGAAAAAGCTAACTCGGCAGAGGATAAGATACAAGAGGCACAAAAAAAGAGGATAGAGAATATCCTTGAAAATTTTAATGATAAGATAGAAAAGCTGAAGAAAAAGGGAGTGTACACTAAACTCGCTGAAAAGAAAATAAGAAAGGCTAAAAAATCTAAAGATGATGAAAATTATACCGATGCGATAAGATTTGCAATGGAGAGTGAAGGGGAACTAGAAAAGATAAATAATCAGAGAATAATAGCTGGAAATATCCTTTCTCGAACGGAAAAACTGTTGAATAAAATTAAAGACGAGGGAGTATTTGTTGATGAAGCAAAAGAAAAGTTCCAAGAATGTAAACAAGCTTTTGAAAGCGGTTTTTTCCCGAAAGCTGTTGAGAATTCGTTGGATGCTGCAGAAGAATTAACTAATATATTACAGACCTACAACAATATAGGAACATTTTTAGAAAGTGTAAATGGTGTGATTGATGAATTAAAGAAAGGTAAAAAAGATATCCCTGACCTTGTAGAAGAAAAGAATAGAATTGAAGAAAACTACAAAGATGGAAAATATCAGCAAGCAGTTGAACATATGAGGAATGTAGAAGAGATTATTCTAGACCATGAGAATGAAGTGAAAGACATCATTTCCAAGATGGAAAAGGATATTGAGGAAAACGGGATAAAAAACGTTGAAGAATCGATCGAAAAACTGAAGAAAGCAAAATTTTTGATAGATTTGAAAAATACTGTCAAAAGTCTTCAGAATATCGAAGAAGCTAGGGAGTTATCAGGATTAAAAAAGCAGAAGGGGTACATCGATTTGAAAGCTCAAGTGGAAGAATCACTAAAAAATGCCAAAAGATTCGGAGCTTCAGTTGAGAGAGTAGAGAAGAAAGTCCAAGAGGCTAAGGACAGAGAAAAGAGCCAAGACCTAGATGGGGCTTATGATAAGATAGAACAGGCTCACAATCTAGTCGAAGAAGTTTTGGAAGACTATAGCCCTAAACTTAAGCTTAAATTTTCAGATACCCTAACCATCAATAAATGGAATACCACTTATATCCACCTTATAAATGAGGGAAAAGCATTGGGAAAAAACTTACAGATAGAACTTAGGGGTGGTGAATTAAGAAATTTCAAGCTTGGGGGAAAAATAAAGGCCGGCGAAAAAAAAGAAGTCGAAGTTGAAATCAGGCCTGAAAAAGAGAATGCCTCGATAATAGCAAGAACATATAGGATTTTTGATAACGAGATTTTTGAAGACGAGCAAGAATTAAACATCAGCATGGGTTCTAAGATAAAGAAGGCTGATAATACAGAAACATGTGATTATTGTGGCGATGAAATAAAGAAAGGTAGCGAACTGGTATTCTGCAGCTGTGGCAAGAAATATGAGATTTCCTGTGGAAAAGAAATCTCCGAATGCCTAAATTGTGGTACAAAACTCGAAACTGAAAAAGAAAAGAAACAAAAGAAAAAGCGCGTTTCTTTAGATCTCTGAGAGTTGAAAATGATGGATCTGTTACTCCACACATGCTGTGCACCTTGTTTGACATACTCTGCGAAAGCATTCAGGGAAGAGTATAGCGAGATTACAGCATTATGGTACAATCCAAATGTCCATCCATTCAAAGAATATGAGAGGCGTTACAAGGCTCTAGAAAGATATGAAAATAAAACAGGTATGGACATAATATATAGAGACGAGTACTTGCTGGAATCATTTCTGAAAGATGCGATGCGATCGAATCATAGATGCAGGTTCTGTTACGAAATAAGATTGGATAAAACAGCAGAGATCGCTGAAGATCTCGGTTTCGAGCATTTCTCTACGACCTTGACCATCTCTCCTTATCAAGACCATGAATCGATAAAAGAGGTGGGGAAAAGAATAGGTGAAAAAAGAGAAGTCGAATTTATCTATAAAGATATGAGAGATGGTTTCTCAGAACATCACAAGTTAGCAAACGAGATGGGGCTTTACAAACAGGGATACTGTGGATGTATATTTAGTGAAAAAGAGAGATATCAAAAAGAGTTATCGGAGTGAGCACGATATCCTACTATTCCTTTCTATAATATTTTCCCTCTCCACCAAACTTTTCGATTTTATCTACAGCCATTCTAGCCTGCTTGTCGAAGATCTCTTCAGCTGTTTTATAATCTTCAGATTGTATCTCGACTCTATATTTTGGAGCTGCCTCGTAAATTATCTCAATCTGAGAGTTCTCAGTGTCCTCAAAAGCTGATAAAGATTTTTTTATGTCTTCCACTCCTTCAGGATTTGTAGAAGAAAGTTCTACAAAGCCAGTGATGCTAATATACGGTGGAGATATATTTTCCTGTGCCACCTCTACGAAATGATCGATCCATTCCCCTTTGAATCCTTTTTTTTCCAATACATCGGAGTCCAAGGAGACCTCTTCAAAAGCTTTATACAGACTTCCAAATCTATCACTCAATTCAAAACCAAATTCTTCATAGCATTCTTCAAGATCTTTTTCGTATCTTTCAGATACGATTTTAAGTAACTTATCGGCTTTCTTCTGATTTTTCCAAGCTTGAAGTTTTTCTCTTTTCTGATGGTCGTTAACCTGTTTGAGTGAAAGATCTATATGACCTTTTCCTTTATCCACTCTCAGTACTTTGCAGACTCTTTTTTCGCCCTCTTGTATGTGATCCTGTATCCTTTTGACCCACCCGGATGAAATTTCGGAGATGTGTACAAAACCTTCTTTCCCCTGGTATTCTTCAGGCTCAAGAAAAGCACCAAAATCCTTGACAGTTTTTACATTACATATGACGAGCTCTCCTTCGCTTGGCCATTCATATTCTTCGCTTTCCGCCATCATTCACCCTCTTCTGAGACCCCTAGTTCTTCAATGATCTCTCCATTGAATTCAGAGTAACCGCCAGTGGGTTTTGCTAGAGGAGCACCACAGACCATGCACTCGACTTTCGAGGAAACATGTTTGAAGGTTATCTGTTCGTTTTCACAGTCTGAACATTTTATCTTGACGAATTTCTTTTTTTCTGTCATGATACCAGCTCTGTTCATTCCTTAAATTCAAATCTTCCAGATCTCTGACATTTCTTCTGCCATGTTTTACCGCATTCTGTACATGTGTATTTTAGATAAACTCGCTTTACGGGCTTTCCAGCACCAGATGGTTTTGACCATGGGAATCCACCGTATCCGGAAGTTACCCTTCTGAACCTTCTCTGACCTTTTCGGAGTTCGCTACCTGGTCTATTCTTACCTCTAGTTACCTCCATCTCTGTATGGGTGTCACAGGACGGACAGTAATCTTTGATTTTACGGGGTTTCTTCATAGTGATTCAGTTCATAATATCTCCCCTATTAATAACTTACCCACCATAACTTTGCTAACAAATGATTCATAACTCTCTTTCATTTTTACGCTCCCAGTAGAAGTTGGGGATTGAATTTATATATCACATCCTTGTAACTAATCTTTGCTAGGTCTAACCGGGGCGTTCGGCGTGCCCTTATACACCGAAAACGCCGATACGCGGGGGTGACCGCCGGGGGCGGTGTAATCAGCCCACCATTGAGCCAGATCCAGACGATGAGACCTCGTCCTTCGGGATCGGAGGTGCTTTGGAGTACAACCGGAGGGTTGTTCTCCTCTGTCTTAGCCAGGTTTACCAGGCCAGGCCCGGAAGGGAGCAGCCGATACCTGGACTACCGATGCTCGAGGGATAGCGGGGTCGAGGATGGATCTGGGTTCCTCACTGGTGAGCTGAGCACCAACCTCGGTGACCTAGCACCTATCTGTATTTTGTACATAAATAGATGCCGAAGAGAGTGATGACCCCTCCTAAAATACTCAACCTAGGAGGGGTCTCATTCAGTAAAAAAAACGCAAGGAACGAAGAACCTATCGGTTCCCCCAATAGGCTTATAGAAACTATTCTCGCTCTGACATATTTTAAAGCCCAATTGTAGACCGTGTGACCAAACATTGTAGGGATTACCGCGAGGGCGAGAAAGATGATGTATTCTCTCATCGGATATATGGTAAAAGAAGTTGAAAAACCTACTGAGAAAAGGCCGAGGAAAATCGTGCTGGTTAAATATACTAAAAATGCATACGTGACTAGAGAGGTAGTTTGTCTCACTTTTCTTCCTCTGAGGATATACCCCGCGATCGCTAACATACCTAATAAAGCCAATATATCACCAAAAAGAGCCCACTCGCTGATAGAGTAATCTGAAAATACCATCAGACTTACTCCGACCAAAGCGATCCCTATGCCAAAATATATTTTTTTAGGAGTCTTTTCCCCCAGATACCATCCTCCTATCCAAGCAACGATGAGAGGATGAGCCGACACCAATATCACTGAGGAGGCCACTGTGGTGTATTCTAATGAAGAGACCCAGGCTGCAAAATGGATCGCAAGAAAAAAACCAGTAGTGATTAGGATGGTCCACTCTTTTTTGGATAGACCTTTGATCTCATCAATATATGGTGGGATGAAAAACAACAATAGCAGGGTCGAAAATAACATCCTATAAAATGCTATAGCGATAGGATGTACATCGGAAAACCGTATGAATATCGCCGCGAAAGATGCTGCAACGATAGCTAAAGGTAGGGAAAGATTGGCCAATTTTTCTTTTTTATACTTTAAATAATATCTCCTATCTATCATTTACTCTTCTGATTAATAAATTACTAATTAAAATATATTTCTGTAAAATAACGAGAGAGGATAAATTATTTATTCAACTAAAGGATGTAACCTTCGTGGTTGGTAGTTTAGTCGTCAGAGTGTAAATATGGTAATCCATAACTCATAAAAATTCAAAGACTAAATCTATATAATGCAGAAAAATCTAACAGGATGAGAGTATGGAAGAAAGATTAGTGAACAGTGAGAGAAGTTTGTCATCTTTGATCGAGAATGTGCCCGGGATTGTTTATAGGTGTGAACTTGACAGAGATTGGATAATGAAATACTTGAGTAAGAGTTGTTCAGAGATCACAGGTTACGAACCTTCTGAGTTGATAGGCAATAGGAAATTAGCATGGGCAGAAATAATCCATCCTGAAGATAGAGAAAAAGTATGGAATAAGATTACAGAATCAATAGAGAAGAGTAAACAATTCCAGGTGAATTACAGGATAATCACCAAGAAAGGAGAAGAAAAATGGATGTGGGAGCAGGGAAAAGCGATAAGGAGCGAGGAGGGGAAAATCGAGGCCGTAGAGGGTTTCATCACTGACATCACTGAACAAATTGAAGATCAAAAAAGATTGGAAGAAAGAGAGAGGAAAGTGAAAGAACTTTACGAGGCTAGTGCTGAATTGGAAAGATGTAGAACAAAACAAGAAGTTTATGAACTCGCCGTCGATTCGGCTGAAAAGATATTGGGTTTTTATACCAGTGTAATTTTCATAGAGGACGATGGTGAATTGCAGGTTAAGTATTCTGCTGAACAAAGTGCTTATGAGATAGGACAACTTTTACCATCAGATGAGGGTTTGAAAGGACTCTGTTTTATGAACAAAGATTCCCAACTGGTTAAGGATATTTCCAATTGGGATCAGGCTGAACCATCCCAGAAGGGTTTGAAATCGGGTATAAATGTGCCAATAGGAGAGAAAGGAGTTTTTTCAGCTATATCTAAAGAATCGAATTATTATGACGAATTCGATCTTGAGATGGCGAAAATCTTAGCTTCTCATATTAACGAAGCTATTGATAGAATCGATTCACAAGAAGAAAAATCACTCATTCTAGAGACTGCTGAAGAACAAATTTTGTATTTGGATACTGATTTGAATATACAGTGGGCGAATGAAGGGGTCGAAAGATTTGCCGAAGTAGAAAAAGATCAGCTAGTTGGGAAAAAATGTTTTGACGTTTTGAAGGGGCAGGGTGAGATATGTGGAGATTGTCCCGTGCATAGAGCTATTCGCTCTGGAAGAAAAGAGGAGAGCATATTACATGATGATGACGGAAGATACTGGTTGTTAAGAGCTAGTCCAAAGTTGAACGAAGAAGGTGATGTCGAAGGAGTAGTGGAGATAGCACTAGATATAACCCAGAGAAAAAAGGCTGAAGAGAGGTTGAAGGAGAATAAAGGTAAGATCGAACGTCTCTTAAAAGCTACTTCTCGATTGCAAAAACAGCAGAAGATAGATGATATCTACAAAGTAGCGATAAACGCAGTGGAAAATATTCTCGAGATAGATCTTGGGGCGATATTTGTTTTACAGGACGATAAATTTGTTCTAAAGGCTGAAACTTCCGGAGTACCGCCTCATGATATCCATGCAAGAGAGAAAGATGATGGTGTACTCGGCAAAACCTTTAAAACCAAAGAATCGGACATAACCGATGACCTACAAAGTTCTGAAGACGCTAGTCTTCATTTTGAACGATATAGATCTGGAATCACCGTCCCTATAGGAGACTTTGGTGTATTTCAAGCCATGTCAAAAGAAGAGGGTCATTTCAATGAGGAAGACCTTAAGATGTTGGAACTCCTTTCAAATCATATAAGCGAGGCAAGAAAAAGAGTAAATCTGCGCGAAGAACTCGAAAAAAGTGAGAAGAGATACAGAAGTCTGTTTGAGGAGTCTCCTATCTCGATATGGGAAGAAGACTTATCTAAGGTGAAAAAATATCTAGATGAGCTGAAGGATTTCGGTGTGAAAGATTTCGAAAAATACTTAGCTGAAAATCCCGAAAAAGTGGAAGATATTACCGAAATGTTGGAGGTCAAGGATGTCAATAAGACTACTTTAGAAGTCTTCGGTGCTAATAGTAAAGAAGAAATATTCGATAACTTCGACAAAATATTGAGAGATGAAGCCATGGAAGGTTTTATAGATGAACTAACTGCGATAGCTAACGATGAACATAGTTTCAAAACGAGTGAATGTGTAAACTATACTTTAGACGGGGAAAAAAGATATTTCTACTTGAAATTGACTACCCTCGTAGAAGACTTTTCAAAAGTTTTAGTTTCTCTTGTTGATATAACGCAGTTGAAGGAAACTCAAAACGAACTTAGAAAATCGGAGAAAAAATATCGTTCTATATTTGAAAACACAGGTACCGCGATGTTGATGATAGAAGAAGACAAAACCGTTTCTTTAGTTAACGAAGAATTCGCAGAATTGATGGGGTACTCGAAAGAAGAGATCGAGGGCAATATGAAATGGCCAAAATTCATTGCCGAGAGGGACAGAAAAAAAATGATAAATTATCATAAAGCAAGAAGAAAAAGTCAGGAAAAAGTACCTTCCAATTATGAATTTACTCTTATCAACAGGTTCGGTGATGCAAAAGATATGATAATTGAGATCGGATTGATACCTGAAACAGATAAGACAGTGGCCTCTTTGATGGATATAACCGATTATAAGAAAACTTTTGGAGCTCTAAGAGAAAGTCAAGAAGCTTTCAGACTTCTATTTGAAAATACGAATGATCCTGTCATCCTTATAGATAAGGATCAACAGATCAAAGAAGTGAACGATTCATTTCGAGATATATTAGAATCAGACGAAGAAAAAATCATAGGTGAGTCCTGTGAAGAATTGCTGAGGAGTAGAAACGAATTGGATCTGGATGAAAAGTTAGATAATTTATTATCGGGTGAAATTGACGGATTTGAAAGCGGTGTTATTTTTACACTTGGTGAAGATAATGAAATTCCGATGAACATTCGATGTAAACTAGTTAAAGATCATGAAGAAAATCCTCTGTATGTTCTCGGGATACTTCGGCCCGGATAGATGTGACATCCAAAATCTTTATAACTTAAAAATATCTACTCTCAGTCCTAAAAGGTCGTTCCTAACTGAGATCAAACCGCGGGTTTGGTGTAGTTTGGTATCACCTAGCCTTGCCAAGGCTATAACCGGGGTTCAAATCCCCGAACCCGCATATCATAGAAGTCCTCTTCTTGTTTTACCTCTTTTCGATAATGTTTTTGTACCAGTAAACCAATATTAACATGATCGAAGTGACTA